>Ga0055584_100001738_pt1 | contig 21383 bp, 21 predicted proteins | sample OSDHelmetaG_FD_58716 | JGI IMG/M metagenome (GOLD analysis project Ga0055584, IMG submission 58716) | Pelagic marine sediment microbial communities from the LTER site Helgoland, North Sea, for post-phytoplankton bloom and carbon turnover... | ecosystem: Environmental > Aquatic > Marine >...
AGCGAGGCGCAACGCACTGGCACGGGTGAGAAAGGATCCCTTTTTCCCGATCGACTCGTTGCGATAGGTGTAGTTGCCAGAACCCATCAACGCACGACCCCAAGCTGCATGTTCCCACGGTTTCTCGCGATTGTGTGGCAGGCCGAGACCGTGTCCGAGTTCATGGGCGATACCGCCGATGTAGAGGATATTGAACGCCGACAGAGTGCGCGTGAACGGTCCCTGATGTTCGGTGTAATGAAATGTCTGGTTGGTGGCGGTGAAATGTTTGGTGTCCAACATTTCGCAATCTGCGGCAAAGCAGAGTCCGCGCTGCGAACCGGAGTCGCCCCATCCGTAGTAAGGTGAACGGAAATGGTAGACGCCCTTTTCGTCCTGCGGACAGATACCGCCAAAGACGAGCACATACTCGCGATCAAAATCAACCGTCCCTCTCAACGCCGACTTCAATTCACCGAGAATCTTTGCCCCATACCGCTGGTCATAGTTGTAACCATCCGTGCCATCGCGACCTTCGACCACGTGCATTTTCACCAACTCACCTTCCATCTCCAGATTGATGGATCGTTCATGAAAACCGTTGCGCTTCATTTCCGTGCCGATGAATTCCCGAACATCCAGCATGATGCGCGACAGACGCTCGCGATAACCTTTCTGTGGCGGGGCATCGTTCGGATGAAAGTAGACCAGTCGCAACTGGTGATGCTGGCGTTCTGACTGCTTGTGGAAGGCATCAATGCGCGCCTGCAGAGTGCGGGCAAGCTGCGTGGACGGACTCAAATCGGCGGCCCACGCGACCGAAGTCAGAACGGTGAAGAGGAGAGCGGTGACGCAGTGGTTCATCGGCAATAGGATTCCGGTTTTGGGGACAAGGAACAACGTTCTAATTGGCGGCGATGAAGAGGAATTTTTGTGCGCAGCGTGCTCAATACGAGGCACTTCAGAAACCAATCTCGAAGGAATTTTGAATATTTTCAGGATTCCGGTGGTCAGTTTCTACATGCTCGGCGAGCTGGCAAAGCAAATGCTAATCCGCAGAGCGAATGAAGGTCATCGACCATGACGACAAACAGAATGAAGAATGAAAAACCAAAACGCGCGCTGTTGCGCGATGATATGGTGAGTGCGCTGGCCAACGGCGCTGCGGGCATTCTCCAGCACGTCAAGTGGCCGATGTTGATCGAGATGGAACTCGCTCAATCGGCCCTGACCAAAGGAGCTCCCAGCCACCTCTACTCACCCCAGCATCAGCAGAACTGAACGGGTTCCGCTGACGCATCCCTGATCACAATTGAAACTCCGCGCCGACCATCGTCGGTGTGCAAGCGTGTGTGGTCGCAACAGGCGCGAATTTTTCCGGCCGTGTCATTGCGGACCGCTGCCGGGCTTCATGCCGCCGCGCAGTGCCCCTGCTTCGACGGCACCGTAATTGTCCCTGAACATGGGATCCAATGGCCGGCTGTTCGGCATGGACAACCAGATGCGGAGAATGTGCCGCTTGCGTTCCGGTTCGGGATGATCCTCGAATTCGGTGCGGCGATGAAGGGTGACCCAGTTGTTGAGCAACAGGATGTCGCCCGGCTCCTGGATGAAGCGGTGATGCATGTCCGTCTCGGCCGCAACACTCTCCAAGAAATCCAGGGCCTCGCGTTGCTCCGCCGGCAGCGGACCGATCTCTGGAATTGTGTGGGCTCGTTCGATGAGGACCCGGAGAAAATTGGCCGCGAAGTGGCCGTCGCGGAATGAAAAGATGGGTTGCCGACAAAACGGCCTTTCGTTGCCGAGATCGACAGTGTGGCGTTGGTAGTGGAACGGCTGCATGAGAATCGCAAGCAGATCCGGCCGGCGTTTGAGTATCTCGTTGTAGAGCGCCACCGAGCTGACGATTTCGTTCTCACCTCCGCACCTCGCCTGATTGAGGCACATGAAAGCGATCACATCGCAGCGATCGGTATGGAAGCTGAGTTTCTTCTTTGTGTTGGGTCCGCGAGCGCGGGGATCGTCATCGCGGAAGCCGGCATCCCGGACGCTGAAGACAATGTCTCCCGCCGCGCTTTGGGAAACTGGAGTGCCGATCCGACTGGTGAGATCAAGGAATTCTCGCTGCGCGATTTCCTCATCCTTCGCGAACGATTCCAGTCCTCGGATCATCGCCACACCCGGCCCGTTCTCCAATTCATCCCGAATCCGAAGCAGTTTGGATTCAGCGTCAGGGTCGTCCGGGGAAATCCGATGAATCCAATCAGCCCGTTGCCCCAGTTCCGCGCCCCGCCAATTGGCGCCGTTTTCAACCGCTTCCAGCATCGGCCTGATGTAGCGGCTGGCGGCGTTGTGCGCAAGCCGGCGAGAGTATGAAATATTTTGTTTTCTGCGCCCTCGACCGGCCTCGCTCGGGTCGCTAGCTTGCGAGCATGACGTTGGTGATCTCCCCTGAATTCCAAGAACTGATGCTACGCTTCGCCAATCCCCGTGATCCCGCGTTTTGGCTGCTGGCGGGAGCTGCGATCTACTACCTGTATGGTTGCATGATCGTCCGGCACATCTACCGGGAGGATGAGGAGCGCTTGGGACCCGTGCCGTTCAATCGGTTCGCGCATCTGTTGCTGTTCGTCGTGCCCATCGCGCTGATCTGGCCGATCCCGTGGCTGAACTGGATGTTCCGCGAATCGGATGCAGCGGCGGAACTCTGGGCGCAGCGCGAAGAGAACCGGGAAGCGGGACGAGTCATTTACGAGTGGAAACCCAAGAGCAACGGGTGACCGTTGGTGAAGCCATCCGATTTGCGTCCGCGAAGCTTGGCGCGCAGGATATTCCGAACTCCAATGTCGAGGCGGAGCTGATGCTGTCGCATCTCTTGCTCGTTCCGCGCACCATCCTCTTTCTCAAGTCCGGAGTGCCGCTCGATCCGCCGTATGAATCGGTATTGATGGAATTCATTGAGCGGCGAACGCGGCGCGAACCCTTGCAGCACATCCTTGGGACAGTTTCCTTCTGTGGCATCGAACTCACGGTGAACGAAGACGCGCTCATTCCCCGACCGGAAACGGAGCTGCTCGCGGAAATGGCATGGACGTATCTGGACAGCGTGGCCAAGGCGGCACCCCGGGTGTTGGATTACGGCACCGGCACGGGTTGCCTCGCGATCGCCATCGCAACCAACCGACCCTCAGCATCCCTCCATGCCTTGGACCGTTCCCCAAAGGCGTTGGCTTTGGCACAACGAAACGCCTGCGAACTGGATCTTTCCGAGCGGATTCAATTCCATGAAGGCGATGGTTTCGATGCGCTGCCGGAGGCGATGGAATTCGAACTGATCGTTTCCAATCCGCCCTACATCCCTTCAGCCGAGATACGTGAACTGCAACCTGAAGTCCGTGACTACGATCCACGCCTGGCGTTGGATGGCGGCAGAGACGGATTGGACTTCTATCGGCGACTGGCCGAACGGGCGACTGGTCATCTCTCCCAACACGGCACGCTGATGTGCGAATTTGGCGATGGGCAGGAGAAGGAATTGGAGCTGACTTTTGCCAACGAAAGATGGATGAGCTTTGAAGTGATCGAGGACATGAATCGCAGACCGAGATTCATGTCGGTAAGGAAAAGCTGATCGAAGGATCTCAAGCTCCCGATCCTTGGTACTCGCCGCGAGGCTGATCGGCTTCCCGGACGCGTTGCATGATTACGTCCGCGATATGGGGTTCGTCGCCGATGCTGCGGGAGTACCAGAGACGCTTGCCCTTTCGCTCCGTTGGATTGCGCCAGGGGAACTTCCCCTCGGCCAGGCGTTTCTTCACCTTGCGTTCGGGTTCACCTAACATCACGGGGATGTCTTCAAAGGAGTGTAGTCCGTCGCTGATGAAAAAGGGTACGACCATCACATTGTCCGTTTCCGCCAGATCCCAGCAGGCTTCGATGCGCGGGTCTTCCTCCATGAAGATGGCGTGCACGTCCCGGTAGGCGCTGTTCTCGCGAATCAGTTCCACCTGTCGTTCGATGGCCTTCCGGGAGTTTTCGTTGTTGCCGGTTCCGTGGCCGGCGATAAAGAGCGAGCGGTCGCCCGGGGCCGGAAGGCGAGGGAACGGATACTTCTCCACGACCTCGTCGGCGCGCGCAACCAGGACTTCAGTCATGGATTCATGTGTGCCCACCGGACCGCAATAGTGAAAGGTCTGCCCATTCTCTGTGCGGATGCGTTCAAAGCCGGTCTCGGCGTCACCGGCAAAACCCAACTCCCGCGGAATCACCTCTTCGGTGAAATAGCCTTCACTGATGAACAAGGGCACGATGAAAACCCGCTCCGCATAGGCTCCACGCAGCACGCTGCGGAGTCCTGGTTCAAGCTTCCAGAATGCCTCCAAAACCTGGCCAAACACACCTCGCCGCCTAATCTCGTCCGCATGCTGATAGGTCGGCGCGGCGGAATCCCCGTTCAAAGTGGATCCATGGCCCACCAGCACCAGCGCCGCATTGGAATAGTCTTCGCTCATCGCGGAAAAGAAGTAGCGGCACTTCCAAGCATCGGCAAACAGGTCCGATTCACGCGCGACTCAACAGGAACGAAGAGATCAGGTCACCGGATTCAGGAGCCTCACCATAGGCCCAACGATTATCCTCCAGATTGTAGCCGAAGCGTTCAAATCGTCCGTCTCCCACATCCGTAAAAATGCTGGTCCAGTCGGTCTTGCCCCAACCCACAAAGGCCTCGCCCTCGTCCCATTCCAGACGACGCCAATGACTGATCGGATCCGCGCCCAGCCCGAACCCGGAGATTATCTTGATCAGGCGCACCGCCGCCTTGTCCCAACCGCGGGTGATGAGCTGGCCGTCTTCATGGGCTTGTGACAGCGAAACCATGATGTGTTTGCACGCGCGGCCGAAAGATCCCGCCGGGACTTCCTTGTGGTGGCTGAACCAGTCGGGGCAGGAGCAGGTGTGGGCACGCAAATCGAGGGCGTATTTCTTTTCGTCCTCCTTCGGCGGATCGATGAACAGCGTCTGGTTGATGATTGGCAGGACGACTTCCGTATCCTTGATGTGATCCGTTTCGACCCGTTTGGAGAAGTGGGTCGCCCCGGTGGACACACCGGCACAGGCCTCCTCGACCTCCTCAAGGATCCGTCCGAGATTGATCAGTTCACCCTCGTCGATCTCCCGGTCCTCGAACGTGCGCTCCAGCTGTCGCCAAAGTCGCGTGCCCGGCCACTTGTGCTGGGCGGACTCGTTGCCGTTCAGGTAATCCGCCAGATCCCAGACTTCCTCGTAGCTGAGTTCTCCGTCAGAGGTGATCCGCCGGATAAGGCGCAACGTTCCCATATGTACTTCTTGTTCTTCCATCTGTCTGTGCAACGCCGGTGAGCGGCGCGTAATGTTCACCGGTTGCGGAGCGGATGCATTGGGAAGAATTCGTAACGAGGACGCAATTACTTTCCGTCCAATCGACAATTCTTTTGACCGAGCTCTTCAACGAGGGTAAACCATTTTTCCATATAATTATCCTGTTTTGGCCCCGTGATTGATCAACTAGCACTCTTTGGCACCGTCGATACCGGAATGTCCTATATCTGGCGCACTGCCAGTATCGAGGGCAAGCTGATCATCGCCACTCTCATCGTCTTTTCTGTATGTGCCTGGTCGGTGATGGTTTCCAAGGGCTTGCAGATGCGCCGCGCGCGCAGTCTCAACGATCTGTTCCTCTCGGAGTTCCGCAGCCAACCCGCAGTGGCCGACATTCATATGCGGCGAATTCAGGTGGAGGGTTGTCCGCTCTTTTCCGTCTATCAGGAAGGATGCACCGATCTCGAGCAACGACTGCGGACGCCCGACGGCGACGTGAAACGCTATATTTCGCTCAAATCGATGGAACACGTGAAGCGTTCCATGGAGGGAACCGTGGCCCGCGAATCGCTCAGTCTGGAGTCCGGGTTGATAACTTTGGCCATCGCCGTGAGTGGCGCCCCATTTCTGGGCCTGTTGGGGACCGTGTGGGGCGTGATGAACACATTTGCAGCCATAGCCCAGACCCAAAAGGCCGATTTGGCCACGATGGCACCCGGTGTTTCGGCCGCTTTGGCAACAACTGTCGCTGGACTGCTGGTGGCGATCCCGTCCATGTTTGCCTACAACTGGTTGGTCCACACCTTGCGCGTGCACACCGTCGAACTCGACAACTTCGCTCAGGAAATGGCCTCCAAGTTGGAAACCGAATACTTGCAGGACGAATAGAGAACAAACGACCAAACGGATCTGAAATCGTGACCGCGGGCCGCACCCCCACCAAAGTCGCATTGAGATTCCCGATCCGTTGAGAACCGAGAAAGCATGCGCCGATTTTCGCAAAGAACATCGCTGGTGACATTGAATGAGATCAATGTCACGCCCCTGCTCGACCTCGCGTTCGTCCTGCTCATCATCTTCATTATCACCACGCCGATGTTGGAGTCATCCGTGGACCTCGATCTGCCAGTCGGCATGAGTGAGACCCACAAGGATCCGAAGAAGGAAGACATTCACATCGTGGAAATAGACCAGGTCGGCAACTTTTGGTTGGACAAGACCTTCATGCCGCTGGAGCACGTGGAATTTCAGCTGGCAGCAATCTACAAGACCAACCAAAACCTCATCGTCTCTGTGCGCGCGGACAAGAATGGCAAGGTCGACCATGCCATCCAGCTCATCGACCGCTGTATGCGCAACGGGATCAGCCAGGTCTCCTTCGCCACCGAACTCGCCACCCAATGAAACGTCTGCACAAAAAATGTCTCTTCGCCTCCTTCGGGTTACATGGCTTGTTGTTGATCCTCATGGTGGTCGCCCCGGCGTTTCTGACCAAGCCGGAGGAGAAGAAGGATACGCCGAAACCGGTGACGTTGGTATCCGGGGCGCTCGTGGCAGCGGTGTTGAATCCCCCGGCACCCGCGGCTCCTCCCGTCTCACGTCCTGATCCACCGAAACCGGCACCAAAGAAACCCACTCCGAAAAAGGCGGTCACGCCAACCAAACCGAAGCCGAAACCGGTCATCAAGAAACCAGAGCCGAAGAAGGTCACTCCCAAACCCCGGCCAAAACCGGCACCGAAAAAGACCACTCCCAAGAAAACGACGCCGAAAAAGAAGATCACCAAGCCTCCGGTCAAAACCGTCAAGAAGACGTACACTCCACCGAAGATCAAAGTCTCGATTCCAATGAAACTCAGTTCCCGGCCTGACCCCGCCAAGGAACGCCGGGAACGGGAACGCCGCGAGCAGGAAAAGAGGGATGCCGCGCGGCGAGAGGCCCAGCGCATGGCGGCGTTGAAGTCCAAACTGGCCAGTGCCACATCATTCAAATTTTCCTCCCAAGTGAAGGTTCGTACAAGTGGGGGCAGCAGTCGCGCGACCATGGATTACGGTTCTTACGTCATGGGCATCTACGATCGTGCCTGGCGCGAACCTCGCGACCTCAGCAGCAGGCTGACCGCCTCGGTAACCGTCACGATCTCCCGCAGTGGTAGCGTGATCAGTGCCTCCATCAGTCGCGGCAGCGGTGTCAGCCGGATGGACAGTTCCATTCGCAGCGTTCTGAATAGCATTCGCAAGTTCAAAGCCTTTCCAACCGGCATGAACGAATCCAGGAAGACATTCACCATCGATTTCAGCATCCGGGAAAAATAATGAAGGGACTCAACACATTCAGAATCGCACTTGCCGCCTTGTTCAGCTTCGGCATCGGACACGGTTTCGCCGCGGATGCTCCGGGGCGGCTCCAAATTGAGCGTCGGATCGAACACGACCCCAGCAAAGCCATGCCGATCTCGATCACGGGCTTTCCGCCGCAGATCGCTCGGGTGCTCGCCTTCGACCTGGAAGTGGCCGGTTGCCGCATCGTTCCCCAAGATCAGGCCATTTATCAGGTGAGCGGCAAATTCTCCGGGCGTCTCGAGGGTTATCTCGCCTTGGGCAACGAATACCCGGTGGCGAAGGCTTATCAGGGAGCGGATCCCCGTCGGTTGGCCCACGCCTTCGCGGACGACATCGCGATGGCGATCAACAAGGTTCCTGGCGTTGCCCGGACCCGTTTCCTGTTCAAGAACCGCACCCGCGGACAGGGCGAAATCTACGTGGCGGATTACGATGGCAACGGCGTGATGCCTTTGACCCGCGATGGCTCGATCGTCGCGGCTCCGGCTTGGGGCGTGAACAACACCCGGATCTATTACACGTCCTATCGCCGTCAAAACCCCGACGTTTACGCCCAGGAATACGCAAGCGGCAAACGCTATGTCGTGGCGCGTTACCCAGGTTCAAACCTCACCCCCGTGCCCTCTCCCGACGGCACGAAACTGGCGATGGTGCTCAGCAAGAGCGGCAGCCCGAACCTGTATGTCTCCGATATCAACGGCGGCAATCTCCGGCAGATCACCAAGATCCGTGCCGGCGTATCCACGCCGACCTGGTCACCTGACAGTCGCTGGATCTGCTATACGTCCCGCGAAGCCGGCCCGGCCCGACTGTTCAAGATCCGTGCCGACGGCTACGGCAAGGAGCGCATCAGCACCGTAGGCGCCTACAACTGCACGGAGCCGGACTGGTCGCCCGACGGAAAGTATATTGCTTTCACGACCCAACGCGGTGGATTCACCTTGTGCATCGTCCCGGCTGCCGGCGGTCGGGTTGAACAGCTCGTGAGCGGCGAAGATCCGAGCTGGGCACCGAATTCTCGGACCCTGATGTTCGTCAAACGACGCGGTGATCAGTCCTACTATTTGAGTTTACTTGACGTGCCTACCAAACAGGTAAAGGATGTGCCCTTAAGCTTGGGGAACGCTTCACAGCCTGCATGGGCGCGTTAAAAAATGTAGTTCCACCAAAGAAACAGAAATGAAAAAACCCGCCCTCATGAAGCTGCTCGTCGCCACTTTGGCACTCACTCTCACGGTCACCGGTTGCCGCACCAAACGTCCCGACAAAAACATCACTCCGATTCCCGGTGTGAACGTTGGCATCATTGATCCGGATGGTAATACCGGCATCATTGGTGAAGATCCCAATGGGACTGGTGCAAATTCGAATGGTCGCGGCCCCGGCACAACGGGACTTGATGGTGGCGGCCTCAGCGGCATCCCTACTGGCGGTGGCATGACGACCGTTCCAGTGACCGAGCCGATCATGCCGCTCGGTCCGGTGACACCACCCCCTATGGGTGATGGTGGTTATACGCAAGGTGGGGACATCGACGCGGAATCCAACATGCTGCGCGATACCACCTCTTTCGCTGCGAACACCATTCAGTTTGGCTATGATAGTTCGGTCGTCGGTTCTGCTGAAATCGTGAAGTTGGACGAGGTCATTCAAATTCTTCTGACTGACGGAGCTCTCAAGCTCATTGTCGAAGGTCATTGCGATTCTCGCGGCACAGAGGAATACAATCGCTCCCTTGGCGAGCGTCGCGCCAACTCCGTCCGCGACCACCTGATCACAGCCGGTATTGGCGCAGATCGGGTTCGCACGATCACCTTTGGTGAGGACAAACCGAAGGACTTTGGCCAGGACGAAGCGGCATGGGCCGCCAATCGTCGTGGCGAATTTGTCCTGCTCCGCCCCCGAAATTGAGGAATTTCACACTGATTGTTCCCCAGAAACTACCTTTACTTGGTCTTAAACGGGAAGTAGGTTCCCGCCTCACGTGATGAATACAGCACTTTTTGCCATGCTCGGTTGGCCGGAAATCATGGGGATTCTGGTCGTCGTCCTCATTCTGTTTGGGGCCAAAAAACTCCCGGAACTCGCTCGCGGGCTGGGAACGGGCATCAAGGAATTCAAGAAGGCCACGCAGGACGTCCAAGATGATCTGCACCGCGCCATCGAGGACGATCCCTACGAGCCGCCGCGCCGCACTCCCCAGCGCCCTCGCAGCGCCGACGATACGCCCCGATCGGAATCCTCCTCCGGAGACTCCGAATCCAAGGCTGACTAACATCACCACATTGTCAGTCGATGGCGGACGACGAGAAGAAGGAAGACAAATCTTTGGAAGAAGAGGCCAGTTCCCCATCCGGAGCTGGCGCTTCTGCTTCTGACGCTGATTCGTCTGAAAAAAACGTCGCGGATTCCGCTGCTGACGAACTCGCGGCATCGGAACCTGTCCTGGAATCGAAGTCGAAGGACAGTACCGACTCGGGAGAGGATACCACTGGGTCCCAAGACGATGCCGCAGACGCTGCGAAGGACCCTGAAGACCCGGAAACTGACTCCGAGCAGATGGCCCTTCCCGGCATGCCTGAGGAGCCGGCGAAAGAGGTCGATCAAGACCCTCATCAAGACGACCCCGATCATCATGATGGAGATCATGACGGATACCACGACGAGTATCAGGATGATCACTACTACCATGATGAAAATGGCGAGTATCATCATGACGAACATCATGATGATCACCACTACGTCGGATATCACGACGAACACTCAGACGGGCAACATTCCGCTTACGATCGCGCCAAGAGTGCCGCGCTGACGACTGGTGCGCGCAGTGGTCCGCTGGATCAAAACAGCGTTCCCGACTTCGAGCCCGAACTGGATGAGTTCGGCAACCCCTACGGTGGTCCGGTAAAACCGTTTCTCGACCACCTCGAAGATCTTCGTTGGACGATTCTCAAGTGTGTCTTCGCGCTCCTCATCTCCATGCTCGGTTGCATGATGGGTGCCAAGTACCTCGTGAGCATCCTGATCTTTCCGTTATCTGAGGCCAAGGAACTCGGCTACGCGCTGCACGGCAGCCCCGACATTCCCGTCATGCTCGGGGCGCGCACGGTAGGTCGGCTCGACAAAGTTGTTCTGACTGAAATCGGCATGGACACCAATGCCCCGGTGTTCAACCACTCGAAGGCCCGTTTCGCCTTTGTTCCCGTCCCAATGGGCACCAATTACGTTCTCGCGCTGAAGCCGGTCGTTCCGGAAGAGACCAAGGGAATCGCCACCAGTTTTGAAGACGTAATGGTCGAACTGAAAAACTACGGCCCCTTCCAATCCATCTGGCTTTGCCTGCAACTGGCCCTGTATGGCGGACTCGTGATCAGTGCCCCCTTCATCATCTTCTTCGTCGCTGAATTTGTCCTCCCGGCCCTGAAGGTGAATGAAAAGAAATTCCTGTACAAAGCCGCCGGCATCGGCAGCATCCTGTTCATGTTGGGAGTCGCCTTCTGTTACTTCCTTATTGTCCAGGTGGCCCTGCGCGCCTCCGTCGAGTTTTCAAACTGGCTCGGTTTCGGGGCGGACGAATGGAATGCCAGCGAGTATCTCGGCTTCGTCATCAAGTTCCTGCTCGTGATGGGGCTGGCCTTCGAGATGCCGGTCGTGTTGCTGACCATCGTCAAGATCGGCCTGCTCGACTACAAGAAGCTCATCGAGTTCCGTTCCTACTTTGTCGTCGGAATGCTGGTGGCTTCCGCCGTCATCACACCATCCGGGGATCCCTTCACGATGACCCTCGTCGCCATCCCACTGTGGATCCTGTACGAGATATGCGTGATCATCGCCCGAGTCTGGTACAAGAAAGATGAAGCTGCTGAACTTAAAGCCGCAGCTGCGGAGTCCAGCGATTCTCCGGCGCCCAAAGAATAGCGCTGCTCTGTAGCGTCCGCCGTTCGCTGCAGCACAGGGCAAGACCTCGTATAATCCGCTCTAAGAGCTCTCCGGAACCGGCTTCTTCCAGATCGGCACGACTTTCTTCATCTCGTCGATCAACCATTGGCAGGCGGCAAAGGCTTCGCCGCGATGCGGGGCCACGATCTCGACCCAGAGGGAAGCTTCCTGGACTTTCACGACACCGAGGCGGTGAACCAGCCGGACCGATTCAATGGGCCATTTTTCGGCCATGGCATCGAAGAGTTTGTTGAACTGATTCTCCACCATCTCAGGGAATGCCTCATAGTCGATGGCTGCAATGGCGTCCTCGCCTTCCATTCGGCGCACCAACCCGGAGAAACAGATCACCGCGCCCATGCCGTCGGATGTCTTTCGGGCAGAGATCAGCGCTGCTTCATCGATCGGGTCGGAATTGATTGTAAGTTCTCGTTTCACGTGTCGTGTTTTCGATCATGCCGACGGCCGTCGAATTTGGGAACGCGAATCCGCAGGTTCAACTCATGGACGAATGCGGCCATATGAAAGGTGATGTGTTTGACGCGCAAACAGTTTGAAGACGCGAATGGTCGACTTGGCTTGAGAGATGATTCAGGCGCGGCGGAGAAACTCATCTCCGCCTACACCGCAGCTGGGCGCCACTATCATGATGCCCGGCATGTGGCAAAATGCCTTGGATGGTTGGAACGCATGCGACATCTGGCCGAGCGACCGAACGAAATCGCCTTGGCGATCTGGTTTCATGACGCGGTGTATGATCCGAAACGCAGCGACAATGAAGAGCAGAGTGCCGCTTGGGCTCGCGCCTTTTTGGAGTCAGCGAATGCGGATGCGGAGATGATGTGCCGAATTGTGGAAATGATTCTCGCGACCAAGACCCACAAAGTCGCGGAGGGTGACGGCGCATTGATGATGGATATTGACCTGTCGATCCTGGGAACGGATCCGGATTCATTCGATACCTTCGAGCAGGATGTGCGGAAGGAATACGAGTGGGTTCCTGATGACAAGTATCGCGCGGGTCGAGCGGCAATACTTCAGAGCTTCGTCGAGCGCGATCCGATCTATCACCGAGCAGGGATTCGGGCGGAACTCGAAACCGGGGCGAAAGAGAATCTCGCGCGACGGATTGCCGAACTGAATTCCGGAAAGCCCTTCCCGCCGTGAACTTCGGGACAAGGCTCAGCGGTGGTGCTTTTCCAGATGCTGGCGCAGCAGCACTTTCCCGTAGTCATTGCCATTGGGCGTGCGGATGACGGCGTGGATATGATCGCGGGTTGGAGCGGATCCGCGACGACCGAGGGCAATGGGGCGTTGGTGATCGAACTCAATGATCACCACCGGGCTGTGGATTCGGTAATAGAATATCGAGTCATCCTTGGTTTCACCGATCCAGGCAAAGTGAGTCTCGTTGAGGTGCCGCCTGACCTCATCCATCTTCACCTTCGCATGACCGTTTCGGAGGGTGCCGATGAATTCGCCGATGACTCCCAGCAACATTTCCTTTTGTCCTCCGTTGAGGTCGGAACCCTTGATGCCGGCGTACGGTACAATCTCATTGTCCTTGAACATTTCCAGCTGGTTGTGGTTGGTGACCTTGGGTTGGGAGAGAATCGCATTGCCTCGCTGGGCCTTGGAAAGTGACTTCATGAATGCGAGCGCCTTGTCCTGCTCAGCCTGCATGATGATGGTACCCTTGAATTTTCCCGACTTGGCGTGAACCGGTTCGGAGCCGACGAACACCGGCGCCATCACCACCTGATCTCCGAGGACAAAGTAGTTGATGATGCAGTGGTGCCCATCAAGCTGCCAGCCCCACGGTTTCGTGGCCGAAGGTTCGCCCATGAAGGTAAGGTAATACATCCACTGACCGTACTCGCTCGCACGACCGGTCAACTCGGCGAGAGTCTCGTTGAGCTTCATGATGTTAAGGGTCTTCTGCACGCCTTTGGCACTCAGGCTGGCTTTGAAAAGATTGTAAGCGAGTTGACGTTGTTTCTCGTCCAGCTCCTCGAAGCTGACCCCGTCCCGCGGATAGGCGTGTACGTTACCCCATTTACGCCATTCGTTGCTGTTGATCGGAAACGAGGCCTTGATGCCCTGTTCGACCGTCAGACCACCAATGAACGCCTTCGCCGCAGCGACGATCGGTTTGGTGGATACGCCGGTCGCCTTGATTTCGAAGAGACCGGGAACGGCCTTGCCATCGGTGGTGACGCCTTTGAAGTCCTGGGCCAATCCGGCTTTCTCACGATCGACCCAACGGCCACCGCGACGGCGGTTCTGGGCATTGGCACCATAGTCGGCAAGAAACAGAATGGTTAGAACACAGGGAATGACACTTCGGATATTCATCACGGCTGACTGAGGCTAACATCACCCATGCCCGAGTCCATCCGTGATTGCTGCCGGTTGCCGCGAATTGCATTCCTCGACGGTCGGAAGCGAGATGGGGCTGTGCTGACGGTGCCGGCAGTTCGTCAGCTCAAGATTTCGTGAAGAACGTTGCCGTAGACGTCGGTGAGGCGAAAGTCGCGGCCTTGGTGGCGGTAGGTGAGGCGTTCGTGGTCGATTCCGAGGAGATGCAGCACCGTGGCGTGCAGATCATGGACGTGGACTTTGTTCTCCGCGGCCCGATAACCAAACTCATCGGTGGCCCCTTGGACGTGACCGCCTTTCACGCCGCCACCCGCCAGCCACATGGTGAAACCGAAGGGGTTGTGATCCCGGCCTTCCTTGCCTTGGTGCGTCGGCAGTCGACCAAACTCACCGCCCCAGATCACCAGCGTGCGATCGAGAAGGCCCCGTTGTTTCAGATCAGCCAGCAAGGCGGCGACGGGTTGATCGGTTTGCGCGCATTGACGGGAATGATTGCCGTGAAGATCTTGGTGGGCATCCCAAGCGGAGGGGCCTTGATCGCCCCCGCTGTAAACCTGCACAAAGCGGACGCCGCGTTCCACCAACCGACGGGCCAACAGGCAGTTGCGACCAAAGTATTTCGTGGTGTCCCAGTCGAGTCCGTAGGCGCGTTTGGTGGCGTCGGTTTCTGAATCGATATCCGTCACATCGGGCGCATGCTGCTGCATGCGATACGCAAGTTCATAGGAGGCAATCCGGGCGTTCAGCGCAGACTCAGCCGGATTCCGGGCGGCGTAATCGGCGTTCCACTTCTTCAACAGATCAAGGCGCGCACGCTGATCCTGCATCGAGACGTCTTTGGGCAATCCAAGGTTGGCGATGGGTGGACCTGACGCGCGAAAAGGCACGCCCTGGTAACGGGCCGGCATGAATCCGTTCGACCAATTCATCACGCCGTTCACGGGGGCACCACGTTGGTCCAGCAACACGACATAGCCCGGGAGGTTGTTGTTCTCGCTGCCGAGTCCGTAAGTCATCCAACTGCCCATGGACGGATGGCCGGGCAGGATGAACCCCGAGTTCATCTGAATGAGCGCGGGGCCGTGATTGTTCGAGTCCGCATGCAGGGATCGGATCACGCAAAGGTCGTCCGCATGTCGCGCGGTCTGCGGGAGCAGTTCGGAAATATCGAGACCGCTCTGGCCGTGCTGACTGAAGCTCCAGGGGCTGGGCATCGCGGTCGGCTTGGTCTGGCCGGTGAAGAAACTGTCTTCCTCGCGATACACCGGAATGGACTTGCCCGACCATTCCTTGAGCGCGGGTTTGGGATCAAAGGTGTCCACCTGGCTGGGACCGCCATACATGAACAGAAAGATGACGGAGTCGATGCGCGACGCATGGTGCGGCCTGATCGCACCGCCCAACAGGGTGTTGGCGGCCAAGGCACCAAAGCCGGCACCGGCAGTTTTCAGGAAAGCCCGGCGATCAGTCCACATATACGAATTGACTGGAGTTAAACAACACGATGGCCAGATCGGCAAAGGCAAGTTTTCGGCCCTCCCGACTGTTTCCCCGGGTCTTGAGCCGTCCTTCCACGAACGCCCGGGCTTCAATCAGACGTTCCTCCGCAACCGGCAAACCCCACGCTTTCTCAAACATATGTTTCACCGGCTCCTCAAGGTTCATGGATCGCAGGGCAAACCAACGGGCCTGTTTGTTCACGAACTGATCATTCAAGAGCGTCAAGGCCTGCGTCGGCGTCGTGCTGGAAAAGCGTTGGGCACAGGTCTGAGCCGCATCCGGGGCATCGAACAGTTCGAGCATGGGCATTGGCAACTGCCGCTTGAGGTAGATGTAGACGCTGCGTCGCCAATGCGTCTTGTTTTCCGTCTCCACCTTGGGCCAGTTGTTGCGCTTGCTCTGCTCCAGAATCTCGGGCGGCACGCGTGGCTTGATACCCGGACCACCGGTTTTCAAATTCAGATTGCCGGACGCGGCCAGGATGTTGTCGCGAATCACCTCGGCCTGCAGACGATGCGGCGGGTAGCGCCATAGCAGTTCATTCTCCGGATCCAATTCCGCCGCGGCCGCACGGAACGCTGATGACTGCCGGTAGGCTTTGGACAACAGAATAAGTCGATGCAACGGCTTCAACCGCCCCCCGTTGTCCCGGAGTTTGCAGGCGAGCCAGTCGAGCAGTTCGGAATGGCTGGGCTTTGCACCGGACACCCCGAAGTTGTTCGGCGTGTTCACCAATCCACGACCGAAATGATACTGCCAGACACGATTGGCCATGACGCGCCAAGTCAACGGGTTGCCGGGTGCGGCAATCCAGTCCGCCAACGCGGTTCGGTGGCCTCGGCGATTCGCTCCGGCCAAGGATTTGTAGGCGACCGGCACATCGCGCAACACGACGGGAATGTTCGCAGTCACCGTTTCGCCGGGCAGATCCAGACTCCCGCGAAAGAGCAGCTTCGTCGTACGGTTGACACCAGGCTGCACCGTCAGGGCCCGAATACTTGGTGTCTTCGGGGGCTTGTATTTGTCGCGTGCTTTCGGTGGCTTGTAACTCGGCGCTCCCAGCTTTCCTTGGCTGAACGGCACGAATGCCGCCACGGTGGAATCAAACACCGCACGCAGCTGGTAGTAGTCTTTCAGCAGGAAAGGCTCGGTCTTGTGATCATGACAACGCGCGCAACCGATCGATTGACCAAGGAACACCTGCGACGTCGTGGACAGAATGTCGTCGAGCTGATCAAGGCGGTAGGATACCACCTCGTTCTTCGCGATGTTCTCCTCGTTGGAAGGCCCGTTACGACAAAAGCCGGTGGCAATCCAGGCAGCCGGATTTTCCGGATCGATTTCGTCTCCGGCCAATTGCTCGCGAATGAAAAGACCATAGGGTTTGTCGACGTTGAAACTGTTGATCACGTAGTCGCGATAGCGCCAGGCATGTGGACGGTCGGTATCCTGATGCAGTCCATTGGAGTCCGCGTAGCGGGCGAGATCCAACCAATGCCGGCCCCAACGTTCTCCGTATTGCGGACGTGACAACAGGTCGTTGACAACGGCCCGGTATCGTGTGACCGACGGGTCTTTCGCAAACTCCACCGATTCCTCCCACGTGGGTGCAAGACCAATGAGATCGAGATAGAGGCGGCGGATCAGTCGCTGGGACTCCGCATCAGCGGCGGGTTGCAGCCGGGCCGCCGCCAACCGGCGCTCGATGAAGTGATCGACATTCTTTCCGATCGGCTGCGCCAGTGGCCGGAACGCCCAATGCGTTTCGGCGGCCGGCAGAATCACGGTGCCGGCAAGAAGCAGAGCGAAGAATTGAAACAGCCTGTTCATGTACGGTCGGGGTCGGAACGAAAATAGCCCGACCACGAACCGCCTGGCCACGTTTAATGGGGTACGGCGTCCATGGCCGCCATCTTTCGCTCCTCGGCGGCGGCGAGTTGTTTCATCAGGTTCCTGCGCGTGCCGAGCATGATGCCGGGAAGCAGCAGGCCAAGGAGGAGCAATGGATACCAGATGTGATAGGCCTGCCCCAGAGCCAGCGCCGTGAATCCGGCGATCAGGCAGATGCTGCCAAAGACGATATTGAACACCACCGAGGCTTGAATGAACGTCCGCCCTCGCGCCGCTTGCGCGAGGATACCCATCAAGCCCCCCCAACAGCCGAAGAGCGTGCCCAGGCCGCCGCCGATCCAAGCGGAATAATTTTGAGGCCACCATTCCCCGGGGCGAGCCATCAACGAACTGAAACTGGTGTAATCGCTCAGCGTGGCGGATTCGATCCACACGGTTCCCTCGGACGGCAGCACGAGATTGATCACCAATTTGTCGGGATGGGCATCCACCCCGTTGTTGTTGAAGGGCAGACGGAATTCCCGCCACTCCGAGCTGCCTTTCAAATTCTGCATGATGCCACTCTTGGACAAAGTGCGGCTGAAATGCCGGGTCGGTGGCACCCCATCGACGCTCGGAAAATGATTCCACATTTCCAGATAGGCGGTCTGCCGGACATCCTGATAACGGACCCTCCCGTTCACAGCGTAGAACTCGGATTTGATTTCGGGTTGGCTGACGGTTCCGAGGTTGATGGTGGCGGGAACGCGCTCCTTGTTCGCGATCTTCAAGATCCGGTTGCCATCCGTTTGCACCCACTCGAATGCGGCTTTGCCTTGGGTGACGGAGGGGGACCATTCAATCTGCGTGAAGCCACCGGTCGCGGCCTCACCGGCCGTGGCCACGAAGATAAGGCTGAGAAGAGTAATGCTGACTTTCATTCTGTTTCCTTCGTTTTCTGTTGGAGATAAGCGTCGTGAATCCGTTTGAAACTGCCGGTGTCGAGTTTTCCATCGGAGAGCATGGCAGCGAGGGTGATCTGGAATTCGTCGCCCTTGGGCTGCTCGTCGATGACCTGAACCTTTTGGATGAGCCGATCGAGACGCAGGCGAACCGTCGGGTAGGAAACCCCATAATCCGCCGACATCTGTTTCAGCGAACCCGAGTTCAGCAGGAATCGCTTCAAAAAGGCCAAATCCTCATCTTCGAGATGCTCCAGCCAGGTCTGCCCGTTTGATTTAGTTTCGCTCACCTGAATAATGTTTAGAACGAACGCAAAATAGTTTTAATATTATTAAAGTAAAATTGAATTTTATTTAAAACTGCTCTCGGCAGGAAGATTTGAAAGAACATCGCGCGATTGGCTGGCGTCCCACACGTCCTTGTTTCGCATTCGAATCTTGGCACAAGCTGTCCAAAGCGAACGGGTTTCCGACGAATGTTCACGAAAATACGACTGACGATATTGCTGCTGTTGTCAGGAGTGCTGATGGCTTCGGCTGCTGGCGAGCCGAGTGCCGCGATGCCGAAAAAGCATCTCAAACTGTTCGCAAGCTACTGCCTCGATTGCCATGACAACGACACGGAGAAAGGCAGCGTCAACCTTGAGACCCTGCCGTTTGAGCTGAATTCGCTGCCGGCTGCCGAACTGTGGCAGAAAGTTCTCAACGCGATGAACTCCGGCGAGATGCCGCCGATTAAGAAGGCGCAGCCCACCGCCGCCGAGAAGACCGCTTTCCTCGCCGACCTCTCCAAACAACTAGTGGTGGCCCGCAAGATTCTGAGCGACACGGGGGGTGTCATCACGATGCGTCGCCTGAATCGTCGCGAGTATCGGAACTCCATTTCCTCGCTGCTCGGCGTGAAGGTCGGCACTGCCGATCTCCCCAGTGACAGCAATTCCAGTGGCTTCGACACGTCCGGGGCCTCGCTCTTTTTCTCCAGCGATCAGTTTGAGCAATACCTCAAACTCGGCCGCCAGGCCTTGGATGAAGCTATCGTCACCGCCTCCCGCCCCACGCCGATCCGGCACCAAGTGGAAGCCGAAGTGCAGGGAAACCAGTTCGTCGAATTCCGCCTGCGCAGATTGAAGAAAGCCTGGGATCGGGCGCAGCGATGGCGGAAGTCAGACCAGTCGCCAACCGAGTTCGGTTTCATCGACGCCGGTCGGGTGAAGTTCGAAGAAGGGCTATATCGCGATCAATCACCCGGGTATGAACACTACCTGTCGCTGCCGGAAACCAAGACCGGCATGTTGCTCTGCAAATTCCAAGGTGGAACCGTCCTGAATGTGACGGAACTGCCTGCCAAGGCCCCTGCAGGTCGCTACCTCGTGAAAGCCCGCGTGGGAGCTTATGGCGGAGCGAAGAACCCTTTCCTGGAGTTCGGGACCATTGGCGAAGGGGTTGCCCAAGGTGAGATGGATGTCCTCGGTTGTCGCAAACTCACCGGCACAGTGTCCCGGCCCGAGATCTTGGAATTCTCCATCGAGGTCACCCAATCCGGCAGTCGCAAGGTCGCCCTTCGCGAACGCCAACCCAACATTCGCAACGCTGCCCGCTCCGACTACCGCGATGCCCGCCGCGCCGGCAAGCCTCTGCCCGATCCCTTGATCTGGATCGACTGGGTCTCAATCAAAGGACCCATCATCGACGAGTGGCCGCCGAAGGCACACCGACAGATATTTCTTGCCGAGGGAAAGCAGGACGAAGCCCATGCCCGCAAGCTCATCACGTGGTTTGCACAGCGGGCGTTCAGGATCAAGCCGCCGACGGAAACATTTGTCGATCGGCTGCTCGAGCAATACCGCTTGCGACGCGAGCTGGGCGACTCGTTTGCCGAGGCAATGAAGGAACCGCTCGCCATCGTCCTCGCTTCTCCCAGTTTTCTTTATCAATTGGAACCGACTCCCCCGAAGGAGGACCGCCGCCTGAAGGATTCCGAACTGGCCGTGCGCCTGGCGTATTTCCTGACGAGTTCGCCTCCCGACGCCGATCTGCTCGCCCTGGTCCGTAAAGGCAAACTCGGCAAGCCATGGCAGCTTCGGCAACAGACCGATCGCCTGCTCGACAATTCCAGATCCTGGGAATTCGTCAGCGGCTTCACCCATCAATGGCTGCACATGGACCGACTGGATTTCTTCCAGTTCAACTACCGGCACTTCGGTGAATTTGATGACAGCGTGAAGCTGGCTGCGCGGAACGAGGTGTATCATACCATTGATACCATTCTCCGAAACAAGCTCGGCATCGGTGAACTGTTGGATTCCGATTTCGCCGTGATCAACGATCTGCTGGCGGATTACTACGGCATCGATGGCGTGGAAGGGCCGGAGTTCCGCAAGGTGGCATTGGCGACCGACTCGAAGCGGGGAGGGCTGCTGGGCATGGCGGCCATTCATGCCATGGGCTCCGACGGCGAACGCACCTCACCCGTGGAGCGAGGCGCGTGGATTCTGCGCAAGCTGCTACATGATCCGCCGCCGCCCGCGCCGCCCAACGTTCCGCAGCTCAGTCGCCTGTCCGGCAAAGTCTTGTCTGCCCGCGAAATGCAGGACGCCCACATGGAGGAACCCCAGTGCGCGCAGTGCCACCGCAAAATTGACCCACTGGGATACGGTCTCGAAAACTTCGACGCTGTTGGCCAATGGCGGGAGAACGAACTCATCGAGATCACCGACAGCCGCCGCCGCCCCGTCAAATCCAAGACCCTCCCGATCGATCCCAGCGGTACGCTGCCAGATGGCACGCCATTCAAGAACTTCACGCAGATGCGCAATCGGATCGCCAAGCACGAGGCTGACTTTGCCCGCGGTTTCACCGAGGCATTGATCGAATACGGACTGGGTCGTCCATTCGGCTTTTCCGATCACGACCTTGCCGACCAGATCCTTGCACAGGCAGAATCCAAACAGAACCAGATGCGCGAATTCATCCATGCCCTCGTGCAGTCCAAACAGTTTCAATCCAAGTAAGCCCATGTCTGAATTCAACGGAACCAGTCGTCGCAGTTTCCTCCGCAGCAGTACGGCACTGATCGCATTGCCCTTTCTCGAAT
>Ga0055584_100001739_pt1 | contig 21382 bp, 17 predicted proteins | sample OSDHelmetaG_FD_58716 | JGI IMG/M metagenome (GOLD analysis project Ga0055584, IMG submission 58716) | Pelagic marine sediment microbial communities from the LTER site Helgoland, North Sea, for post-phytoplankton bloom and carbon turnover... | ecosystem: Environmental > Aquatic > Marine >...
AATTCACTTTAGAGCGACTATTCGTTAATTCAAAAACATTACTTCCTGAACTAGCAATTCTTTCGTTTCCACTCATTAGTTTTTGGATAATAGTCGCATTTTCATTATCAACACTAAGTTGACTATGATCATTGGATTTTCTTCCTATAGTAATCGGGCTTGCTTTGTTTGAATCGAAATTATGCAATTCACTAACAGGCAAGCTTGGCTTTATAGATATAACATCGACCGTTTGCTCTATTTTCGCAACACCACTTAAAGAAAAATCTGCATCACTAATAAAACGACCGTCTGGATTCCCTGAGAAAGATGGGGTTCCATATTTGTCGATTTCCATCAACATGTTTGATTGACCCACAAGCTGATCTTTACCCGCCTTGAAATTAATATTCAACTCAATGGGAGTATCACCTTTATTCATTTGGTTAGACGCAAGTGTCTTTAATATTGGCTCAAGCTCACTATCAGGCACTATTGTATTTAACCTTAAAGCACCGCCACCTTTAATCTCCAATTGACCTGGTGACGTTCTCATTACATCTAGTTCGATTTTTTTTCTATCTAATTCAGCCATAATAAACTCTTTTAATTAAATAAATGATTTTTGTAATTATATTATATCATCTATTTTATCATCAACATTAAGATAATCATTCTTTGTCTGAAGGAATATATTTCACATCAATTAAATCTAAAGCATGCTTTAAACCTAATTTATTTATACATGTATCCCAATGTCTAGGGTGAGACTTATGCATGCGCTGGAAGCGATTTTCACCCTCTTCTAACTGAACTCCAAACATGCAAAACATACAACCAGTACGTTGCTCTGGAGGAAGTGTTTCACCAGCTTCGTTTACGCGCTCATAATAGATTTCAGAAAAACGAATTCCTTTATCTTCAGCAAAAGCCCATATATCCTCTTCGTTCCAAAACAATAAAGGGTTGCTTATTGGTCTACCCGTTGTGAATGCATTACATTTTTGCGTCGAAAATTTACGGTTACCTCCTTCCGCAGCTAATGAGCCTGAGAATGGTTTTCTACCGGTATCTTTTTCATACTGGATAAACGGGGCTTTCTTTAAGTGATCACAACACTTTTCACTTATTTTTATATCTGCATCAATCAGCTTGTGATATTTATTTGGTAATTTCCAGCCATTGCTTTTGTTTCCAGATCCATTAATGCCAGTCAGGTGAAGTTTTCTAACTTGTTCTGTTTTTGGACTCTTTTCTTTTAATACTCGAATAGCTTTTGCCCATTTCTTACTTAATAAAGCAACACCATCTTCATTTATAACTTGTTTGAATGTTTTCTTTGGCCTAACTCGAACAATTTCACGCCCTATCGCAAAATCAGGCATATATGATTTTATTTCTGGATATTCCAACCCAGTGTCTGAAAAAATAGCTGGCACATCAGGGTATATAGACCAAACTAAATAAGCTAATATGGTCGAGTCTTTACCTTTACTCCATGATATATAAACATCACCATCCCAATGTTCATACCACTCTCTAATTCTTTTTAAAGTAAGAGCTACTTTTGATTCAAGATCTAAACCTTGAAGTACTGTAATTTTTAATTTACTAGCCGCATTTTCTTTTTTCTTTTTCATTTGAGCTTCAGTCAATTGACTCATCTCATTTCCATCACCGGCTTTTTTTTCTTTTGGAGATGGTTGCTGTATTAAAACGCCAAGATTTTTCATTGTTTTTTTCCCAATAAAAAGGCTGATATTTCGCCAGCCTTTTAGTTTTTTTATTTGTTAATTATCATACTACTAAAAATCGTCCCAAACATCCATATTTTCCATCTCTTCCATATCAACGTTAGAATCAACTTGGCCAACTAGGTAAGAACTTATCTCCGCTTCCTGTGGCGCAACTTGAACATTATCTGAGTTTAGATAATTTTTTATCCATGGAAGTGGATTTGTTTTCGTTGGGTATCGAGCTTCATAACCGATAGCCATCAGCCTTACGTTTGCAATGTATTCAACATATTGACATAAAACATTTTCATTTAGACCGATCATTGAACCAAATTTAAATAAATATCTAGCCCACTCTTTCTCTTGTAAGACGGCATCATCAAACATTTTCAGCACTTTGTCTTTACATCTTTCAGCAATAGGCACCATTGCTGGATCATCTAACCCATTAGCCCATGTGTTTAAGATGTATTGAGTGCCTTGCATATGCAAATTTTCATCTCGTGCAATAAACTTAACAATTTTAGAGTTTCCTTCCATCAACTCTCTTTCGTTAAATGCAAATGCACAGGCAAAACTCACATAAAAACGTACACCTTCCAATATATTTACTGACGCCATAGTTAAGTAAGCTTTTTCTTTCAAAAGCGATTCGGTAATATTGTAAAATTTACCTTTAATATTAACTTCACCAAGTCCGGCTATTTGATAAACAGCAATATGCTCAATTAAATCATCATAATACTTAGTTACTTCTTTGGCGCGTTCATTTATTTCTGGAGAATCTAGTATTTCATCAAAAATGGCACCAGGATCATCAGTGCAATTTCTCATTATATGAGTATAAGATCTTGAGTGAATAGTCTCAGAGAAAGCCCAAGTTTCTATCCAGGTCTCAAGCTCTGGCAACGATGTGATTGGTAGCAGGGCTACGTTAGGGCTTCGACCTTGAACTGCGTCTAATAACGATTGGTATTTTATATTGCTTATAAAAATGTGCTTTTCAGCTTTATTCATTGAACGAAATTGATTTCTATCTGTGGATAAATCAATTTCTTCAGGACGCCAAAAAAAACTCAATTGCTTTTCTATTAAACTTTCAAATATAGGGTGTCTTTGTTGATCAAATCGAGAAACATTGACGTTCTTACCAAAGAACATATTTTCTTTTAATTGATCGTGTTTTTCTGTACTGAAAGTTTTATATAATTGTTGATTACTCATCTTATCTTCCTGGACAACTTCCTTACTGAGCAGTAAGGAAGTTAGATTTAAGTATTAAAAATATTGCTAAAAGCTCTAAATCTTACAAGCTCCACCTTCACAATCCGAATCATCTTCAGCTTTAACTATTACAGCTAATGGTGATTTCTCAGCAACTTCATTATTACCATCACGCGTGTTGTGATAATACAAAGTTTTTAAGCCTTTCATGTAAGCAGAGAGCAAATCTGTAATAATTAATTTTACAGGAACCTTACCACCTTCAAATTTACTAGGATCATAATTTGTATTAGCAGATATAGTTTGGTCGACAAACTTCTGCATAATACCAACTAAAGTTAGGTAACCATCATTGTTCGGCATATCCCAAACAAGCTCATAGTTAGCTTTCAAACGTTCATACTCAGGCACGACCTGATTGAAGTTACCATCCTTACTTGATTTTAAAGTAACGTGGCCGCGTGGAGGCTCAATACCATTAGTTGCATTTGAAATTTGAGAGCTTGTTTCTGATGGCATTAAAGCTGATAGCGTTGAATTTCTTAAGCCATGCTCAACAACACTTTCTCTTAGAGCATCCCAATCCATCTTTAAGTCATATTTAGCAAACTTATCGAGTCCGCGATAATAACGGTCGATCGGCATCACGCCTTTAGAGTAAGTTGTTTCGTCAAAGCCTGGGCAAGCGCCTCTTTTCATAGCTAACTTATTTGATGCTTTAATTAAGTAGTACTGCATAGCTTCAAACAATTCATGCGTATACTGATTCGCACTACCATCAGAGTATTTAAAGCCTTTTCTTGCTAGGTCATACGCATAGTTAATAACGCCAATACCTAATGTTCTTCTTTTCATCGTAGAAACTTTAGCTGCAATAACCGGGTAATCTTGGTAATCCAACAAGTTATCAAGTGCTTCAACCGTAAGATCTGAAAGCTCTTCGAAATCTGAAAAATTGTCAATCGAGCCTAAGTTAAAGGCGGCGAGTGTACAAAGTGCTATTTCACCTTCTTCATCATTGATGTTACTTAACGGTTTTGTAGGTAATGCAATTTCTAAACAAAGATTACTTTGTCTAATTGGGGCTTTGCTCTTGTCGAATGGGCTATTGTTGTTTGTATGATCAACGTTTTGTAAGTAGATTCTACCAGTGCTCGCTCTTTCTTGAGCAAATAAAGAGTACAATTCGATTGCACGAACTTTTTTCTTTCTTATTGAATCATCTTTCTCATATTGCAAGTAAAGTCTTTCGAACTCTTCTTGATCCGAGAAGAATGAGTCATACAAACCTGGCACATCACTAGGACTGAACAGCGTAATATTTTCATTTAAGCGAAGTCGTCTATAAAGCAACCCATTAAACTGCACCGCATAATCAAGATGGCGAACTCGATTATCTTCTACACCACGGTTATTTTTAAGAACCATTAATGATTCAACTTCCAAATGCCATAGTGGATAAAACACAGTTCCCGCGCCACCACGAACACCACCTTGCGAACAACTCTTAACAGCCGTTTGAAAGTGCTTGTAAAAAGGCACACAGCCCGTATGGAAAGCCTCGCCACCACGAATTTTACTACCTAGTGCACGAATTCGACCTGCGTTAATACCAATACCAGCGCGTTGAGATACGTATTTAACTATCGCTGAAGACGTTGCGTTTATTGAATCTAAATTATCGTCACAATCGATAAGTACACAAGAGCTAAATTGGCGAGTCGGTGTTCTTACCCCGGCCATGATAGGTGTTGGTAAAGAAATTCTATTTTGTGATGTAATGTTGTAAAAACGGCGAATCTTATCCATTCTGACAACTGGGTCTGCTTCATTACTAAATAAACATGCCGCAACTAACATATATAAAAACTGAGGGGTTTCGTGAACAATACCATTAACTCGATCTTGAACTAGATACTTACCATTCATTTGCTGAAAAGCCGCGTAAGCGAATGTCATATCTCGCGAATGATCAATAAAACTTTCCATTTCATCAAAATCAGCTTTAGTAAATCGAGTCATCAAATCTGAGTCGTAAAGTTTACGAGAAACCATTGATTTAACATGGTCCCAAATGTGAGGCGGTTCAAATTCACCATGCACGTCTTTTCGCAAATTAAACATTGCGAGTTTACCAGCTAAATATTGATAATCTGGAGTGTCTGTAGAAATAAGATCGGCGGCAGTTTTTGTAATTGTCTTGTGGATATCTTGAGTTCTAATGTCATCAGTAAACAATAGTCTCGCTCGTAACTCCACCTGGGAAGTAGATACGTTATTCAGTCCCTCTGCTGCCCACTCGATTACTTTGTGGATTTTATCTATCATCAACGGCTCTCTTCGGCCATCTCTTTTTATTACCATTACATCCGAAGATTCTACCTCGGTTACTTCTGTTGCATCATTCATGTTGATCTCGCAAGTTATTAGTGCTCCAAAAAAATATAGAGCACTATATGTAGTGTTCTATGTTTAATATATCACACTTATTGAACAAGAGACGGTAGTCTCAAATAAATTAATAGCACTTTGTTTTTTTTGTTTTCAATTGAACTAAAGTGCAATCAATGAAGGTGGGGTTATGTATTTTATTCTTTCTCATTTTGGTTTCTGATACGCATGTAGACTTCCTCCCTGTGAACTGAAATAGATCTATCAGCTTCCACTCCAATTCGAACTTCTTGATTTTTTGTAGATAAAATAATGACTTCCACATTATCTCCGATAACAATACTTTCACCGACTTTACGTGTTAAAACTAACATAAGCGTATCACATTCCTTTGAGTATCAAATATTCCGAACAATACTAGTATATATAAGCTATCATCGCAAGTTAATTGACATAGCGACGGGTTTTGTATAACCTAATAATTCAAAAGAAAAGGACTTGTTATGAAAATTTACAATGAAAAAGAATTCGCTTTATCACTCAAAGAATGGGGATTAAGAGAAGCTATTATTACTACCGAGTCGGATACTGACGAGTCGAAGTTAATGTTGCAAAAAAAAATCATTAATTACCTAAGCCTTAACGAACCCCCTTATTTCAGAAGCACAAATCTGGCTGTAAAAAATGCTTTCGACGAATTTATACTAGATGCAACAGAGCTTCATGACTCAAGCTCAAAAAGTATAAATAGCGCAAAAGGACGGTTGGTAAGTTCTTTTTTTTACATCGCTGGTTTATTTGGCCTAAAAGATAAAGAGCGCCAGATAATAGATGATTTCAAAAAGCGCAATAAGCAATACCTAAAAAACAAAAATATTAATTTTCCAACTTTCAAAGAGACTAAGTTTAGCTCTTTAGAAATCCATACCGAAACACATTTACCAGAAATAAAAAAACCTAATGATGAGTTTTTTGTTTTATCTCAGAGCTTATCAATAAACGATGCTTCACTAGTTGTTTTTCCTGATTTTATAAAAAGTGTCGATTTTGGTGAACCTGAAGTGATTAATGGGAAAGTAACGCGATCAATAAACTATACATCTTACGCAGGAAGAAATATTTTTCTTAATTACAGCGCTGAAGATATCAACTCGCCAAATTTCAAATCACTAAAACCTGACGAGTTGTATTTTCTAACTAAAGATGAGGCTTTATCAAAAGGGAATGAGATTTGCCAAGAAATAACTGTGGTTGATACCGAAGCAGAAGCTAAAATTAAATCAAAATTGACAGTTAATTCTTAGTCTGCATCCACTGGCTTAAATTTAACCCTACTAGGTATTTTTACCGGAAAAACGCTGAAGTTGACACCATATGGGACGTTACCACTCAATAATGCATTCGTTGCCGCCTCAATCTCATCTTTAGCTTTTTCAAAAGCCATGAAGCTTTCTTTTTTACTATAGTCATACCAAAGAATCGTAAAATCACAAAAACCTTCAGGACAGACTCTATTTTTTGTTCTATCTATTATTTCAGAAACAAGCTCAGACAATTCCTTATGACTTAATGAGTCTCCATTCAGCACAAGTGTTTCAACACCTTCGAAATTAATCACACTTACATCCTCTTTAGAACACAAACAAAAGTCTTAACTGTTGTAGGATACGTTCTATTATATCAATGTCAATACTAAGCTAAGGTTAAGTTTTACTTAATTAAGCTCTGCTTGGGGTTATACTTAATGTTTTTTTCTGGCTCAACTCAACAGCATCATTACGCACATCGATTTCGGGCAAAAACTCAGTCGTTATTGCCCTATCCGAATAAACCGCATTTATTAATGATTTAGTGAATTTATCAATCATATCGTCTTCAGACACGATATTCTTTTTGGCCATTTTAACTAAAACACCACGCCGATCATCTAAGTTAGAATAACCCAACGAATTCATCTCTTTTATTATGCAATTTATTATTTGCTTAGGTTCAAGAACATCGTAATTCTCAGCGACAACACTCTTAACCATGCCTTTAAGTTCATAATCAGGATCAGGCAATCTATTAAGTGGGTTCAACTCAAGTTGCTCCATGGCCTGTCTAAGTCCCTTTCTATAAGGCACATTCACATCCACCATAAATTCATCAAGCCATTCACCCGTGTAAAAAGGTTCTTTTTTCACATTATTACCTTCAAACAAGTTCAATACGAATTTACTTGGTGGCTCAGCTCTCCCAGTTAGATTATGTTCATTAAACTGATTCGGGTGCTGTTGCCCGTATATTAATCTACTAGCAACACCGGCAAATTGGTGAGGTGCTAGGTTTAAACCTAATGCGGGTATGCTTAGATTGTTTTTATTTAAATAATGCCTAATCATGGTGCGATCAAAACCTTGGGAGCTATTGTACAATCCGCCATTTTTAGAAAAGCGTTTAATCTCATATAAATTCTTTGAATTAACCCCCATTTCTTTAGCCGCCAATTCCACACCGGCGATATAAGGGTGAACCGTTCCGTCATCCATTTTGTTTTGATCGTCAAGTTTTCCTGTTATTGATATACGTGCAATCAGACCGTCTTTTGCGTGACTATAGCCAAGTTGTTTAAATTCTTCGATTTGCCAAGCCCTGGGCTTACCTGGTAACGAAACTCCATAATGCTTACTACCTGTCGTATTTGGTTTAAATAAGTGGTTTTGAGCTTTCTTACGGACGTTAACAGCTCTTTTATCAATAATGTTATGCATTTTTTCTAAAGGCGATGCATAAATAGCCTTAACATGCCCCTTTACATGCTTTACGATCGGGCTACCGTCTCCATTTATTTTAGGCACGCTTTTTTTCATTTCAGAAAGTGTATTTCTATATTTCTTGTGTGTTGGAGCATTACTCATGAATGCCTCAAACTGGTTTATTGAAGAAACACTGTCCGTATAAGCAAAAAGACCATCAACTGATAATTTCTCTTTTCTTATTATCTTTCCGGCTTTCCTAAACCCTGCCGCAATAGCAAGCATTTCAGCTTCATTACTATCAATACTTTCAATACTAAGACCCTCGTAATCTTCTGACCACTGATTCTCACCATCTTGTATATGGACGACACCGGAGTAACCGCCAATTTTAAGGACTGTATGGTGTGATGCATCACACATTATACTTATCGTGGCCATCTTTATCGCCTCCTGAAGTTCTCGGTTAATTTATTTTCACTTTTTAAAGCGTCAATACTTTGGGTAACATCTCGACCAACATCGCTAGTCCAATCATGTTTGTTTATTGCAACAATACAATCCATACGAGAAGCTATCTTTTTATCACACAAATTCATCAAAATGTCTTTCCCTGTGGAATTTATATGATAACCCATCGCTTTCAGTGCTTCTTCAGCTTTCCTATAAACTTGTTGGGGCTCTAGCTCAGTTGAATACTGGTAAAGAACTTCATGAAGCTTCTTAATACCACCTGGCTTATCTATTCCATCACCACTAAGTGCACTTGTCATATCAACACCTACTCCATTACTTTTATTCGCTTTTTCAGAGATTTGGCTTCTTAGTTCTTTCCCTGATAAAGCTTTATTTTGCACACGAACTTCGCGCCCGCCTCCACTTTTAACTGAGGCATTTCCAGAAACAATGTTGTTTTTTATATTTGGTGTTATTTGGCGACTAGTTTGCCCTGACCTGATATGTAATTTAGGCACCGGTGTAGAGTGTGTTTCTAGCACATCAGCTTGCTTTTTTTTCTTAGGTGATTTACCTTCGATACTTCTATTTTCTGATTTTCTTAATTTCTCGGCTTCAATCCTAACTAGCTCTTCTTTTTTTCTTTTCGAAACTGGGTTCTTTAATTCTTTACCCCAAGAATCCAAGCTCAAACCTGACTTCATGTAATTAAGCATATCATTTGGCGTTGGTACACATTTAACATCGGTTAGTCCACCTAGTTTAATAGCCCAATCACCAAGATGTTCAGGTGTTGACTTATCACTGCTTCTGTTTGATAAATTTATAACAAGCTTACTTGCATTACTCATTCTACCCGTATGATACTTATCGTTGTACCGTTCCTTGCTTCGTGGTCCATAAAGCAACAATGAATAAACGCCAGCCGCTCTATTCGATGCATTTTGAGGCACCTCACCGATCGGTAACGCTTGTTTATCTTCATATCTAAAACGTCGCAACAACGACATATCAAGACCTTCGGTTATCGCTGGCTTATCCCTATCCCAATCTACTTGACGACTTAAATTTTCAACGATAGAGTTATCACCATTAGCAAATTGGTATATTTCATCGTAAAACGGGCTATTATCTCGTGTAACCTTACCGTAACCACAACTTGCAAACCTAATTCTAGCTCCACTTTCAAGAATACTGCGTGCTAATTTCCTTTGTTCACGATCTGTCATTAAGCCATTTTCATTTGGGAGTATTACAGAAATAATATTGGCTTTTTTAGGAGAAAATAAATGGCGTTGCGCACTTTCCCTTGCCGCAGTCGCTGCATTATCAACTAAATTATGAAGACGCTCTATTGGCGTGGCATGAGCCATACTAACGTGGCCTTTTATTTTAACCACGTCAACACTCACACCGAGGGCGTTAAGTTTCCCTTTGTTATTTAAGAAATCGTTATACATATTCATTCGAGCACTATTACCATCATCACTATTGATGGCATTAACAACACCTTCGTTGTCGCAATGAACCCGAATTGAAGTAGAGTCAATATCATTGCTTTTTATTTGTTTTTCAACGGCAAGTAAGGCTGCGTTAATAGCCTCCCATTCTGCTGACTCTGAATCATTACTGCTTGTTGCTATTCCATGACTCATATCCAATGCTGGAGCACCTTTCTTTATTTCATACGCTAAAGCATAGGCGTAACCAGATACGCCATCTGCGAGCGAATAAGCTCCATCAGTAATTACTTCCAATTTATTACTTTTTTGCATTTAAAATATCTCCTAATTACATTTATTTTATCACAAAAAAAGAACCCAGTTAATCTTTATTGTTGTAACTTTCATAAATCACTGTTATATTTTGGTTGTAATTGTCATAAATAATAATTTAGTATTTGTTTTATAATTAAAGTTGAGGAATTCATGGAAAACAAACCTAATAAAAAAAATTTCTCCTTACTAGCCGCAGAGTTGGAGTGCACTAACATAATGAGTAGCACATCTTACATTCGACTTAAGGTTAAAACTCAGGTTCATTTTCCTCGACTTGGTAGTTCTGAGGTTGTACATGACCGGCTATCCCATTCGAGTGAGGTTGGATCTTCCTCTTTAATAACGAGTTATTCGGTAGCTCTTAGTAAAGGGTGGGATGAAAATGCCCTCGATTACAATGGGAGCGTTAAACCGTGCGCACTTCTTCACGATATAGGACATCCTCCTTTGGGGCATGATGGTGCTAAGTTTTTAGATGCATATTTAAAACACGCGGGTTTACCAGAAGGGTTCTCTGATAATAACAACAACTTGGTTGTTATTGAGCAAAACGATATTCACGTTTCTGATTATACTATTTCTAGTGTAATAAAGTACCCAGATAAGCTTTACCCTGATCAGAAGGATAAGTATTGTGAAATACTTCAAAAAAGCTTAAAAGATGATTTCGATTATTTTAGTTCGCTGGGAGTTATTTTATCTCCTCAAACGAGGACTATTGCTTGTCAAATCATGGATGTTTCGGATGAAAATACATATATAAATTCAGACTTGGCGGATTTCTTTTGTTTGGGTAATACTGTTCCTGTTGATAAGTTAAATGCAATAGCTTCTTCTTACGACGTTTTTATTGATAACGAGCTTTATTTCGAATTCCTTTCTGTCATAGCGAGTGGTAATAAGAATTTAATTCGTGAATATTTCAATGAAAACAAAAACAAAATGAATATGAACTACACCCTAACTCAAGAAGGTATTGTGCCGGTCTGTCCTAAGTTAGATGCTTTTAAAGATTTCTTGTGGCAAGTTGAGCTTAAATATTACATATCATCTGTTAGGCTTGATCCGTTCCATCTCGAAAACATGAAAAAGCTAAGACTTTATGTTAGTAATGTCATTCACAATAACTTTGTACCTTCGCGAAGTTATGCCGATTTAATATCTAAAGCCTCTTGTCCAACTGAGGTTTTGAGGTTGAAGCGCGATATGATAGCTGCGACGACAGATTGGTTTGTTACTGGCTTCAAAGATGAAGCTAATGATGAGTTGGGAATTGTAAAAGGGCTCGACCTAGGTCCCGACAGTACCATTCAGTATAATTAACTAAAAACAACATTTTGCTTCCATTTATAAACTCGCAGTGCTATTATAATTTTTATTATAAAACTGCGAGTTTGTATCATTTTGAATAAATTAAACTTACTCACCAAATTCAAACTACAGAGCAGAGCATCATCTACGATCTCTCTTTTCTGTATTAACAAGTGACTGAAATTAATACACGCAAAATACGTTTAGTTTAATAACAATTATTTATAGTGAATAACTTAAATACAAATCAAAATATCCGGTGATAAAAATGAAATTAGAAACAATCAAAGATAATCCAATTTTAACAATCCCCTTTATAGGTTGGCTCATAGGTGCCTTTACTGTTATGGGTGGCGGGTTTGCTGGCTGGGTCGGTTTTGCCGCTAGTCAACATGGTAACTCTAGTCCTATAAATGTAACCAAGGTTTATTCTGATGGTTCCCGAAGACAAAGTACTAGCTCTAACCCCGTTGCAGTATTTGTGGTAGGGCTTCTTGTTGTTGGATTGATCGCAGTGTTTTACGCGGGTATAAAAATAGCGGAGGTGATGATTTATCTATCACAAAGCCCTTTGTGGATATTCTTACCCGTCTACTTCACCGGGCTTATGGTCGCACTAACCGAAAAGAAAAATATAGAGCGATACTTACATAATCACGAAGAAAAACCATACGTATCTATTACTCTATGGCTCATTGGTATAATCCTGTCTTATCTAATGACTTCTTTCATGCATGACGTGGGAATTGTCGTTGTTAGTGGGTTGTTTGAGTTCTTGATTTACGACGTAATTCTATTTCTATTTTTCCTCTTCGGAATTTACATGCCACTAATGGCGTCGGTAGTTGTGATTTTTAACCATATCAAAAGAGGCAATTACAATATATTTAAAAACGCGCTGATGTATGTCTTTTTGTTTCTTACAATTTGCTCTACTTCTTTCCATATGAGCCAATACAACAACTACAAAGAAGATGTTCGAAAAGGACGTTACGTACCAACCAGACAAATAGCAGAGCATGACAACACCCGTTGGTTTATTGCTGAAAGTTTGGAATCTCCTTTGTCGTGGCTTAATTATTACAGAGTAGTTGCTTACAACAATTACTTATTGGCCTTTGAAAAAGCTAAGATTGAAACCTTTGAAATTGATACATCTTCTGAAACATACCAAAAAAGAAAACTTGCGGCGAATAATAAGGCTGAAAAGGAAGGGTATGCCGGTCTTGATGTGACCGTTACTCCAATCCAGCGATACTCTACAGTCTTTATTATGAATCGAAATGTGTTCATTCATGACAGCAAGATGCCTTTGGGTCAGTACGATCTATTCGTCAAGCATTACGGCTACAAGGCAAAAAGAGTAAGTGTTGAGCTTAAGCCTGGAATGAACAAGTTTGTTGTCGGTTTGGAAAAATACAATCCTGACGAAATGAAAGTATTAGCGAAGCAACTTGATAACAAAGTGGGACACAGTGGATTCCTTATTATTAAAGTTAAAGATAATCCAAATTCTACATTCCAAATTCTCAATATTAGGGAGAAATTTCATCAAGGGATGATGCTTCCTTACGGTAAGTACAAAATAAAAGTAACAAGTGGTAATAAATCTAAAACAGTTATTTATGAGCATAGCTACACTTACTTTGGCGGAAACCGCTTGGTATTCGAACCCAACCTTAAAGTTGATGACTAGTAATCATTAAAATAAAAAGCCCGCTAATAGCGGGCTTTTTATTTGTTTGTTTATTTATTTATTTTTTCGGTGTAATTACAATATCAACTCGCCTATTTTGATAGGCTTCATCTTTATTTTTTGACGCAAGTGAACCTGGTCTAGTCTCCCCCCAAGCTTGCCCCCACGTATCAGACAACTTAACACCTAAATTATTCACAATATATTCTCTTACGTTCTTGAGCCGCATAACACTCAAGTCTCTATTGTAAGACTCATCACCAATTAGTGATGTATGAGCATGCAATTGAACTTCAAACTGGTTAGGATCACCGATATTCATAAATAATGTATTTATCATTTCCACCATTTCTTCAGATATAACCGAGCTGTTGTTGGCGAACCTAACAAACATACGCGATGCGTAATCTGGCACTTTAAACCCGCCATCAATATCAGTTAAGCTAAGATGTAGCTCACCTTGAAGAGGCCATGTTTCCGGCTCTTTAAGTTTTTTAGATGAATTGTATTTCGGAGATAGTTGAACGCAGTAAGACCAAACACTTCTTGGTTCGAAAGTAATCAAAGCATCACTTCGATTACCACTATGTAAAAGAATTGCATCATCGTGAATTTCATCATTATTACAAGCAGCACCCCCCTTTCGTACATACCAATCAACTGTTTGAGAGGAGCCATCACCAAGATTTATACTTGCAAACGGCGATAACGTTGTTGTCATTCTAAATGGCTTTGAACCCAACTTACAGTGAACGGAAAACGCCCCCATGATAGTATTATCACCAACGCGATAACTATCCGCTTGAGTTCTATCAAATGTACAACCTGGCACACTACTATCAACATTCAATGATACTGATGTTGTAAATAAATCACCGGCATTTGATACTAAAGAAAATAACCCAGCGCTTAGAAATATCGCGCTTTTAAAAGCTTTGTGCTTCATTTTTAAATACATCCCTATTTATTCGTATAGTTAAATATAACACAAACTATAAAATTGTATTTTTTTAGTTCATATTTTGTTATATTACCTCCACAAATCAAACAAGTGAGATCTAACCATGAGCCTAACTTTTTCAGGCGAACGCTTCATTTACTTAATCGACCAATTCCACCCTAAAATTGGTTTTTCTTCAACAAAAAGTAGATTAGCAAATATATTTGTCCAGCATGTAAATAAAATAAACAACACAAGTGATGAGTGTTTATTTAGCGTCACCTACATGCATCAAAAAAAAACCGACCCATTAGTTATCTCTGGTAAAAAATTATCCTTTACTGACTTTTTAAAAATTTGCGTCTCAAGCTTAGATTGTGAATGGGATAGCGTTTCACTAAATAAAAGAGTCGCTTTAAAGTCTTTTTTTCAAGCGATGTTCCATTACATAAAAACAGATGAGATCATTGCTTATGATCACATGGGACTCAATGCCTGGCTTGCATCAGAGGATGTAGGACTTTCAAGTAAATATATGGTTACCTACCTTAGCCCAGAGTTATTAACTAGCGAATACTATACACCCATGGATACCGGCGACTTATCTCGATGCATTAAAGCTTTGAGAGCTATCCCAGAACTTATTAAAGACATCTCATTCTTGCGAAATACAAATAGTGAACTATGGATTCGTTTCGCCAATGAAATGTTAAATCAAAAAGATATTAACCCGTCCGCCGAATTAGTTAATCAAATAATCAACCCGTCTAACTAACTATATAGAAAAGACTAAATGTAATGGCTATTAAGATCGTAGATATAGATATAGTAAAAGCAATAAACTCGGGATTGGCTGATGTTGTCATTCATGGTTGTCATTGCTTTTGCTTAATGGAACACGGGATAGCCAAAGTGCTTGGGGATTTTAGCCCCGAATTAAAAAAAGCGGATCTCAACACTAAAAAAGGTGACGCCAATAAACTTGGGACTTATTCACATGCTGTCGTGCCTATTAACGGGGAACCCCTCGTTTTAATAAATGGCTATACTCAGTTTAATTATGGCAAACCTCATTACCGTAACAGTGATGGATTTAACTACGATTCTTTTGAAATGCTTCTAAAGCGCATTATTGGCCGACTCGGCTCAAAAAGAAAGCCTGAGGCAAAACCTCTTGTTTTTTTAATGCCATTCATCGGAGCTGATAGAGGAAATGCTGATCCTGATTTGATTATAGGTATTCTCGAAAAGCATTTTGAAGGTGAAATGTTACTTGTTTGCGTAAGACGTGAGTTGGATCGCCGGGTTAAACATAAAATAGTGAAGTATTTTGATGCATCTATCAGTGAGGTGGATATTTTAAACCTAATCAATTCAGATAATTCAAAAGAAGATAATTTCGCAAAAATAACCAAATCTAGCTAAATTAAATTCTGGGCTGAGTTGGATAGTGAAACCGGTTTGTTTTTAACCAAACGCAGTTGTTGAGTTTTTAAATTTCATTTGCGTTGATAATAAAGACTTTAATCGTTTTTAACTTCCCTTTTCTCACTTTTGTGCTATCTTGTTTTGGCATTTAAGTATAAGTTAAAATAAACTTATTAAAAAAAGCTAAAAACAGAAACTTTAATTTTTTCTCTATAATTTAATAGTAAAAAGGAAATATCAATGAAACGTTCTCTTATCGCCATGGCTGCAATTTCTAGTTTAATGTTATGTGGTGCGGCAAACGCGGCATCTTACACTGTAGATAAAGAAGCACCTGTCGGTGTTGATAAGTCAAACATCGAATTATCTGTTGGCTTCACGAATGTCGGCATCGACACTGTTGGTTATGACGCCGATATTAGCGCCGTAGCTGTCGGTTTCGGTTATGAATTCAAAACAAGCTCAAGTAACATCTCTTTTGTTCCTGAGATTTATATCGGTAAAGGCGTAACTGAAGAAGATTTCGTTGGTAGCACTGAAATTGAGCTTGAGCATTTTATTCAGTTAGGTGTTCGTTTAACGCTAAACCCAACTGATAAGTTTTATACATTCATTCGCCCAACTCTTACTCGCGCACAATTCGCGGTTAATGATGTACCAAGTGGCGTAAAAGTACTTGCCGATGAAACTGATTGGGAGTTAGGTGTTGGCGTTGGTGCTGGCATGTACTTCACAAAGCAGTTCAGCGCAACTCTTTCATACGATCGCGTTACAAGCGACACAGACAATATTAGTTTAACGGCTCGCTACCACTTCTAATACAAAATTGTCTCAAAACCCATAAATTAAGTTTGTGGGTTTTTTTTGCTTTAAATTAAAGTCTAAATTCCATATATCCTCTTATTGAGTTATTATAAATCACACAAAAAATAGGAATTATTATGACCCCAATATATTTAGATTACGCAGCATCCACACCATTATCTAAACCAGTGTTAGAAAAGATGACTCAAGTAATGAGTGATCCTATGCTTCAAGGCAATGCATCTTCTTCATCACACCAGTACGGCTGGCGTGCGCGCGATTTGATTGTTGAAAGTAGAAAAACCGTTGCTGAATTAATTGGATGCTCACATCAAGATATCGTATTCACTTCCAATGCAACTGAATCTAACAACTTGGTGATTAGAGGTGTTATAGAGCACGCTCTTAATGGCAAAAAAGACATCAGTAAGATTCACTTAGTTACATCAGCTATTGAACACAAGTCTGTTCTGGATGTATTTAAGAAGTACGAATCGAAAGGGGCATCTGTCACCTACTTGCAACCAAATGCTTATGGTTTGATTACCGCCAAATCCGTTAGTGACGTTTTGCAAAAAAACACCATTTTAGTAAGTGTTATGTTCATAAATAACGAGCTTGGTAATATAAACGATGTAACTTCGATAGCTAGTACTTGCTTTGATTTTAATATTGATAATAAAACTACAATCCTCTTTCATACGGACGCTACTCAAGCTATTGGACGCATCCCATTATCGCTTGAGAATACATGCATAAACTACCTCACCTTTTCTGGGCATAAAATATATGGACCTAAAGGTATCGGCGCTATTTGTTTCAATTCAAATGGAGCGAATAAGTGTAAAAAAACTTTGTTTGGTGGATCTCAGGAGTTGGGGTTTAAACCAGGCACTCAAGCTAACCACCAAATAGCCGGGTTCGCTGAGGCGTGTTTGTTTTTTACTGACGACTCAAGAGTACAAGATGTAAGAATCAAATATGACAATCTTCGACAGCATTTACTTGATGAGTTAACTAAAGGAAAATTGGACTTTTCCCTCAACAGTAATCACGATAATTCATACCCAGGTATTGTTAATATATACATTCCAAATATAGATAGCGAAATGCTAATGGCAATGATCCCTTATGTATCTATTTCAACTGGGTCCGCTTGTAACTCAAGAAAAGAAGAATCTTCTTACGTGGTTAATGCTATTAATAAATCTAAGGGGTTAGAACAAACTGATAATGAAGGGGCTAATATTCGAGTTAGTTTTGGCCTCGATACAACCGTAGGTATGGTTTCTTTTGCCGCAGAGTCAATTTGCGAGGCGGTCGCTAAGTATAAATCTATTTAGACAGTTGGCGACAAGAATCCCCTTGATTTATCTAGGGGTGCTTCAATTAATAAGTGCAACCAAACCTAATATTCAGTCGCACCACTGGCTCTAAAAACGTCTTTTTGAGCCAGTATTATTACCAAATTCAACTACAGGTGTTGGCAATTCAGTCTTTAGCTTTTCTTCAAACATTTGACTCATTTCACGCATGCGGCCAACCCCTTTATCCCAAACAACCTTTTCTTCAGTTGAATAACTATCTTTCATAATTAATTCAAAGTCTTCAGTTATTGAATTTTCATCTTTAACAATCAATAGCTGATCTATTATAGGCTCTGGTAAATCTATACCAAAAAATGTGTTTGATATTTTATTATACTCTCTAAGTAATTGCTGTGGTTCCAATACATCTCTACTTGACTCCCCAAGTTCGATAAATTCATTTTTCATGCATTCAAAATTAGGTTCATCAAGTAATTTCTTTTTATATTCCATACCAAAAACATTAGCACTAGAAACATCAAATATAACGTAAAACAAATCATTATTCACCCTCGCAAACTTCAAATAATCACTATTTTCAGTATTATTGAGCACTGAGTGTATGAACAGTTCATTATAACTCATACTTGATCCGCTATCATACGCCAAGGTATAAAACATAAATTTTATAGAATCCCAAGCATCATCAGCTCTTACAGCCTTACTTGCGACGTAATCAACTCCAGACTCTTCTATGTAAAGGGCTGGGTCATTTGATTTAATTTCGTATAGTGCATCCTCTAACCAGCTACTTGCATTTTCATAGTCAATTATTTGTGGAGCACCAAACTTCCACAAATCACTACTTTCAATCATTTCTTGACGCTCCTCCAAACTTAACTCTTCACTATCCGCTATAGTATTGCAAAGCTCAGCGAGGTCATCATAATAATAACTGTGATACCCTCTTATTCTGTCAATTAAATCATTTGCAATAGTAAGCCACTCACCTTCACTTATGAGGGTCGCTGGATAGTGATTTATAGGTTCAACCGCCAGACTTTCACCCTCATCCCCATACTCTAAATCTAAATCTAAAGAAAAACCAACAACGGCACCTTCACGCCCGTACCTTTTTGCCCCAAAAACATCATCTCTAGTGAAATCGTTTATATTTTCAGACCCAAACGCATAAACCCCAGGACCATGTTCATCATTTCCACTTCCAACCATTTCATTTTCAGGAAGCCCGTCCCTACCTATTTTGTAATTAAAGGTTTTAAATCCAAAAAATTCTGGCTCAGCCGGGGTTGTTTTGGTCCCGTGAATAAAATACATACAAATACTCTTTATCTATTTATTTAACTTATTTTATCACAAGAAACAGTGATTAATAATTCTTTTTTGTTGTAAGACTTATTACCAAATGTTAAACTGTAAAAAAATACAATAAGGTTATCAACATGAATATCGAAATGGCTCCATATATGGGTGTTATCTCTATTGAGAGAATAGAAAACACTAAAAACGTAGATCTTGTAAACCAAGTTGCATACTCTCCTTACTTTATCAGGGTTAATCTTAGAGAGGCTTCATATGATATGGAAGCGAAAAAAGTAATAAAAGGGGCTTTAATTTCCTCCTTTTCTTTGACCGAATCTCAATTTGGTGACTTGGTATCTCTTGCTGGCGTAGGTTCCGGCTCTGTAAGCACTTTGAATCATATGCGCGGCTACTCTATCGTTGATAATAATATTGATCCCGTACAGTTGAATTTAAATAATCTTATCAACCAATTTTTAGAAGAAGACCCGAATATTAAGCATGGATTCGAGACTAAAATTGCAGAACTCGAAGAAACTATTAGCAAAAAACGAATTTCAGCAAAAGAAAAAAAACGATTTCTAATTACTACTCGCTCATTAAAAATGAATTTAAGTCTAAACTCAGAATATCGATTCAACTCAATTGACGAAGAAACCACTGATCGAGTTAATCAAATTAAACTCGAACTAAATTCAGCGATATCAATGGTTAACAACTCTAAGGTTGATTCTAATCTCGATAACCTACTAATTGATGACACTAACCCAGAATTAAAAAATACAAATAAAGCATCGTTAGCTTTATTATCTTTTTCAGGTTCAGGTGGTGGTGAGTTATTTAATGAAAATGAGAAAAGCTCAACAAGAGTAGTTAGCTTAAGTCTTTTCAGTACTAAAGATGAATTATCAACATCTAAAACATCAGGGATTTCAACATTCGAAGAGTCAACCCCCTTATTTAAAATCACCTTCTCTCACACTCACACTGCTAATTTCTTACGTTGTGATGGTTCAGACATACAGTGCACAATAAACAGGTTAGATAACAAAGGGTGTGGAAGTGTACGCCTTGAACATACTAGTGTTGCATCAAAAGGTCGTAACCATGGTCATACTATCTCACTAGACAAAAGCACTGTCAATTCTCTATATGAAAGACTCAATGCGCTTGATGAAATAATCGAAAACACTAAACCAACAAATATCACCTGTTTAAAAGATGCGCTTGACGAGTTGAAATCCATAAGAGCTGCGTATTCAGATTTATCTAAAAGTGAATTCAAAAAAAGGGAGGAATTGGTGGCTGGGCATATCTCTAAACAGAAAGCTGAACTATCTCGCTTTTTTGAAGATGAAGTTAATAGTCTACCTCTCAAAGAACGAGATGAAGTTCAAGAAAAACTATCTCCATTTTTACACCAACATCGATTAATATCTAAATAACATTTCGAATCCCCTTTCCGGAGGGTGAAAATGACATACAATTGTTTTATCAACAAATAGATATATTCGCTGTAATTATCTACTCAACAATTGTTATTATTGCCTTGAGTATGGGTTTTAATGTTATATTTAAAAATAAGATCAAGCGATACTCTAAAATCCAACGAAGCGAAGGAAAAGCATCAAACATTGAGTCGAACAAGGATAAGTCCAAACATTTATTGGAAAACTTTTAACTTTATCTAACCACAAGCAAATAAGCCCTATCAATTTAGGGCTCCTAACTATAAATCAGGATGAAAAATGTTTACTGAAACAGCGCCAGTTGTAATAACCCACGAAATTCTAAACTCACCAATGATAACATTATCTGTTGTATTGGTTCTTTTTTTAATCATTATTAAGGTTATATTTGTTATCATAAAAAATGACAAAGGTGAATACGAGAATGATAATCAAGATGAAAACATGAGCATCGAAAACCCTGAAGATACCTTTTCCAAGTTTGAAAATGCTGATAAAGAAAGTAGTTCTACCGAAACCGAAAATTTTCGCGATGAACAGCTACCTAACGGAAAAATAAATGCAGACATTGTTCGATTGTCTATTAAAAACATAAATCCTGATCGAGTACGTGGCTCATCAAGTGTAAATTCAGAACCTAATATTACTGTACAGAAAAAAAACAAAGCTACCGAAGCACCCAACAAAACAACTAGCACAGCTTGGGACGCCGACCTTGAAGTTGAAATTGAAGATCCTAAAGCTATCGAAGCACCTGAAGTAGTGGTTACCACCGCCTCTGATGCCATAGAAGAAGTTGTTGAGC
>Ga0055584_100001741_pt1 | contig 21357 bp, 20 predicted proteins | sample OSDHelmetaG_FD_58716 | JGI IMG/M metagenome (GOLD analysis project Ga0055584, IMG submission 58716) | Pelagic marine sediment microbial communities from the LTER site Helgoland, North Sea, for post-phytoplankton bloom and carbon turnover... | ecosystem: Environmental > Aquatic > Marine >...
AGCAAGACGGGGCACATCGGGGACCGACTGGGCGGCACCGGGCGCCTGGTGGCCAACGAACTCAGCCGGAACCGCATGTTCAAGATGCGCGCCGTGCTGGCCGCCCTCGGCGTGCAGGCCGAGGTGCGCTGCGGCGACGGCGTCCAGCTGGCCCGGCGGTGGCGGGACTCGTTCGACCGGGTGCTGGTGGACGCGCCGTGCAGCGGCGAGGGGCGCTTCCACGCCGCCGACCCCCACTCCTGGTCCACGTGGTCGGTCAAGCGCCTCAAGGCCCTGGCGAGCAAGCAGAAGGCGCTGCTCAATGCAGCCATGGAGTCGGTGCGGCCCGGCGGCGTCGTGGTCTACGCGACCTGCACCCTGGCCCCCGAAGAGAACGAAGCCGTCGTGGCCCGCGCGCTCAAGCGCTACCCCGGCGCGGTCGTGGAGCCGGTGAGCATCGAGGGGGCCCTGCCGGGGCTGACCGAGTGGGAAGGCAAAGCGCTGCGGCCCGAGGTCGAACACTGCGTGCGCCTTCCGCCGGGGCCCGACTTCGACGGCTTCTTCCTGGCGCGGCTGCGCGCGCCTTGAGCCGCACCTGGCGCGACGCCTGCGGCGAGGTGGCGTCCCTGGACGCCGTGCTGGCAGCGTTCGCTGGCCCGGCGCCTCGAGGAGGTCCGCCGCCTCCCCCGGAGCGGGCGTTTGCCGGCTCCTTCGAGCAGCTCGAGGAGGAGCTTCTGGCTGACGACTTGCGGATCGGCGCCCGGCTGCCCGACGTGGACCCGGCCCAGGCGGCGATGTTTGCGCGGCGGCTTGGGGCGGCGGACGAGCTGCTGGCGGCGGTGCCCACGGATCGTGCGCGGGTGCTGCGGGTGGGGCTTCGCCAGCGGCTGCGGGGCGTGCTGGCGTCGCCCGGGGCAGCCGTGCGGGCGCGAGCGCTGGCCGACTTCTACGCGTCCCAAGGGGCGGTCGAGGCTCACGCGGCGAGGGGAGGGGAGCGCCGGAGCCTGGGCGAGGCGGCCGCCGTCGAGTGGGTCTCCGTGGCGCCGGGGCTGCAAGAGGCGTGCATCGACGGCCCCGGGCCCGACGGGCCGCTGCGGGTCTCCCTGCTGCGGGCCGATCCCGCGCGGATCCGCTTGTCCTGCCGGGACTGCCGGGGCGTCGGGGACTTCGCCGCCTGGGTGCAGGCCGAGGGGGCGCTGGCGGGCACCAGCGGCGGGTTCTTCTTGTACTCCGAGCCCGACATCGAGCCGCCGGCGCAGCGCTACGACCCAGTGGGGCTGCTGGTGTCGAACGGCGAGGTGGTCAACCCGCCCCTGCTTCGCCGCACGGCGGTTCTCGCTCGCGACGGCGTGTTCGGCATCGACCGGCCCGGGCTGGAGCGGGTCGGCGACGAGCCCGTTCGCGCGTCCTGGAACCGCGCCCACGGGCGGCGCGCTCCCCGGGCGGGGCTGGCGGTGCGGGGAACGCAGGCGCTGGGCATCACGGATCGCATCCCCCTGGACGGCGCGGTCCTCGACGTCGATGGGCGGGCCGGGCCCCGGACCTGGGACCTGCCTCTGGTCGACGGCGCCCCCGCGACCGAGGCCATGGCCGGGGGCCCGCGCCTGCTCCGGGGGGGCGCCGTGGCCATCGACTTCCGCGCCGACGATCTGTGGGGGACCGCGCCGCCGGTGACCTTCGCCCAGGACGAGACCGGCGACCGCAACCTGCTGCCCCGCCTCGGCGCGGGCGTCGACGAAGCGGGCGGGCTGGTCCTCGCGGCCGTGGATGGGCGGCACCTGGAGCGGTCGCTGGGCCTGACGCTGCACCAGCTGGCCGAGCTGCTGGCGGCCTTGGGCTGCGTGGACGCGGTCAACCTGGACGGGGGCTCCAGCAAGCGGATGGTCGTCGGCGGCGCCGTGCGCGATCTGCCCAGCACCGAGCTGCGCACGGGCTCCGGGGGCCCCACCCCGGTCCGGCCAGTCCACTCGGCCCTGCTGCTCCATGCCCGCTGAGCGTGGACCCGGGGGGGCCCTGTTCACCGCGCGTCCGGTCCGGCAACGTGGCACCTGGAGGCGCGGAGTGAGCTGGCGGATTGCAGCGTTGGCGGTGTTGCTGGTGGGTTGCCCCGCCGGTGGGCCGTCGCCCGGTGTGCCCGGTGTGCCCGGTGACGGGGACGGCGACGGCGTGACCGCGTCGGACGGGGACTGCGACGACTCCCGGCCCGACGTCTTCCCCGGCGCCCCGGACGTGCCCGGCGACGGCGTCGACCAGGACTGCGACGACGCCGACGCGGGCTGGTGCTGGTTGGACGGCGACGGCGACGGCTTCGGCGGCGGAGCGGCGGACCAGGTCGACCCCCGGGGCACGTGCACCGACGCGTCGCTCTCGGCCCAGGGGGGCGACTGCGACGACACCTCGGACCTCGTCTTCCCCGGCGGCGACGACCTGCCCGACGACGGGCTGGACCAGGACTGCAACGGCGTCGACGCCGCGTCCTGCTTTGGGGACGCCGACGCCGACGGCTGGGGCGACGGCGACGTCGGCGTCGTGGACCCCGACGGCAACTGCACCGACGACGGCCAGACCGACCGCAGCGGCGACTGCGACGACGGGGACCCCGACACCCACCCCGACGCGGTCGACCCGCCCGGCGACGGCCTCGATCAGGACTGCAACGGCATCGACGCGGCCTGGTGCTACTACGACGGCGACGGCGATGGCTTCGGCGTCGACAGCGGCGCCGAGCCCGCGGTGGACGCCGTCTGCGACAACCCCCTGCTGGCCGACCAGGGGGGCGACTGCGACGACAGTTCGGCGGCGATCCACCCCGGCGCCGAGGAGATCGTGGACAACGGCTTCGACGACGACTGCAGCGGCGCCGACGCGACGCTCTGCCTCCAGGACGGCGACGGCGACGGCTTCGGCGTCGGCGAGCCGGTCGTCGAGGTGGACGGCGACTGCGTGGAGCCGGACCGCGCGCCGCCGGGGGCCGAGGACTGCGATGACGCCGACGCCAGCAGCTTCCCGTTTGCGCCGGAGATCCCCGACGACGGCATCGACCAGGACTGCAGCGGCGCCGACCGCGTGACCTGCTGGTACGACGGCGACGAGGACGGCTGGGGCTCCGGCACGGCCAACCAGATTTCCGACTCCGGCGACTGCTCCGGCGCGAACCTGGCGGCCCAGGGCGGCGACTGCGACGACTCGGTGGGCTCGATCAACCCCCAGGCGCAGGAGGTCCCCGGCGACGGGATCGACAACAACTGCGACGGCGTGAACGAGTAGCTGACCCATGAGTCGTACCGTGCTGATCACCGGCGGCAGCAGCGGCATCGGCCTGGCCATGAGCCGGTGCTTCGCCGCTCGGGGCGACTCCATCCTGTGGGTCGCCCGGAGCGAGGACGAGCTGGTCGCGGGCCGGGCCGCGTTCGGCCGGGACGTGCCGGGCCTCGCCGTGGATCTGGGGGAGCCCGGCGCCGCCGACGCCGTGCGGGCCTGGACCAACGCCGGGGGCTGGACCGTCGACGTCCTGGTCAACAACGCCGGCTTCGGGACCTACGGCTGGCTGGACTCCATTGAGCCCGACCGCGAGCTGGCGATGCTCGACCTGCACGTGCACGGCATGTACCGCCTGACTCGCGCCTACCTGGGGGAGATGGTGGAGCGGGGCTCCGGCGGCCTGCTGTTCGTGGCGTCGGCCAGCGCGCTGCAGCCCATGCCGCGCTTCACGACCTACGCCGCGAGCAAGGCGTTCGTCCTGCAGTTCTCCGAGTCGCTGCACGAGGAGATGCGCGCCCGAGGCCTGCCCATCGCCGTCACCTGCGTCGTGCCGACGGCGACCGTGGGGACGGGGTTCCAGTCGGCCTCGGGCATGGCCGGCGTGCGCACGTTCCGCTCGTACATGGCCTACGGCCCCGACGTGGTGGCCGCGGCGGCGGTGGCGGCCCTGGACCGAAACCGGCCGCGGGTGGTGCCCGGGCGGCTCGCGGCGCTGCTGATGTGGCTGCAGCAAGGCAGCCCGCCGTGGTTGCGGCGCCGGCTGGTGGCCCGCGAGCTGGACCGGCTGGAGTAGGGGGCGGTCAGGGCGCGGCGGCGCCTTCGGTCTTGGCGCCGCCGACGGCCTCGGCGGCCGCCTTGGCGGCGGCCTCGTCGGCCTTGATGAGCTCCTGCACGGCGGCCGGCGCCGCGAAATCGGGCAGCTCGGGGTCCAGCGTGACGGCGGTGAGCTGAATGGTCTGCTCCGTGTTCATCATCGACTGGCTCATGGTGAACGGCATCAGCAGCCCGTTGCCCACGTCCCGCACGTCGCCCATCGTCATGGTCACCGGGATCTCGCCCATGGGCGACGGCGCGGTGGTCTCAGCGCCCAGCGTGCGGAAGGTCTCGGCGTCGATCCACAAGAATCGGACGGGGATGTCGCCGGGCGGCTTCACCTTGATCTTGAAGGCCGGGCGGCCCGCGAACTCGGCCGACTCCAGGGTCTGCACGTCCGTGTAGCGCTCGGGGTGGGCGTCGCCGGCGAACACCGCGGTGAACGCAGCCTCCTCGCCCTCGGCACCGGAGCGGATGCGGGGCCCCTGGATCGGGTCGTTGGCCCACGCGCGGGTGCCGTCGAAGCCCTCCTCGATCACGCCGATGCCGTCGATCTCGATGCGCGTGCGCATGAGGTTCGGCGCGGCCCGCCAGATCGACATCTTTGCGTTGAGTCCCTGGGCGGGCATCGAGAACGTGCCCTCCATGTGCAGGCCCTTGAGGGTGTCCAGCGTCGCCGAGCCGGCCGCGTTGACCTCCTTGAACAGGAGCTCGCGGCCGTCGGGGAGCGCGGCGGCGGTGGCGGGGGCGTCGACCTTGGCCGCAGTCTGGGCGTCGGCTTTGCCGGGCTTCGCCAGGGCGGGGGTGACGAGGGCCGAAGCGAGCAGCAGGAGCAGCAGACGATGGGTCATTGGGGTTCCTCCAGAATCCAGGCGCGCGCCGCCTCCAACACCGGGTCTTGACCGGTGAGCAGGGCGGCGCGGGTCAGGGGCACGGGCTCGTCGGGCACCACGCCGACGCCCTCGAGGCGTCGCCCGGCGCCGTCGACGAGGTCGGCGGTCACGAACTGCAGCGCGTCGCCGTTGGGCATCCGCTCGATGAGGGACGGCAGGGCCATGCCGGCGGTGGTGGCCCCGAAGATGCGGGCGCGGCCAGCGGCCTGCAGCCCCCCGGCGAGGATCTCCGAGGTGCTCGCCGACAGCCCATCGACCAGCACCGCCAGCTTGCCTTCGTGGCGCCGGGCCCGCGGGTTGGGCGAGAAGTGCAGGGTCGTCTGGCGCGTGATCAGCTCGGCGAGCTTGATCTCCCGGTCGCCCAGGAACCACCCCGACTGGGAGATGACCATGGCGCCCAGGCCGCCGGGGTTGCCGCGCAGATCGATGACGACGCCGGCGACTTCCTGTTCCACGAACCGCTTCATGGCGGCGTCAAACGGCTGGCTCACCGCCGGCAGGAAGATGTTGAACGCGATGTAGCCGACCCCGTCGAGCGAGTCGCTGCGGACGACGACGCGCGTGGGCGGCAGGTTTCCGAAGCCCTGCAGCTGCCCTTCCTTGGCCACGCGCTCCAGCCGCAGCGTGTGCTCGGTGTCCTCGCCATCGCGCAGCCGCACCTCGACGAACGTGCCCGCGGGCCCGTCCAGGGCCGCGGTGACCACGCGGTCGGCGTACAGCGCCGCCCCGCGTTCGCTGGTCAGGGACGCGCGCACGGTGTTCAGCGCCGCGGTCGGGTCCACGCGGCCGGCCTGCAGCAGCGCCCAGCCCGCGGCCACGCCGGCGTCGGCCGCCGGGCCCCGCTCGACGCGCGTGACGTAGGCCTCGTCGCCCACGTACCGCACCGTCAGCCCCAGCGTGCCGTCGCCGCCGACGCCGGCGTCCAGGCCCAGCGCTTCGCCGACCGAGGAGCCCAGCACGCCGTAGTGGGACTCGCCCAGCTCCGCGAACATCGCCCGCAGCACGGGCCGCAGCTCGGCGGGGGTGCGGGCTTGCGCCGCGCGAGGCCGGTACTGCTCGAGCAGCGCCGTCCAGGTCGTGCCCTCGAAGGCGGGGTCGGGGTGGGACTCGGCGATGCGCTGCCAGGCCCAGTCGAAGCTCTCCAGCTGCAGACCGGGGGGCTCGGCCGGCTCGGGCGCCGGGGGCTGCCCCGTCGTCGCGCAGCCCACCAGCAGCGAGAGCAGCAGCAGCCGCTTCACGAGTCGTCCTCGGGCTCGTCGGACACCAGCCGAAGCCCGCGCGTGCGCTGGGCGAGCTGCTCTTCCCAGCCCTCGGGCGGCGCCGGGACTGCGTCGTCCACCACCGTCGCCTGCCGGGTCAGCGTCTTGCCGAACGCCGTCAGCACCAGCCCGCCGTCGTCCCAGGGCCGGTCGGTGCGGCGCACGGAGCGAAGCTTCGGGGGGTCGCCGTCGAAGTCGAAGCAGAGCCAGCCGCGCTCGGGCGGCCCGGCGTAGCAGAGGACGCCGGTGGTCGGGCGCCCGGGCAGGAGCAACCCGCCCAGGACGAACGAGGGCGTGCCGAGCTCGTCGATGAGCATCAGGGAGTCCCGCTCGCGCCGCAGCCAGAACTCGTTGACCAGGGTCAGGGCCTCATCGAGCTCGGGCTCGGTGAGCACGCGCTCCAGCGTCAGGTAGCCGGCGCGGTAGCAGGACTCGGCCCACAGCGACGCCGCCTCGGGCTCGACGTCGGCCACGTCGGGCAGCGCCGCTCGCAGCGCCATGGCCGCGCCGTCCACCTGGTCGGGCGGGTGCAGCAGGTGGTCGCGGGCCATGCGCGCGCGCTGGGCTTCGGCGACGCCTTCGCGCTCGTCGATCCACGCCAGCATCTTCAGCTCGCGGTACCAGTGCACGGCCTGGTCGACCGTCCCGGTGTGGAACAACCGGGGCCGCCGCAGGGACTGGTGGAGCAGCCGGGTGAGGCGCCCACGAACGGAATCGACGTCCCTCAGGGCGATCAGCCCTGGCCGCGCCGCTTCGGGTCGACGGTGCCGAACACGACGTCGAAGAACCCCGTGGAGACCCCGAAGCCGTAGCTGTGGTCGCCGAAGTGGTGCGTCATGTGGCGGTGGCGCTGGCGGTTGAGGACCTTCGCCACGGGGGCCAGCAGCGGGCTCTTGGGCGCCTTGAGCCAGTGCGTGGCCCAGTGGCTGTAGTCGTAGCCCAGGTAGCCGCCGACCATGCCGGCAAAGGCGCCGGCCACCCAGCCGGCGGGCAGCACCGCGCCGAACAGCGCGTAGAACATCAGCGCCAGGGGGATCGACACCACCGGCACCATGACGAGCCGCATCTTGTCGTCGGGGTACATGTGGTGGACGCCGTGGAACGTCAGGTAGATGAGCTGGCTGATCGGGCCCTGGACCTTGATGTGGAACAGGAAGCGGTGGAGCGTGTATTCGGTCAGGGCCCAGAAGAACAGGCCCACAGCGAACGCCGCGGCGACCATCGGCCCCTGCGCGAGCCAGCCCTGCCAAGCGGTCCACGCGAGCACCGGCACGAACAGCAGCGCGGGCACGATGGGGTGGACCTTGGTGAACGCCTCGAGGAATCCCGAGTAGGTCATGCGCGCCATCTGGCCGCGGAAGACAGGCTCGTTGTCGGGGAGCGACTCGGCGCCGATCTCGAAGATTGTTCGGGGTGCGACTTCCATATTGGCGGTAAGTACCAGAGCGCGCGGCGGCTGGCGAGCAGCGTTTGGGTGCAGGCTCAGGGGACGACGATCTCGCTGTCCCAGGCCGGGAACCGCCAGCGGACCCGATGATCGGACAGGGCGGCGGCGAGGCGGGGCAGGTTCACCTTGTTGATCTGGTGCGGCGCCTGCTCCTTCGTGCGGAAGAAGTCCTCCCAGTGCACGCCCACGACGACGCCCGGGCGCAGCAGATCGACCACGCCGTAGCGGCCGCCGGCCGTGATGTTGGCGCAGTCCATGGCGAGCAGGGCGGCGTCGGGGCGTCGGGCCGCGAGCACATCCGGGGGCACGAAGCCGTCGGGCCAGCCCCGGCTGCTGGTCTGCACGTAGACGCGCCGGGCGATTCGGTCGCCGTCGAGGAAGTCGATGAGGAACGCGAGGGTCTCGCCTTCCTGGTAGTCGGAGACGCGGCGCGGAGCGGTGGTCCGGTCCTCGGTCAGCCGCTTCGTGAAGAAGTGGATGCCGGGCACGTTGTCGGGGTGCCCCGAGGCGATGGGGAGGACGCGGATCCCGTCGGCGGCGAGCCAGGTGCCCGGTTGCTCTTGGGTCGCGCGGTGGGGGTTGACGTCGACGAGCGGGGTGCGGAGCCCGTTGGGGGCGAACGTGTGGGCCACGGTGCGGCTGCAGAACGTCCGCGCCGAGGGATGCAGGTGCGCGTCGACGGCGGGGATGCCCAGCACGTGGTCGTAGTGGCCGTGGCCGACGACGACGGCGCGCACGTCGCCCAGCAGGGGGAGGTAGGGGGCCACCTGGGCGGGGTCGGCCAGCGTGTCGCCGTGCACGACCTGGTTCCAGGACAGGTGGCTGAAGAACGGGTCGGTGAGCACCGCGCGGCCGCGCCAGGTGATGAGCGCGCAGCCGACGGAGAAGTAGCGAATGCGCAGCGCGTCGGGGTCGCCGGGTGGGTCGCCGGGGTCCAGCACCGACAGGTCGTGCAGGGGCGTGCAGCCGGCGAGCAGGGATCCCAGCACGAAGCGGCGGGTGACGCTCACCGGGCCACCGGGCAGATGACGTCGATGGCGGTGACGAAGCCCGCCAGGATCGGGACCGGGATGGGCTCGCCGGGCTCCCGGGCGAAGCTGAAGCCGTGCTCGTCGCAGGGCCCCGCCGGGGCGGTCAGGGTCAGCTCGGCGATGCCCGGCGGGAGGTTCAGCGCGCCGCCCGAGCCGCTGGACGTCGTCTCCGTGGCCGACGCCGAGGCCAGGCCCACCCCGTCGGCGTAGAAGACCTCGCCGGGGGTGGAGAGCGTCGCGGTCACGTCGGGGACGCGGGGGGTGTCGACGCCGTCGAGGTTGAGGCCTTCGAACGCGAGGAACAGCAGCGAGCCGCGCTCGGGGTCCAGCTCGGCGTCCATGCGCGAGGCGTTCTGGTCCATGACCCAGGGGGACACGCCGACCTTCTTCCAGGCGTACCAGGCAAACGAGGTGTGCTGGGGGAAGAGCACGGGCACGAAGTCGGGGTGCTCGGCGCGGACGGCGACGTCGGCGTCGAGGGGGAGGCCGGGCAGCGTGAAGAGGCCGTCTTCGTCGGTGGTCACGCAGGGCACGTCGGGCAGGTCCAGGGGGCACAGCTGCATGTCGGGCACGCGCTGGTCCACGAGGTCGCTGAAGACGCCCACGAAGCAGGCGAACTCGTCGACGTCGTCGCAGGTCGGGGGCTCGAAGGCGCGGCAGCCCAGCAGCAGGGGGAGGACGAGGAGGATTCGCACGGCGGGAGTGTAGACGGGGAGTCCGGGCCGGTGCCTTGGCCCCCGCCGCTCGCGCGCGCCCGCGGGCTGCTCTAGCCTGCCGGTTCCACGATTCCAGCCCCGGGGCCCCGACATGAGCAGCAGCGCCTTCATCGACCGCGTCTTCAATCACCTCCCGCGCGTGGGGGGCCGCTTCGAGCACAAGTCGTGGAAGCACTCGGGCAACCCCACGTCCGAGGGCGTGGGCGTGCTGCCGGGCCCGGTCAGCGTCGACGCCATGGTCGGCCGCGTCATGGACGTGGACCACTACAAGGGGAACCTCGACTTCCTCGACGAGTGCCGCTCCATCGCCGACGACCGCTTCGTGCCGCCGGGGGCCGTGCGCTTCTACCAGCGGGTCAAGCTGCCTGTGATCGGCTCGGTGCACCACGAACTGGTCCTGACCGACCACGGCGAGCGGGACGGCTGGCGGGTGCTCGCCTGGCACCAGCTCGACGCCGAGACGGCGGCCCTGAACCCCAAGGTCGGCGCGCGCTCGGCCTACAACGTCGGCGCCTGGCTGCTGCGCCCCGACGCCGTGGCCTACGCGCTCAGCTCCGCGCCCCGCAAGGAGGACGTGGGCCGCTTGAAGTACGCCGCCATGACGAAGGGCGCCGACGCCGGGGCCAGCAAGGTCCTGGAGGGGAACATCGCCGGCATGAAGAAGTGGGCTTCGCGCTGAGCGCGGGGCCGCGGCGGTCGCGCTGAGCGCCTACTCGCCGCCCCACAGGCGCAGCAGCCGCGCGGCGGCGGCATCGGCCTCGTGGGGCCAGCCCGACTCGACGATCTGACCGGCTCCCCGCAGCGGCCCCCGCGCCCAGGTCGGCGCCGCCTGCACGTCCACGAGCACCCGCAGCCCGTGGGCGCGGCCGATGCGGGCGAGCCCCACCTTGCGTGCCGCCGAGGTCCCGCCATCGACGACGAGGTGCAGGATCTGCGGCTCGAACAGGTGGATGACTTCGGTCAGGCGCGCAAAGGCCATGGCCGCAAAGGCAGCTCGCTTCGGCCGGCTGCCCCCCAGCGACGTGGGCAGGAACTCGATGGACCAGCCGGACAGCGTCGGCGCGCGCAGCACCGACTCGATGGGCCCGCCCGGCGTCAGCGTGCGGGCGAGCAGCAGGACTCGCTGGGGCCCCGCGCTCAGATCTTCTCCACGATCCGCTTGAGGCCCTGCACCGCGCACCGCTGCAAGTAGAAGTGCAGCCCCCGGATCCCGCCCAGCTCTTCGCCGGCGCCGGCGCGGCCGGGCCCGCCGTGGATCATCTGGGGCAGCACCGTGCCCGGCCCCGGGCTGTGGTCGGCGACCTTGCTGTGGCCCAGGTGCAGCCGCCCGTGGTGGGGCGCCAGGTCCAAGGCCAGCTGCGTCAGCACGTCCTTGTCGTCGGAGTAGGCCGAGCTGACGAGGCCCCCGCCGCCGCGCGCCACCGCCGGCGCCACCTGGGCCAGCGAGTCGTAGGGCAGCAGCGTCTGGACCGGCCCGAAGACTTCGAGTTCGTGGAAGACGGCGTCGTCGACGGACTCCGCGGCCAGCAGAGTCGGCCCCACGAAGTAGCCGCGGTCGCTGTCGATGCCCACCAGTTCCCCCCGTCCTCCGTCGCCGTGGACGAAGGTCGCCGACTCCGTCAGCCGAGCGATCCCGCCGAGGACGTCGTCGCGCTGCTTCGCCGTGGCCAGGGGGCCCATGCGCACCGCCGACAGGGCCGGGTCGCCCACCTTCGTGCGGCTGATCTCCGCCGAGAGGTCCTCGGCCACCTGCTCCAGGGCATCGCGGGGCACGAAGACCCGCCGAGTCGCCGTGCACTTCTGGCCGGCCTTCTGGGTCATGTCCCGGGCGACCTCCCGCAGGAACAGGTCGTAGACGGCCGCGTCCCGGTCCACGTCGGGGCCGAGGATCGCCGAGTTCAGCGAGTCGGCTTCGACGTTCATGCGCACGCCGCGCTCGGCCAGCTTCGGCCGCGTCCGCAGCCAGCCCGCCGTGGCGCTGCCGCCCGTGAACGCGAGCACGTCCTGGGGCCCCAGGTGATCGACGAGGTCTCCCGCGGAGCCCGCCACCAGCGCGATGGAGCCCGCCGGCAGCACGTCGGCCTCCACCAGGATCTGGAACATGCGCTCGGTCACCAGCGCCGTGGACGTCGCCGGCTTGCACAGCACTGGCATGCCCGCGAGCAAGGCGACCGCAGCCTTCTCGCCGAAGCCCCACGCGGGGAAGTTGAACGCGTTGATGTGCACCGCCACGCCGTGGCGCGGCACGCGGATGTGCTGCCCCACGAAGCGCGGGTTGGCCGCCAGCTGTTCCGACTCGCCGTCGTGCAGCAGCCGCGCGTCGCCCAGGCCCCGGCCCAACTTGCCGTAGTACGCCATCGTCCCGGTCGCGCCGTCGATGTCGAACTTCGCGTCGCTGCGGGTGTTGCCGCCGTTGGCCGTGGCCAGGGCGACCAGCTCTTCGCGGTGCACGTGCAAGGCCTTGCTGGCCGCCAGCAGCAGCTCGCCCCGCTGCCCGAAGGTCAACTCGCGCAGGGCCGGACCGCCGACGGTGCGGCAGTGCTCCAGAGCCCCGCCGAAGTCGAGGCCGGCGGTGTCCGCGTGGGCCAGGACCTCTTCGGTCGTCGGGTTGTGCAGGGGGGCCGGTCGGCCTTTGCCGGTCTGCCAGGTTCCGGACAGGTAGCTAGCAAGCGTGCGCGCCATCAAAGGACTCCAAAGACGGAAGGGAGGATCAGAGCCGGGCGTACGGGTCGTCGTCGAACTTCACGTACTCGAACGCGAACTCGTTGCCGTTGATGCCCGACCGCGGCGGCGCCACCCACGAGGCGATCTTGCCGACCTCATAGCAGGGCTTCATCAGCGACATCACGTAGGCCTCGTCGGCTTCGGTGGGCAGCCACTCGCCGGTGCGCTGGGCCCAGGCTTCGTCGCCGACCCACTCGCCCTTGGGGTCGTACGGCAGGCCCGCCCACACGCCCTGGGCGCGGTGGAAGCGCTCGGACGGCAGCTCGATGACGAAGTCGAACCCGGCCTTCTTGATCTGGCGGTTCCAGACCTTCACGGCCCGCTCGCAGTCGACCCGGTAGGCGTCGCGCAGCACCAGGTTCATGGCGCGCCGCAGCGGCACTTCCTTGCGCTGGACCTTCCCGGCTTCGCCCGGCAGGAACTGCTCGTGGAACCCCTCGAGCGCCACGTGGTCCGTGATCTTGGGGTCGCTGCCCTCGCGGAAGCGGCCCTTGAGGCCGGCGCCGAAGTAGGTCGCCGCGTTGCTGCTGTCTTCGCCCCCGAAGAGGTCCATGGACACCGTGAACCAGCGGTTGACGTACTTGTGCACGATCTCCAGGGGGATGGCCCCCTCGGCGACGGGGTCCTTGCCCTCGGCCATGACCTCCAGCGTGCGGGCGATGACCCGGCCCACGCCCGTCTCGCCCACGAACATGTGGTGGGCCTCCTCGGTCAGCATGAAGCGGCAGGTGCGGGCCAGCGGGTCGAAGCCCGACTCGGCCAGGGACGCGAGCTGGTACTTGCCGTCGCGGTCCGTGAACGTCGTGAAGCAGTAGAAGCTGAGCCAGTCGTTGATGGGCTCGTTGAAGGCGCCCAGGATCCGCGGGTTGTCGGCGTGGCCGGACCGGCGGACGAGCATGTCCTCGGCCTCCTCGCGGCCATCGCGCCCGAAGTACTTATGCAGCAGGTAGACCATCGCCCAGAGGTGCCGGCCCTCTTCGACGTTGACCTGGAACAGGTTGCGCAGGTCGTACAGCGACGGGGCAGTCTGGCCCAGCAGGCGCTGCTGCTCGACCGACGCGGGCTCCGTGTCGCCCTGGGTGACGATGATGCGCTTGAGCACCGCGCGGTGGTCGCCGGGGACCTTGTCCCACACCGGCGAGCCGATGTTGTCGCCGAAGTGCATGAGCCGGTCCTGCACGCCGGGCTGCAGGAAGATGCCCCAGCGGTAGTCGGGCATCTTCACGTGGTCGAACTGGGCCCAGCCGCTGGCGTCCACGTCCACGGCGGTCCGCAGGTAGATCTGGTCCATCTGGAAGCCCTCGGGCCCCATGTCCATCCACCACTCGAGGAAGTTGGGCTGCCAGGCCTCCAGCGCCTTGCAGAGCTTGCGGTCGTCGGCGAGGCCGACGTTGTTCGGGATCTTGGCGTTCAGATCGACGTTGCCCATGGCGGAGCCTCCGGGGTCAGGTGCGGTTGTAGTCGTACTCGGCGGTCTCAGGCTGGCCGTACAGCGTGAGCGCGCCCTTGGGGCCGACCGCGTTGGGGCGCTGGAAGATCCAGTTCTGCCACGCGGTCAGGCGGCCGAAGATCTTGGTCTCCAGGGTCTCGGGGCCGGCGAAGCGCAGGTTCGCTTCCATGCCGGTCAAGGCGTCGGGCGACAGGCCCGCGCGCTCTTCGACGGCGAGGCGCAGCTCGTCCTCCCAGTCGATGTCGTCGTACGCGTCGGTGACCAGCCCCAGCTCCATGGCGGCGTCGCTGTCGAGGAGCTCGCCGGTGTGGCCGCTGAGGGACTCCACGTGGGCGGGGTCGCCCAGGAAGCGGGTCTGCAGGCGGGTGAGGCCATTGCCCATGGGGTAGGGGCCGCAGGTGTTCGCGTCGGTGAGGCCGACGACCACGCCGTCCTCTTCGAGCATGTAGGCGCGGTCCGCGGAGATGGCGATCTCGAACAGCGTGCCGACGAACGCCGAGCCCTCGTCGATGAACGCGAACAGGCTCTTCGCCGTCATGTCGAGGCGCTTGAGCACGCGCTTGATGTGCAGGCGGACCTCCTTGACGAACCAGTCGTCGCTGGCCAGATCGCGGTCGAGCTGCAGGGCGACGTTCGGGTCGCCGAGCACCTTGAGGATGACCACGCCGTGCTCGGGGTGGTTCACGCGGAGGCGGAGCAGGGCGTCGTCGAACTCCCGGAAGGCGCGCAGGGCCCACCAGTCGGCGCCCAGGTCGCGGGCGGAGGTCGGGACGGCGGGCAGGGACTCGGGGAGGCGCAAGGTCAGCACCGCGACGCGGGGCATGGGGCCGAACTCGAAGGCGTCGTCGCCCAGGTCCAACGTGACGTGGCGGTAGGCGATGGACTCGTCGGTGATCTCGGGGTTCAGGCCGGTCAGCTCCACGCCCTGGCGGTCGTGGCCGTCGCCGGCGATCTCCCGGGCCCGGGCGTCGATGGCGGCGTCGAACCTGCTGGGGGGGAAGACACCGTCCACCAGGTTCCACTCGACGGCGCGCTTGCCCTTGATGCCTTCGGCCAGGGTGCTGAACACGTCGGCGCGGTCGCGGCGGACCATGCGCTTGTCGACCACGCGGGTCAGGCCGCCGGTGCCCGGCAGCACGCCCAGGAACGGCACCTCGGGCAGGGCGACGGCCGAGCGGCGGTCGTCGACGAGGTAGATCTCCTCGCAGGCCAGGGGCAGCTCGTAGCCGCCGCCCGACGCGACGCCGTTGAGCGCCGCGATCCAGGTCTGCCCGGAGTGGGCGGTGGCGTCCTCGATGTACAGGCGCGTCTCGTTGGTGAACTTGCAGAAGTTCACCTTGAACGCGTGGGTCGAGCAGCCGAGCATGAAGATGTTTGCGCCCGAGCAGAACACGCCGTCGATGGCGGAGCTGAGCACGACGCAGGCGACCTCGGGGTGCTCGAACCGCAGCCGCTGCACGGCGTCGGCGAGCTCCAGGTCCACGCCCAGGTCGTAGCTGTTGAGCTTCAGCACGTAGCCGTCGCGCAGGCCCTCTTCCTCTTGGATGTCGAGCCAGAGCCGGGCGATGGCGCCGTCCACTTCGTAGCGGACGTGCTTGTACCGGCTGGGGTGGGTCTCGAAGTTCAGCGTCGGGGTCGGGGCGGGGGTCTCGGCCATGGGCGGCAGGGTAAGGACGTTGAATCCCGCGCGCAAGATAATGCTTGTTTGAATTGCAACATGAAATATAGTGCTCGCCGATGGCTGCCCCCGACCCCGCTCCGTTGCTCGCCGCCGTGGGGAGACGCGTGCGTGAGCGCCGCGCCGAGCTGGGGCTGACGGCGCGGGAACTGGCGGACCGCGCCGGGCTCTCGACCCGGTTCGTGTCCCAGCTGGAGGGGGGCACGGCGAACATCGCGATCGGGCGACTGGCGGCCGTCGCGTGGGCCCTTCAGGTCCCCTTGCCCGAGCTCGTGCGGGCGCCCCAGCGGCGGTCGATCGCGTTGCTGGGGCTGCGGGGGGCGGGCAAGTCGGCCCTGGGCAAGGCGGCCGCGGCGGCCCTGGGGCTGCCGTTCGCGGAGCTGGACGAGCAGGTGGAGCAGCGGGCGGGGATGGAGCTGGCAGCGATCTTCTCGCTGCACGGCGAGGCCTGGTACCGCCGCAACGAGGCGGCCTGCCTCGCCGACCTGCTGGGGGACGGGGTGGTGCGGGTCATCGCCCTGTCGGGCGGCGTGGTCGGCAACGACGCGGCCATGGCCCAGGTGCGGCAGGGATGCACGACGGTGTGGCTGCAGGCCGATCCGACCGATCACATGGCCCGGGTGCTGAAGCAGGGGGATCGGCGGCCGGTGGCCGACCGGCAGGACGCCATGGCGGAGCTGCGGGCGATCCTGGCGGCCCGGGAGCCGGGGTACCGGACCGCTCAGATCTCGGTGATGACGTCGGGGCGCAGCCAGGGGGACGCGGCGCAGGCGCTGACCGACGCGCTGACCGCCGCCGGCTACGGCGCGCCGAGGATCTCGACGACCTCGAGCGCCTCGGAGTCGTCGACGTCGCCGTAGCGGCGAACCACCTCCGCCGGCTCCAGTCGTCCGCCTTCGGGCATCAGGGATTCGGCCGTGGCCCACAGCCCGTCGGCGTCGGGTCCGTACAGGTACAGCCGGGCCTCGCCGTCTTCGACCTCGGCGGCGTCCAGGGTGCCCGCGCCGGACTCGCTGAGCGACGCGGTCAGCCGGTCTTCGAGTTCGCGCAGGGCCTGCCGCTCGGGCTCCGTGCCCAGACGCTGGCCGCTGGAGAAGCGGAAGCAGAGCAGGACGGCTTGTTCGTCGGACTCGCTCATGGAACCTCCTCAGCGCAGCGGACGACCGTCGGCCCGCGCCGCCCGCCACCGCACCGTCTTGCTACCGCAATCGGCGCTGCGAATCAAAGGGACTCGGGACCGGGCTCAGAGTTCGTCGAGCACCAGGCGCCCGCGCGCTCCCCCGGCGAGCTCGGCCAGCTCGGCCACCGCCTCCCGGTCCGACGGGCCGAGCAGCGGCGCCAGTTCGTAGGTCAGACGCTCCATGGCCAGGGGCTCGTAGCGCGGCTGCCACTCGGGCAGGTCGTCCAGGGCCGCGACCAGCGCGCGGCGGGGCTGGCCCCGGAGCCAGCGGAGCAAGACGCCGCCGGCGGGCTCTCGGTGCAACCCCGCGAGGAAGGCGGAGACGAGGTCCGGCACGGCGTCGGCTCCATGGACCCGCTGCATCGCGAGCACCGCGTCGATGGCCGCGGCTCGGGCCGCGTCGCTGTCCGGCTCGGTGGCCAGGGCTTGCGCGCAGGCGCTGCGGGCGCGGCTGGAGTCCCGGGTGGACAGCTCGGCGAGGGCGACGATGCGCGCCCAGCCGAAGGCGTCGGGGGCCGAGTCGAAGCGATCGGGGCGGCCCAGCACCAGCAGCCGCAGCTCGTCGTCGGACGCGCCGCCGGCGGCGGCCCGGAGTCGGTTCGAGTCCGTGTCCCAGGGGCGCACGCCGGCCAGCGTCACCAGCAACTGGGCGGAGCAGAACCGCTCCGCCCGCGCCTGCAGCGCGAGGGCTTCGCCGGCGTCGGCGTCCAGCTCCAGCAGGGTCCGCCGCAGCCAGCCCGCCGCGGCCCAGGTCATGCCCCGATCCAGCAGCGCGTCGAGCACCGGCAGCCGCGCGGCCCAGCCGCCCTGGGTCAGGCGGGTCTCCAACAACGTGCGGGCTTCGGCGTCTTCGAAGGCGTCGGGGTGCAGCAGCCAGGGGAGCCCGTCGGTGCCGTCGGCCGAGCCGAGCTGGGCGCGCAGCACCTCGCGCAGGCCTTCGCGCACGGCCGGGTCCTCCACGGGCAACACGGCCTCGGGGGGGACGGCCCAGGTGAACCGCCGGGCGTCGTGGCGAGCCAGGGCCAGCCACCGCCGTCCGGGCACCCGCCGCTCGTCCAGGGCCGCCAGCAGGTCGTACAGCTGGTCGTGGAGCAGGCGCCGCAGGGCGCGGGTCGGTGGGTCGGCGAGCCACTGATCGACGGCGTCGTCGTCGGCGCACAAGGCGTCGGCGAGATCGTCGGGGTCGACGGGTCCGGCTTGCAGAGCGGTCAGGGGGGTCAGCGGCACGGCGCGCATCCTACCCCCTGGCGCGCGCTCGGCGACGCCGGCTCAGCGACTCAAGTACAGGTCTTCGATCGCCTGGTCGGCCACGCCCAGCTGGCTGTCGATGCCGTTGCGCGTGGTGACGCGGATCAGGTCGTCGGACGGGTCTCCGGCGATGTCCGACTCTGTGTTCAGCACCTGGTAGCGCCAGAGCCCGCCGTCGGGGTCGTCCAGCCAGACGTCCAGGGTCCAGGACTGGACCAGCGTGTTGTTCCCGCTCTCGCCCACCCAGCTGTCCGCCAGCCAGGACCGGGCGATGAAGCCCCAGTGGTCGTGGTCCTCGTCGCCGACGGGGAACCAACGGAAGTCCTTGAAGAGGTCGAACCGCACCCGGAGGATCGCGTTGACCCGCAGGATGTCGTTGACCGTGATGAGGGTGTCGCAGCTGCGATCGGCGAAGCAGCCGGGGTCTGTCGGGTCGAGGAACTGCCGGTCGTACAGCTCGGCGGTGTTCTCCACCGGCGTCTGGTCGGCCTCGGTCATCAGCCGCGCGTGCAGGTCGACCCCGTGGGCGCTGTGGCGGGCGACGGCGATGGCCAACGTGTCCTCGATGGAGGTGCCGGGGGGCGCGGTCAGCTCCGCGACGTCCTCGGGCTGCAGGTTGCCGGGCTCGAACGAGCGGTCGATGCGCTCGGCGTCGGGGTCGAGCAGGCTGAGGTGGTCTTCCCACAGCGCGCGCATGCCTTCGGCCATGACCGCGGGATCGTCGTTGTCCCACTCCCGGTACAGGAACCGGTTGAGGTCGCTGAGGTCCTCGGGGGCCTCGGGGGGCTGACAACCGAGCAGGGGGACCAAGAGCAGGAGCAGTGCGCGCATCGAGGGGAGCTTGGCAGACCGGAGGGAGTCGATGGGGGCGGCGGTCAGCCCGGTCCCGCCGGCTCGCCCCAGAGCGCCGCGGCGAGGGCGGCGACGGCGATCGTGGTGCCGATGATCGGGTCGTCCTCCTTCTGCAGCGGCTCGGGGTTGGCCCAGGAGCCGTCGGGGCGCTGCTCGTCGACGACGGCCTGCACCAGGGCCGCGCGCCACCCCGGGGGGCCGATCGTCGCTGCGAACGCCTGGGCGGCGGCGGCGCGGTAGTAGCCCACCATGGCGCGGGCGAAGCCCCGCAGGCGGCCTTCGGGGATGCCGGGGTTCTCGTCGAGGCGGTGCAAGGCGACCAGGCGCAGTCGGGCGGACTCGACGGCGGGGTCGGTGGCGGGCAGGCCCGTGGCGAGCAGCGCGAGGATGCCGTCGGCCGTGGCCGAGCCGTAGGAGCGGCAGCCGCCGTCGCAGCCCGCTTTGTTGAGGCCGAGCTCCACGGGGCTGTAGACGAACCCGCCGTCGTCGGTGCGGCAGCGCTCGATGAACGGGCGGGCGGCGACGAGGGCGTCGGGGCTGGAGTCCCAGGCGGCGAGGCCCTGAAGCACGCGGCGGGTCATGGACAGATCCACGTGCCCGGCGTCGGGGGGCTGCCGCGGGGGCACGTAGCCCATGGAGAAGCCGCCCTGGGCAGGGTTGCCGTCCCAGGCGGGGTCGCGGTGTTGCTGGGTGAGGAGCCACGAAGTGGTGCGCTCGGCCAGGGCGCGGTGCTCGTCGGGGCGGCCGGCCCGGGCGAGGGCCGAGAGCAGGAGGCCCGAGGCGTAGCAAGGGTAGTCGGGGGCCGGCGACGCGAAGCCGAGCGGGCGCACGCCCCCCTCTTGCTTCGACAGGAAGGACAAGGCTCGGGTGGACCAGGCGCCCCGGGGGCGGCGGGCCGACGGGAGGGCGAGCAGCGTGTTGACCACGAACGGGGTGGTGCTCTGCCCCGAGGCCAGCAGCCCGTAGGTGGTCGAGGGGAACCCGCCGTCGGCGGTCTGCTGGGTCAGCAGGAACGCACCCCCCTCGCGGACGGCGTCGGCCCCGCGCCGCGTCAGGGCGCGCCCCGGGCTGTCAGGGCGGACGCAGGCGGGGAGGGCGGCGAGGCCCAGCAGGAAGGTGCGGCGGCGCATGGTGGGTCCAGGGTGGCACGGAGGCCGGCGGGAAGCAGCGCCCGAGGGGGCCGGGGGCAACGCACGGGGCCGCGACGCCGGGGGAACCGACGCCGCGGCCGCGGTGGGCTGGGGGGGCGGGTTCCCTAGCGCAGCTCGTGGCCCGGGTCCGGGGAGAACGCCGCCGTGGCGGAGTCCGAGGCCGGCTGGGACCGGGCGGCGCGCAGGGCGAGGCCGTTTTCGGCGCCCAGGCTCATCATCGCCGACGCCGTGACGAACGTGCGGCTGGTGATGCAGTGGTGGCCGGCCCAGGAGCCGTCGGCGTTCTGCGTCGAGACGAGGTAGCCCCCGACCTTGCCGTTCCACTTCGTCCAGGCGTCGCCGCCGGTCTCCACCAGGGTGTCGCTGATCATCATGTAGCTCAGCATCTCCTCGCCGCCGGCGCTGCCGAACCCGGCCATGAGGCGGCCGTCGGCGTCGGCGGCGACCCGCTGGGCGGCGGCCTGCTCCGCGTCTTCGGCGGCCTTCAACTCGGCCGGCGTGCCCGCCTGGGCCTTGGCCTGGCTGTTGCCGCGCAGGGTAGTGGCGACCGAGTAGAGCTCGACCCCGGCGCCGGCGCTGGCGTCGAAGCTGCCGCCGGCGACCTTGCCGGCCTCGTATCGGGCCGACCGCTCCATGACCTCCGGCGCGACCTCCTTGCCCATGGCCTGGGCCTGGACCAGGGACGAGGCGGCGATGGACGACGACAGGACCGGCGCCCAGCCCTCGCCGTCGAAGGATCCGTCGGCCTTCTGGGCCATCTGGACCTTGCCCAGGACCTTGTCGTGGGCCTGGTTGACGACGACGTTGGTGGCGTCGTCGAGCTGCCCCACGAGCTCGCCGAGCATCAGCGCCGCGAGGTGGGTGTCGACCAGCGCGCCGAGCTTGTACTGGGGCTGGGTGTTGGTGGGTCCCTTGATGCGGGGGGAGTCGCCGGCGCTGTCGAGCACCGAGCGGGCCACGAAGTTGGCGGCGCGGGCGATGGCGTCGCGGTGGACGTCGACGCCGCCGCCGTCGCGCATCAGGGCGAGGGCCGACATCGCGGTGGTGGCGACGTCCGACGGGGCGTTGGGGTCCTCGGCGCCCCGGGAGCCGGCGCCCCAGCCGCCGTCCTTGCCCTGGACGGACAGGAGCCACTTGGCGCCGCCGGCGCGGGCGGTGCTGATCTGCTCGGCGGTGGCGACGCCGGCGGTGATGCCCGCAGAGCCTCCGTAGGCGGAGCGGCCGCCGACGAGGCCGTAGACGGGCTCTTCGATGGCGTCGGGCAGCCCGGGCATGCGCTCGGCGGTGGCGAGGCCGGGGGCGGCGAATGCGATGGCGAGGAAGGGGAGGGTGAGGAGGGCGCGGGGGCGGCGAAGACGGCAAGCCATGACTGGCTCCTTTCGGGACGTTGGGCCGCAGTGCGGCGTGCGGTACCCAGGACCCCGGGGCCCGCCCTTGGTTCGTAACGGTTCCGTAAACGGTGAATTCGAGGCGGAACTTCGTCGTCCCCCGTCGCGGTCTCGCTTGCCCGCGGACCCGGTCCGCTGCTTGCATCTCGGCAGAACCGGAGACCCGCCATGACCTACCGCCTGTTGCTTCTGCTCGCCCTGCTCCTCACCGGATGCCCGCCGAGCCTCGGGGACGACGACGACGCAGCCGACGACGACGACGCAGCCGACGACGACGACGCAGCCGA
>Ga0055584_100001742_pt1 | contig 21353 bp, 14 predicted proteins | sample OSDHelmetaG_FD_58716 | JGI IMG/M metagenome (GOLD analysis project Ga0055584, IMG submission 58716) | Pelagic marine sediment microbial communities from the LTER site Helgoland, North Sea, for post-phytoplankton bloom and carbon turnover... | ecosystem: Environmental > Aquatic > Marine >...
TAACCAGCGCTACGTTTTTCGACCGGCAGGCGCTACGTTTTCTGACCGGTGTTTACACAAGGATTTCTACCATTGAAACAATGGATGCCGCTCTCCATCGCATCAGGTACTGCATCAAAGTGCGGGAGGCCGGTACCCTTCAGAACTATGATGTTGTCCATCAATAAATCGACAGAGGGCTCCAACCCCACGATGGAAGCATGGCGACGCACTAGCTCGTCTCCTAAGCCAATGAAAAAGGACTCATCAATTGGCTACTCTCTGAGCATCTCCAGCACGCGGGCCGACGAGTTAGACTCCGTATTAAGAAACCCAATTAGATATGCGAATTGAGGAGGGGTTCAAGGATCGCAGGTTGAGATGTCATCGAATTTTGAGAACCTGCTAAAGAGGTTCGGTTGCTTGAAGCAGACCATCGAAGTCCGCGTTGCCGAGCCACTCTGATACGATAGACATGGATGGTCTGTCCTGAGGAGCCTGGGCTAGCATGGGATCGAGTATCTTCACAAAACGTTCCGGTACGGTGCGTAATGCCTTGTCGCGTGCGGCTCCCGAGGCGATGCTTTGGATAGTGCGTACGATATTGCGCTCAGTCAGCACCGGTTTGCCTGTGAGCAATTCGCACAAAATCAACCCAAAGGAGAAGACGTCCGACTCGGCCGAGACGGGAGCTCCCTGGGTCTGCTCTGGAGACATGAAAGCGGGAGTTCCTGTGATCTTGCCGTTCGGGGCATTCGGCATGTGGATTGTCTCGAAGAGAAACGTTGCATCAGGGTCGTCATTATCCACACCAGAACTTGATGGAACTAATTTCTTGTCAGACTCCATCACTCCTGCTGTTTTGGCGAGACCGAAATCCAACAGCTTCGTGTCTCCAGCCTTTGTCACCATGATGTTGGCGGGCTTCAAGTCGCCATGAACAATATCGTTCTCATGCGCGACGACCAGACCTGCGGCGATACCTCGTGTGATATGCCCAAGCATTGCTGCATCGATCGAATTGATCTCGATCTCGTTTAAAGTTTGGCCTTCGACGTACTCCATCACAATCACAGGCAGTCCATTAATTATCTCAACCGCATAGACCGAACAAATATTGGGGTGCTGAAGTCGAGCGGCGGAACGCGCCTCGGCTAGCACCGCATCTTTTGCGGTTATCAGTTCGGCGTGGACGATTTTGACCGCAACCTTTCGATCCAATGTCAGATCATGTACGGCGAAAACTGTTCCGAAAGCTCCGCTTCCTAGTTTTTCCAAAATTCGATAATGGCCGAGCACGCGATCCACCTCAAGCTGACCCGCCACGTCAATCGTCCCATCTGCCCTGGCCCAGCTTGCTGGGCACAGCCCACCCGATTGGCACGCATTAACAACTCGCAGTGTCTCCTCAACACTGCGCCCCACCTTGGTGTTATGAACAACAGAGTACTGTAATATCCCTTCGGGGTCGATCAGGAACAACCCACGTGACGGACAATTCTTGTCGCTGGTCCACGCGCCGTAACGGCGGCAGACTTCACCCGTTGGGTCTGAACCAAGTGGAAACTGCAGTGGGCCCACGCCTCCCTGGTCAAGGGGTGTATCCAGCCAGCGCCGATGGTCTTTCAGTGTATCGATGCTAATTGCCAGCAGTTCAACATTGCGCGTTTGGAACTCGTGAATCTGTGCGCTAAAAGCGGTCAGTTCCGTCGGGCAAACGAAGGAAAAATCTCGCGGATAGAACAACAGAAGTAACCAGTTTCCAGCATAGGAATCAAGCGATCGAGATTCGGCAGCGGGTCGGCCAAAGCGGACAACGTCCACTTGGAACTCGGGAGCCGGATTATCGATCATCGGTGGAGCGTTCATGTGAATTACCACTCATAGTACATGAAGTGTTAAACGACACTCTGTTTGCTGATGTACTTCAGTGGTTCCGCATAGCACTTCAAGTGCTTCATCACGGCTTCCTGAACGAGCTGTCGCTGGTAGTACGATTGCATTTCTCCGAGCACTTTAACACGACCGGGCTTTGCCTGCAACGAATGCTCTTTCACATTTCTTCGCCGTAGCTCTGGATTTCCACTGATAATTTCCCGCTCAATGGACGCAAAAAAAAGTCTGGTCGTATTGGGTTCCGAATTGAAATAGACGAGTAACACGAACAAAGTCCTGCGACAGCCACGTGAGGCTGACTTCGGAAGGCTTGGACCTGAGTCATTGCCTGCTCAGACAGGGCCTCTGTCATAGACTTCGACAGGGAGTGCGTTTTATTAAAGACTCCACCTCATTATACTCTGTATATACCTCTCGACGAAGAGATTAAAATTGAGAGCATTTGGTGGTATAATCATTCCTTCAAGTGCGCGCTACACCTGGAAGCACGTAAGTGCTGGATTGATTCATATTAGTTCTGAGGGAGCTGCTTGATATTGGTTTCTTCTGGCTTCGTATGACCCATCAGTGATCAAATATAAAAACAGTGGACCAAAAAGAATAATGAATTCAGACAGTGATGATTCAACGAGCCTTAAGAGAATTATTTCTGGTCATAATATAGAGAGTCAAATGACGATGAAAAAGTTTGCCTTTTTTCTGTTGATCCTTTTTCCCGGACATCTGACATTCGCAGAAGACTGGAATACATGGAGACATGATAATCAACACTCGGGTATCTCCAATGAAGAGTTGCCTGAGAACCTAAAACTCATCTGGGCACGTCAGCTCCCCAAACCCTCTCCTGCATGGAATGACTCAAGATTACAATTTGATAAAAGTATTCACCTCGTTATTTCCGGTTCGACCACATACGTTAATACTCCCGATTTAGAGGGAGTTCGTGCTTACCATGCGGATTCCGGAAAAGAAATCTGGCGGTTCAACGCAAATGGACCAGTCCGCGTAGCTCCTTGTATTGCAGGAATTAATATTCTAATTGCCTGTGATGATGGATTCCTGTACTGCCTCGATAAAAAAACAGGCAACATCAAATGGAAATTCTTCGCGGGTCACAATGAAAAGAGAACATTAGGAAATGGAAAATTAATCTCAATCTGGCCCGTCAGGGGTGGCCCCGTTGTAGAAAACGGAGTGGTGTATTGTGCCGCCGGCGTTTGGCCATTTATGGGGACGATTATCTATGCCATAGATCTCAATACCGGCCACGAAATTTGGAGAAACGAAGAAACAAGTCTCATGTATTTTGAACAAGATGGGGCGGGAGAAGGTTATGGTTTTGGAGGCCCCTCTCCTCAAGGCAGTATCGCAATCAACGGCGAAAACCTTGTCATTCCCGCTGGACGAGCCTGGCCCATGCAGATCAATAAAACGACGGGGAAACTCCTGCCTTATTATCCCGGCGTAAAAGATCACGGCGGAGGCGGAAGTGTTCGCATCTCAGTTTACGATGATTATTTGACAATGGGCGGTTTTGTATTCAGTCTGAAGAATTTTCTTCCCCTGAGTTTTAATGATAAAGCGAAATTCCTGAAACCATTTTCCGCTTTATCGCTAATCGACCAGGAAGTTCTGTATTCAGTAAGCGAACAGCAATTCACTGCATTCAGTTTAAATCAGCCGGAACTCAAGCTTTACAGGGGTGGTTTTGGAGTTCAAGCGCTGCAAGCGACAGCACCGAAATTATGGGAATTCACGCACGACAAACCATTGATGACTTTTATTAAATCTGGTTCTAAAATCTACGCAAGTACAGAAAGTGAAATTTTAGCGATCAAGGTCGAGTCAGAGTTGGACGAAAAACGCGTGGCCTGGAGTATCGATACACCTGACACGGTCCTTGAATTGGCAGCCGCCAATGGAAAACTGTATGCATCGACCAAAGGGGGATGGGTCTATTGTTATGGAACTGGCAACGGTGAACCAAAAGTCTATTCTCGACCTAAGCAAGAATTACCTCAAGCCGACATCTGGCAAGAAAAAGTATTAAGGCTTAAAGAGAAACTGAGTTTGAATGAAGGTTATTGTTTAGTAACAGGCCTCAAAGATGGGGAACTTTTACGTGCTTTAGTAAAAAACACCCAACTAAAGATCATCGCCATTGATCAGCATTCCGAACTGGTAAATCGATTAAGAGTTGAATACGAAGAAGCAGGTCTCTTAGGCAACCGAGTCATACTTCACCAGGGTTCTCCACTCGAATTCGAATATCCTCAATACTTAGCCAAGCTGATTATTTCTGAATATTCATATGAAAGTAACCATTCCTTTTTTGAGAATCTGATTACGAAAACCTATTCCTCGCTGAGACCCTTCGGTGGAGCTTTGGCGATCAACGTGCCTGCCTCTAAACAGGACCGCTTCACCAGTATGATTCAACCGATGACCTTGGAGAAAATGGATCTCTCTCGTCAAGATGATTGGACATTGCTGATTCGTTCGGGAGCGTTAGCAGGGAGCGATGATTGGACACACGAATCAGGAAATCCGGGAAATACCTGGAAAAATAATGACAAGCTCGTCAAAGCACCTTTGGGTGTTCTCTGGTACGGAGGCAGCGCAGGTGCTGATGAACTCTTCATGCATAAAGATAAGGATCCTTCCACTCCACAGATTGTAGACGGAAGAATGTTTATTCATGGCGAGAGAGTGATGACTTCCATCGATATCTATACCGGTCAGATTATCTGGAAGAAAAAGATACCTGCCGCGCGATTGTTTCGTAATGACAGAACGAACGTCACGGGGATCAAACCTTGGAACACAAGAGCAGGCACTCGCCCTGCCCGTTCAGATTTTGTTGCTGATAAACAAGGTTTGTTTTTAGTTTTGGGTCAGAAAATAGTACGCTGGGATTCCGCGACAGGAAAAGAAATTCAATCTTATGTTGTGCCTCCAGAACTTCCAGGAGGCAGGTCTCCTCATATCGGCCAACTAAAAATAAAAGGCCATGTCATGATTGTCAGTGCCGGCTATGAAGCTCCAGAGCTCGGTGCTACTTTTGTCACCGATGACTTTGAAGCTCTCTCAAAAGAGGAACTCAAAACGACGTTGAGCCGTTTGAAAACATGGCTGCCCGAGAACATTGTCAATCGAAATAAAGACGAACAGGATTTAGAATATTTGACGCGTTACGCAAATCACCTTCTAAGCCAGAAAGAATTAGAGAAAAAAGTTTTACCTTCAGTACAAAGCCAGCCACTAGACACCACACAATTGGAAAAACTTTCAAACACAAAAAAATCGTTCGAACACTACTACCAAATACAAAAACAATACTTCGCTCCGTTTCTATCATTGAGAGACCTGAATCGTAAACTGATCGAAGCGGCGTTTCCTGATATCAAAACAATGCCACTAAAAACAAACTGGGACAATGAGCGTTATTGGAGAGGCGCTGCCACAAAACAGATCGTTGCCATCGATATCAACAGCGGAAAAGTACTCTGGAGAAAAATTTCGAACTATGGCTTCCCGCACAAATCGGTTGCGATTGGAAACGGTCGCGTTTTCTGTTTAGACCGCATCGACATTGCCACCCTGGAACTCACCAAACGAAGAGGAGTTGCGGTTGAACATACCCCGCGCGTTCTGAGTTATGACCTGCAAACGGGACGAGAAGTGTGGACACAAACTGACAACGGATTGAGTTACCAAACCTTGTACTCAGATCAACATGACATTTTCTTACAGATATCACCATACGATTTAGATCCAGAAGCAATAAACAGGAAAAAACGTCGACAGGGATTACGCTTTGTAGCGCATCAGGGAACGAATGGTAAAGTCATCTGGCAACGGGACTTTGAAGTCAATCGAGCGGTCGGACGACATCGCGCGTGGTATAGCTGGTTTCTCTACAAAGACATGGTCGTCTGTGAAACTTATAAAGATTACACAGATGAAAATAGCGACTTTCATGGTATCGATCTCAAGACGGGAAAATTTGTGAATCGAGTTGATCCGATCACCGGCGAAACGAAAGATTGGGTCATCGCCCGAACCAGAGGCTGTGGGAATAGTGTCTGTTCGGAAAACCTGATCTTTTTTAGATCGGGATCAGCAGGATACTTCAACATGGAAAATGATGGTGGCACATCCAACCTCGGCGGGTTTAGATCGGGTTGTAAAAATAGCCTGATCCCTGCAGGAGGTATCTTAAATGCACCCAACATTGCCAGTGGTTGCTCGTGTAACTATCCCATTTTTACGTCGCTTGCTTTAGTAACAATGAAAGGGGTCGAAAATTGGACTTCGAATGAGATGGTTTATCAGGGAGAAAAAATAAAGCGACTGGGAATCAATTTAGGAGCGCCTGGTGACTATAAGGCAAAAAAGGGAACGTTGTGGGTGGACTACCCAAGTAAAGGAGGACCCTCACCCAAAGTACCTGTGAAAGTCACTCCCGAAAACCCCGCCTGGTTTTATCACCATTCAGCCAGGGTTCAAGGTCCGCATGCCGGATTTGTCACAGGTTCAGGTGCACTGGGGTTGGAGAAAATCAGTATCTTGCTGGGTGACAAAAATCGAAAGGGGGTCTACACGGTACGTCTATTTTTCTCTGAAAATAAGGGAGCTTCAACAGGGGATCGAATCCAGACCATTTCGATTCAGAACAAACCCGTTTTAAAAAATTATGATATTTTGAAAGAAGTAAGTCTCCCTGGTGTGGGAGTTGTGAAAGAGTTTAAAAACATCAAAATCACCAACGGCGAACTGCTGATCGGGTTGACTGCTGATGTTGGTAAAACATTACTTTGCGGGATAGAGGTAATAGAACAATAGCAGAGTGCTATCAACATCCAAGTCACTCTAACGTGGTTGGCTGCCCGTTTCAAAAGGGATTGTTCTTGACTTGTTGTAACAATCTCTCGGTATCTATCATTCGAAGTCTGGAAGTGTTGTTCATTCTCGTAACAAAAAACTCGAATCATATTCAATTCCGTCAAAAAAAGATGAGTTCTTCTTGCGAGTCCCAAGTTTGTTTTATGGTTCGTTAAATCATGCATACAGAAGCCCTTCCAGACGGAATACATCTAGTCGAATTCAAATTCCGGAATTAGGTATGAGTTCCCCTGACGCGTGGGGTTTCCGCGTTTTGGGTCGTTTTTCGCGTCAATTCGGAAAAGGTATGATTTGATGAGACACCGGTGCGGACGGAACGCCAAGAACAGCAGCGCGCGTCTAGTCTGCGTCATTGTCACTCGGCCCAATCCAGAAATGCGGATTGTGCTCCACCTCCCACAAATGACCATCCAGATCTTTGAAGTAGCCGCCCCGGAACGCCTTCTCAGGCTTTTTTCCAAGCGTGGCGACACTATGTAGCCCTCTTCTCGGCCAAAAAACTCTATAACCTCAGTGTCTCGCGCGGCCTTGGTTAGCGGATGTTGGTTCCGCCTAACCGCTCAGAAACAAATGTTGAGCGCACCTATCCAAATTCGCGTCCCGTTAGTCCAAGGTCCGATTGCTGACACGGTCGCGATATCCCCGGGAATCCCTCTCCCAAAAATTGTAATGACGGAACTGGCCACACCGCATCAGTTGGGTCTTGATCAGTTCCGGAAGCATGCATTCGGATTTTTTAGATCCACTCCAGAAACACGACTCCAACTACACGACAATATATTGACGGATTTATTGTCGTGTAATATACTTCTCATTATCGGCGTGAGGCTGAAGCATCGGCAACCTTAAAACAACTCGTGAGGACCACCGTGGAAAAGATCATTCGAGGTTCACACATTTCAGCGAGACGTGTTAGGGACGCAACAGCAGCTTTTCAGCAGTCTTTCCAAGGACAGCATCAGAATTAGCAACCGGGCCGAAAAACGGTCGCCTGAGGACTCCCATGAAGAGGTTGAAAGACGCATTTAGTTCGGGTCACGTCGTCCTTGATATAGCTGCTTCAGACATGGAGTCAGCAATCCGCGAGGCTATCCGCCAATCGGTCGCGGAGGGCATGTTGCCAGAGCAGGCAAAGGATCAGGTTGTATCAGCCCTGTTGCGACGCGAAACAGAAGCACCGACGACGATCGGTCATGCCTCAGCGATTCCCCATGCATATCTTGACGTGCTTACAGAGCCGCTCATCATCTTCGTGCGACTCGCTCACCCTGTCAACGCCGGTGCCCCTGACGGCATACCGGTTCAATTTCTATTCGTGCTCTTAGGGCCACCAGGTGCTGCTGCCGAACATCTTGACACTTTGGCGAGTATTGCTCGGCTCTTATCGAATGATGAGTTTCGCTACGACCTTGGTCGCGCAGGAAATCGGGCCGCCCTGCTCGAAGCATTGCAGCGGTTTGTCGATCAAACCGAATTGTCAATCCCACCAGTCGCGAAAAAGGGAATCGGGCTCGAATACACGGGTCGTTTGTTTGGCGGATTCATTGACGACGTGCGTCGCCGCTCGATGTGTTACGCAAGTGATTTCCGTGACGGGCTGAATTCGAAGAGTCTCAGTTCGACACTGTTCCTGTTCTTTGCCTGCCTCGCTCCCGCCGTTACGTTTGGCGGCATCATGGGCGTCGAAACCGGTGGACAGATCGGTGTCGTGGAGATGCTGGTTGCGTCCGCATTCTGTGGCATCGTGTATGCGATTTGTTCCGGGCAGCCGCTGATTATTCTCGGTGGTGTTGGCCCGCTGTTGGTGTTCACAGGGATTCTTTATCGCTTGTCTGCAGACATGCAATTGCCGTTTCTCTCGACGTATGCGTGGGTGGGGTTCTGGACGGCTCTCCTGCTGGTGATTCTGGCAGCAACCGACGCCAGTTGTCTCATGCGATACTTCACACGGTTCACCGATGAGATATTCTCGGTGCTGATGGCGTTGATATTCATTTATGAGGCGGTTCGGGCGATCGTTGCAACGTTCCGAACGAGTTTTGCCGACGCGACACATCACGATGCCGCATTCCTGTCGCTCATGCTGGCACTTGGTACGTTCTACATTGGGATGACGCTATCCAGATTTCGACGCAGTAATTACCTCGTGCACTGGATGAGAGAGTTTCTTGCGGACTTCGGCCCGATGCTGGCCCTTGCAGCGATGACGTTGCTCGCGTGGTGGCTGCGGACCGAGGTTTCCGTCAACACATTGGAAGTTCCTGGTAGCATTCAAACCAGCACCGGACGGACGTGGCTGGTCGATCCTTTCGAAACTCCGATCTGGGCACGCTGGGCAGCTCTTGGTCCTGCGATGTTGGCCGCCGTGCTTGTGTACCTCACACAGAACATTACGGGGCGTTTGGTCAACAGTCCGGATCACAAGCTGCAGAAAGCACCCGCGTACCATCTCGATCTTGCCGTTGTTGGCATCTTGATCGGCGTTTGCTCGCTGTTCGGCTTGCCGTGGCTGGTGGCTGCCACCGTTCGCTCTTTGGCTCATGTGCGAGGACTCGCAACGACAGAAGAGGTCATCATACCCGGTGGCGGCACACAGGAGCGCGTTATCCACGTCCAGGAGAACCGAGTCACCGGACTCGCCATTCACGTGCTGATCGCACTGTCGCTATTGGCACTGCCACTGCTGAAGGTCGTGCCGATGGCGGTGCTTTACGGCGTGTTCCTGTACATGGGCGTCGTCTCTCTGACCGGCAACCAGTTCTTCGAACGGTTGACGTTATGGCTGACTGATCCCGGCCTCTATCCACGAACTCACTATTTGCGGCAGGCACCGACAAAGATCATTCATCACTTCACTCTGGTGCAACTGGTCTGCCTCGTCATCCTGTGCTGTGTCACGCTCAGCCCCAACGCATCGCTTCGCCTTTCTTTTCCGTTGTTCATTGCTCTACTGGTTCCGGTACGGCTACTGGTTGACCGGGTATTCGACGATAAACACCTCGCAGCCCTCGATGTTGATGAAACGCCACAAGAGGAGGAAACACATTGGTCGGCTTGACAGTCGACATACTGGTGCTGGTGTTCCGCGAGCAGTCACAATACCGGAAAAGGAGTCACCATGATAAAACGCATCCTTGTCGGGCTGGGTGGGACACCGTTCACACCGACGGCCATCCGGTACGCAGTCGAACTGGCACAGGTCCATCAGACGGAAGTTCCTAGAATAACGGTCATAGATCGTCGTCGTCTGGGTGCGTTGATAAGAGCGTCCGGAACGGCTCATGACGCAATCCATGAACTGAAACGATTCGATTCAGAAGCAGGAGCAGTCCATCGCAGACTTCGAGTCGGCGTGTGGAAATGCCGACATTTCCTACTCTGTTGCTCGCGAGACCGGCGACCCGTTTGAAAAGATGATCTCTCAGGCACGCTATTACGACCTGATGATTTTCGGACTGCGAAGCCTGTTTGACTACGATGTTGCGGGAACCGCTCCCTCAGACGTTCTTTCGCGACTCGTATCTCAGGGCGTTCGACCTATTCTGGCGGTGTCGCAGGAGTATCGCCCTATTCAACGTGTACTGCTGGCTTACAGCGGTTCGATGGAGTCGGCCAAAGCCATTAGACGTTTCATGCAACTGCAACTGTGGCCGGACCTCTCTATCAAGGTTGTCACCTTTGAGCACGCACCGCAAGTTGCCAATGAACTTCTGACCGATGTTGCCGACTATTGCCGAGCCTACGGATGCGACACCGAAATCGAACACGTGGCGGGTTCCGCAAAGGAGCTATTGCTGCAGCATGCGACCGACTGGAACGCCGACATTATCATCGTCGGCAACAGCGTCAAACGCTTTTGGTTGAAGAAACTGCTCGGCGAAACCGCCATGCGCGTCATCCAACACGCAAGCGTTCCGTTGTTCTTAAGCCAATAAGCTGTTGCCGAAGGAAGACGATGAAGCGGTTGAAACAGGCATTCACTCAGGGGCATATTCTCCTTGATCTTAACGCTTCTTATAACTGTAGAAATCTATTAGAGTCATGAAGAAACGACCTGCACAAAAAAAAGCACACAACGACTTGTCCGCAAATTCAGGTGACCTGACTCGTGGCTGGACGTTCCTGACCAATCATGCACACGTATTGGCGGTGCTCCATACAGACCCGCAAAAGGTGCTTCGCGAAGTCGCGATCGAAGTCGGCATTTCCGAGCGAGCTGTCCAACGGGTCATTCAGGATTTGGACAAAACCGTTACCACATTCTCAAAGGGCAATCACTTCGGCATCCGATCGAGGCTCACCGGAAGATCGGTGATTCGCTCAAGCTGATCGCTGGTGAATGAGCAGGATGGAACGAGCGGCGAACCAGAGACTGAAATGAACGAATCCACAAAGCCGCTTGTCGGCATCATCATGGGAAGCAAGTCCGATTGGCCAACAATGAAACAGGCGTTGAGAACGCAAAAAGTTCGCCATTGCCTGCTACCCAGTCAGCAGGATAGTGCATAACCTCATCTCTCGATGCATGCGCTGGAAATGGGTGATTTTAAGGTGTGTTTCAGAATACGTATGAGTTGATAGAATTACAAATGCCATAGAGATGGGAGAATCAGAACTGATTCAAGTGCCGGTCAGTTCTATCACAATGGTCTGGCTGCTTTTTTTGGCCCTAAGGCCTTCAGTTCAGATTTCAATCCACTTTCAGTTCTCTTCAAACAGCGCCGGATCTTTCCGTGTGCGGTAGAGAAATGCATCAGAAGTGAGCAGTGAAACGAGCAGTGCTTTCATGCTGCCGCCGCTGTCCTTGTAAGCGTGATAGGCATCCTGAAGAACAGGTGCATCATTGAGAGTTTCGTTGCGGCCCATCCAGAAACGGAAGGCATGTCGGACGAAGACCTGTTCGGTACGTTTGCTTTCCGCGAGCTTTCGGATCATTTCGATGGCGTTGGCGACTTTTCCATCCAGTTTGGGATCGCCGGAATCGATGATCTCACCCGTGGTGTTGACCGGTTTGTTGAGTTCCAATTCCCGATACAGACCCGCGTGGTTGTACATTTCAAACGGCAGGCCGAGCGGATCCATTTTCTGATGACACGTCCAGCAATAGGTTTTCCTGGTGACCCGCATGCGGTCACGTAACGTATTGTGTGGTTCATCTGGTAACATCGCATCGACGGTAATCGGCACGTCGGGAATTCCGCCACCCAGCAATCGTTCACGAACCCATCTGCCACGCAGGATGGCGTGGTTGTCCATCGCATCGGAGTGTGAAACGAGCCAGCTCGGATGAGACAGGATACCCAGGCGTTGATCTTCTGGCACTGTAGCCAGGATACGTTCTGGTTTCATGGATCCATTACCGAAGCTGCGTCGACTCACACGTGCATAGATCTTCGGTCCTTTCAGTTTTGCCTGGCTCACTTTATGGTTGACGTTTGGTTGTCTCCTCTTATTCTGTTTCTTTGACTTCGGTGGTTTCTTTCCCGGGTTGGCCTTTTTCCAGGCTTCCAGTTCGGCCGCCTTTTTCTTTGCTGCCTCGGCTGCTGCCTTCTTCGCACCCGCCACGGATGCTAAGATCTCTTTCTTCGATCGCTGCTTTCCGAAATAGACATTGTCAGATCTAGTGGCGATGACTTTGTCGGTCGTCAGCAACTGCTTCAATACGTCTCGGTCTTCCTGCAGGATCAGTTCGATCAGACGATCAGTGCTCGCGGTGGCGTCAAACATGGCGCGGTAGTGCGATGTTCCCCTGTTGCTCGCCCCCGTATCCGCCAGCGCTTTCGAGTCCTTGCAGATGTAACCACCACGGTCATAATCGAAGTATTCGCGGAAGAATCGCAGAATGCGTGGCTTTCGTATGCTGTCGTCGGCCAGCATACGCTCGATTTCGCGTTTGACATCGGCCTTGGACCGCATACGACCTTCAACGATTGCCTTTCTCAGTTCTTTGTCCGGCTTGATGTATCGCAGCGCGTGATTGACCGCCAGACCCAGTTCCCAGTCCTGGAGCATGACACGCCCCTGTTGGTCCGGCTTGCCCTTCTCAACCAGTTCCGGTCTGAAGAGAGCATCACGATCGAGGAAGATGGATGACAGACCAAGGACCGCACCATCTTTCTTGCCGAGTTTCTCAATGGATTGTTTGACGACCGTTAGATATTCGTTCGATTCCTTTTGACTCGGGGGCCGGAACGTGAGCGCTTCAAAAAGGTAGTTCACCGCAGCCTGCAATCGTTCGTCGCTGTTACCCTCTTCATGCATGAGGTCGTAGACCGGCGTCAATGGACGCATAACCTTTGTGCTGTAGACCAGGCTTGTGGGCAGTCCGCGAATATCACCCTTCATCTTGTCCGCAATTGATCTGGGATCGTCTGTGATCTGATATGGCTTGGCAATGCTCAGCGGACCATTGGCCATGTAGCGAATGATGTCCGCGGCAGTCCCCAATATTTGTGTGGATTCCGCGCTGTTGACTGTGTAGAAGTCGGGATAATTTTCTAACCCATGATCGCGGGCCGACGACAGAACGACCGGTACGCTCTTTACCGCTGTGGCATAGGCAACCGTCCCGCCCTGCCAGCGGATGATACGATCCGTACCGAAGTAGAGCTTGAGTTCACCGCCGTGGTTGGTGGGAACAGTATCGCCATGTGTTCGCAGGCCCGGCTTTGATGGATCGAAATCCGGTTCCCTGTTGATCAATTCGTTCAGGCGTGTAATGTGTTCCTGTGGTGTGACACGCCAGATGCGTGCTGGAGATGATGTCGGTGCGAGTTTGATGTTGTCTGGCAGCTTGCCGAACAGCAGATCATGATCGACGAAGTTGCCCTTGTTCGGATCGAGATGGGCATGAAACCCACCCTTGTCGCGCATGACTCGAGACAGTTCACCGACGATCCAGTCTGAAAACTGCAATCGCTCCACGACCTTGGGTTGGTCCTCATCTTTGGGTGGCATCTCTTTCAAGGTGACCTGTGCCCACACGGCTTGCCAAATGCCTACATTTACTTCATCAACCGGACCGAGGTTATGGAGCGACAGATTGCCCTCAGGTTCTGTCTCGCCATGACAGTCTGCACAGTGGGTGGCAAGAAATGGCTTAGCAAGCTGAGAGAAATTTTTGTTGACCTTCTGGCCTGGTGTGTAAGTCTCGGCAATCGCAACAGGCAATACGCTCCACGAAAGCATTAGTGCCAGAAGGCTCGTGATCTTGTTCATGTCATTATTTCTTTCAGCGGGCCGGTAGCGGGATCGTATTTCCTGGCCAGTTTATCGTTCATGTTGAAACGATCCACGTTCTGGCCGGCGGCACGCAGGAGCGACGTGTACAACGCGTTGATGGGCCGCTTGCGGTTCAGTTGGGTGAAGCAACCGGTCTTCAATGTGCCGTCGAAGTTTCCGAGCAACATGACCGGCCAGTTGGCACCGTTGGTGTGCTGTTTGTCCGCGTTGTTACTGGTGTAAACGATGACGGTATTGTCCATCATGGTGCCACTGCCTTCAGGCACGCTTTCGAGCGCTTCCATAATCCTCACCAGCATACGACTGTTGTACTGACGAATCTTGATCCAGATCGGATTATCTGGCTGCTCCATGTGCCCAAGGTTATGTCCCTGCTGCTCAATACCCAGCCCCTTCCATGCACCAAAGATTTCGCCACGACCTGATCCGATGGTGAGCGTATTGGTGATGCCTGAGGTGAGGGCTGAGATGCCGAGGTCCAGCAGAGCATCGTGCCAATCGGTTTCGAACTCTGGTTTGGTGTATCGCTCGTCGACCTTCGGTGCAAACTTGCGAAGGTGATCGGAAACCGTGTCAAGCCGATCGCGCAGGCCGTTGACATTCTCAAATCCCTGAACGTATTGGTTGTAGCGCTGTCGATCTGCACTCGGCAGCGATTGTCCCTTAGCGGCAGCCAGTTTTTCGATTTGATTCAACAAATTCGATCGTGCTTCGTGCTGGAGTCGTATATCGCCTGTTGAGATGCCACCAAAAAGCATCTGATAAAGGTGATTCGGATTTGAATGCATGAAGATCGGCTGCCCGGCGCCGCTGGCCGACAGCGTCGCAATCGTGGGCTTGGTCGTCATGTTTTCAATGGAGTCCATTCCGATACACAGATGGGGCAGAAGCGTCTTCGGCAGGACCTTGCTCAGTTCATAATCGATCGTCGATGCACTGGGGGGCACACCGTCACTGCCGCGATAGCCGCCAAGCGCGCCGAAGAAGGCGCTGTGCGAAGGACTGGTATGCATACCGTGCAGGCCACTGATAATGTGCAGTCGCTCTTTATAAGGTTCGAGAGCCTTGATGGGCTCGGGAAGTTTGGCTTTCGCCAGCGAGCTGCTGCTGCTCATCCCCTCCGGAATACAGGTCTTCGGGTCGAAGCCCTGGTTCTGCATGAAGAAGATCACGCGCTTTGGAGTGGTGTTACTTGTGGACGATGCCACGAGATGTTGAGGGAGAAGCGAAGAGGTACATGCGGCACCGACGCCAGCGGCCATTTTTTGGAGCATGTTTCTACGGTTGAGCATGATTGACCTTTCAAAGAGATCGACGTTTTACGTCTGTGACTATGTGTATTTGTCACTCATTCCACCGCAGTCAGGAGCGAACGCAGTGGAAGGCGATTGTGAGGCAATATCAGGAACAGTGGGAAGAAGTTGCAGGCAGATGCCTGAACTTATGGAATCAATTTTATCTGTCTTTGGGATCTATTACAACTAAACTTTGACACTAATTACGCTGTGGTCACTTCAGTTTCGCTTATTTGAGAGAGTCTTGATCACTAATTGCACTTCGTTCACGGCAGGCTGTAGCGGTTGGGTTCAGAATTCGGTTAACATGACCTGGAATGAATTCAGGGAGAAGTCGCTTAAGTGACTGTGGTTTCAACGCTTGTTGCTTTCAATTCAAACCAGCAATCGCCTCCTGAGAGCCTGTTACATTGGGGCAATCCGTTTGGAGCCAACATCCGTTGTTAAGACGACATGGCTATTAAAGCTCGCTAATATCAACTGCTGTTTGGCAGCCTGATGTGCCGGGTCGTCCCACAGGTTGTTGTGTTCCCAGGGGTCCGTTTGCAAATCGTAAAGCTCTCCCAAATCCTTGTCGTGATACAGAGATAATTTATACCGGTCGTCGCGATACATGGTCGCAAAACTTCCATCCCCACCCGTGAAAAACGGATCGAGTGCGTCAAAGTATTCACAGCGAACGCTCTCGCGAAGTTGTGCGCCTGTTTGTTCGCCTGTGAGTACCGGGAGCAGGCTCTGGCCCTGATGATAGTCAGGGATGGGAGTACCCGTTAAATCGAGTAATGTGGCAGAAAGATCAAGTAATTCCACAAGTCCGGTGGCACGCTGGTTGGCCACAAAGTGTCCCGGCCAGGAGAAAATCAACGGCACGCGTATCAATCCTTCATAAAACCGACATCCCTTTTGTACCAGCCCATGATCTCCTAACGTCTCGCCATGGTCTGAAGTGAAAATGATGACCGTATTGTCTTTCTGTCCTGTGGATTCCAATGTGTTGAGGATGCGCGCAAACTGATCGTCTATTTGAGCAATCATGGCATAATAAAGTGCCTGAATTTTTTGCAGCTCACCTGGTTCCGTTGAGATCGTGACTGGCTGAAAATCAACCTGGGAAAGCAGTTCTTGAAGCGCTTTATCCGACTCTTGAAAATGTGGACCGGGCATAGCGGCAGGGTCAAACATATTCGCATATTTTTCAGGAGGAATAAACGGGGGGTGCGGGTCATAGACATTGATGTTCAGCAACCAGGGTTGTTGATGATCCTGTCCGATAAATTCGATCGCCCGATCAGAGGCCCACTTTGTCTGATGGAATTCGGGGTCGACACGCTCTTTACTGTTTCGCATGTCATCAAGGCTTTTCCCTTGAGCGCGGACCCAGTCGGCATAATCGTGTGTTCCTTCAGGCCAATCATCGCGCGGAGCATGGCTGTGCTGCCAGAGTGTGAAGCCATCATCCAGTCGAGGTTCCGCGCGATGGCCGGCACTGACTAAATGAAATTTTCCAATTAACCCGCACAGGTAACCACTATCAGCGATTAACCGGCTGACCAGTGGTGGCCAATCGGGAAAGGTGTCGTTGCCATTTCTGGTATTGTGTAAGCGCGAAGGATACAACCCGCTCATAAAACTCGCCCGGCTGGGCGTACAGATGGGACTTTGGCAATACGCATGCGTAAAGGCCACGCCCTCTTTAACGAGCGAATCAACGACTGGTGTTTTTACATATGCGTTTCCCAACGCACCAATGGTGTCAAACCGTTGTTGATCTGTGCAATACCATAAAATATTTGGACGGGTCATAGAAGTTCTTTCGTCTCAGAGAGACTTTGTGATTGATAAACTTGGCAACCTTTGTGAAAGGTCTTTTATATTAAGCGTGCCATGTTTTTCTGCGCCGGGATAAACCAGCTACGGCAGTACAACAGAAAACACTGATGTGAATACGATTTCTGTACCCAAACCAGTTAACAAAGAAAGCTCAATAAGAATTAACAAAGACTTTGGTTGCCATTTTGCCATACAGCCCCCTGTGACTGCAACCATTAACGCCGTTGCCAGCCAGTAATAGAGCCAGCCCAGATCTAATACCAGCACATAACCGCAAAGCAGTACAAAACAAAAAATGGCCAGCCAATTGTGCGGCTTGCTGCTTGTGATTAAATTTGCAGACGGTGTTTGCCTGGCACGTATTCCAAGTACGACGACAATGCACATTAATAAGAGAGTTGCAACCAGAATATAGAACGGAAAATCAGGAATCTGGACCGTTGAGCTGGGGACCAGTTCGCTAAATATCTTCTCACTTTGGCTGATGTTCTCATTTAATTTCTCGCCCCGATAAAACACAGGTGCAATAGACAACGCGCGTAAACTCTTCTGTACAGAATCAGATTGCATCGCCTGTTCCAGTGCATCTGCTAGCAGATCAATTCGACCTTGAGTAGTGCCTTTGGGTGCCCACCAGTATAACGAGTTGCCAACCACTGCATCGATATCCTGTTCGCGAGCCGTCAATACGTCCGGCAGAGCGGAATGCCTCTGTTCGGACAATACCGCCAAAGCACGAATCTGACCATCTCCTCGATAGGCCAGATATTCTGCCAGCGAAAATATGGCGACATCAATATGACCACCAATGAGCTGCGTGTATCGCTTTTGCCCACCCCCCGTTTGCACATAATTAAAAAATTCACCACCAGAAACCTGTTCTATTTTTTTGGCAGCGAAATGGGCGAGTGCCCCCAGGTTGGTTCCAAATTGAACTTCACCCGGATGTTTCCTGGCATGATTCAACAGCTCAGCCAAATTTTTGTAAGGGGCATTATGATGCATGACAACCATCAGGTTTACGTTTCCTGTTTGGGCAATTGGCTCAAAAGCCTCCGGACCATAATTCACTTTGCCTGAGTATTTCGATGTAATAATCCCCTCATGCATGCAGAGGATTTTGTAACCATCAGCCCGCGCCTGTTTGACATTTCGGCTCCCAATCGTACCACTGCCGCCCCCCTGATTAATGATGACGAGAGGTTGTTTTAACAGCTTGTTCTCGGTGATTGACTTTTGAATGATTCTGGCAAACAGGTCCGTTCCGCCTCCTGCAGAAAACGGCACGACCGCCTGAACGGGGTGTTGTGGAAATTGCGTCAGCTCATGTTTATTCGCGAAGAAACCGGAAAACTGAAAGACCATCATGCCAATAATGGTCATTACAGCAACCGTATGCCATAACGACAGACCGTATCGACTCCAAAATGAGTGAGACCCATCTTCTGTGTGCTCACTCAATGTTTCTGAGGAATCAGGAGCAGTTGACTTATCAGCATTATCATGCATGGTCTCTTTTTTGCTATCCGCTTGTTTGCGGAACCGGCGTACAAGCGGCACAATCAGCAATATTGCAGAGACGACGACAAACAGTAATGAAATTGGCCGGGTGATGATCGGTAACCAGCTACCATGCGATGACATCAGCCCGGAACATAAATTTTCTTCAGCAATCGGACCTAAAACAAATCCGATTACGAAGGGCGCCAATGGGATTCGGTTTCGCTCTAAGACCAGTCCCAGCAGCCCGAAGCCGAGCATCACCCAGACATCAAACATTCGGTTTGATAACGCAAATGCTCCTGCAATGCAGAAGGTGAGAATAATCGGTAACAAATAAGGGCGTGGAATCCGGACCAGTTTTGCCAGAAAACTGACCGATGCAATCATTACTGCAAACATGACCAGATTTGACAGAAAATAGGTTCCCATAATGGTATGTACGAGTTCGGGATGATCGCTGAATAATCGCGGCCCCGGTTGTAAACCATGCAGAACTAATGCGCCGAGCAATATGGCATCAATCACACTGCCTGGGATGCCCATCGCTACGAGTGGGATTAAGGCACCTCCTACGGTCGCATTATTGGCCGCTTCAGAAGCAACAATTCCCTCAGCAGAGCCAGTACCAAATTTCTGTGGAGTTTTTGAATTGTTTTTGGCGGCTGAATAAGCAGCCATCGATCCTATGTTTGCACCAATGCCGGGAAGAACTCCGATCGCGGTTCCGATAAATGATGATCGTAACATATTAACCCATTGGTTTTTCCAATCTGCAAACGTCAGCAATAACCCCTTGTGTGTTACCGAGACATGTGGGATTTTTTGGTCAATATTCGCAATATCGCGCAGCACCTGATTGATTGCAAACAAGCCAATTAAAACTGGCAGTAATTTGAAACCATCATTAAGAGGAGTGAATCCCATTGTGAGTCGTACTTCGCCGGTGGCTGCGGAAATTCCCGGCATGGCTGCCAAAATTCCCAATGATCCAGAAAAGAGGGATCGCGTCAGCGATTTGCCATCAATTGTTGCGATCAACACCAAAGCCATCAGTACCAGCGAAAAATATTCAAAAGGTCCCAATTGTGTTGACCAACGGGCAATCGGAGCAGACAAGGTCACTAAGAACAGACAGGATATTAAACCACCCACCAGAGACGCACATATTCCCAACCCCAGCGCACGGCCGGGCTGACCTTTTTGAGACATGGGGTAACCATCGAGGGTTGTCATCACTGAGGCGGGTGTGCCGGGCATTCGTAAGAGTGTACCGGTAATCAAGCCACCGCTGATTGATCCCACATACATGCTCACTAACAATGTCATCGCAAGTTGTGGATCGAGCGTAAACGTCAAAGGCAACGTGAGTGCGATCAACATGGCACCGGTTAACCCGGGAATGGCACCCACGAAAATGCCAAGCGATGTCCCCACAATAATCAGCGTCAGGCTGAGAGGTGTCGATAATTGAACAACTGTAGTTTGAATCGCATCCATATTTTGTACTGGCGCAGTTGACTGCTTGACCCCTTACTCAACCCAGACTGTTAGATTGTGAATGATTGAAGCATTATTTTCACCACCAAGACTCCAGATCATCAAGGAGAGCTAAGATGATTTCGCGTTGGCTGATTTTCCCCTAAGGGTTCATCATAATTTTTTCGTGCCTTCCTGTTTGGGTGGTGCTATCTCATTATCCCGATACATTGTATCTCAAAGCAGATATTGAATATGACAGATGTGATTTGAGTTGTCTCATCATATCCAGAAGATTCAAGGTGATAAAGCCTGGTACTTGAAATTCATTCACCAGAGTTCAGCTATGACTCGCTCCATGTCCGAAACAGTCACAAAACTTAACCCTTCGTTATATCAACTGACGTTCTGTTTCTCTGCTGAAGCGGAAATCGAGTCCAAAAAACGTTGGTTTTCGTTTGCGGTCCTGTAATTGACGAGTTTTGCGAACAATATTCGTTGATTGTCTCTTGTGATCTGCATTTGAATCTTTTCATTCTTTATCCCGCTCAATCGCATCGGATCAAAATGACGCGCAAGCGAAACAGTTACGTTTTCGCGGAAATACGTTGGATCACTCAGCACAGTTACTTAAAATCCCAAACGAATTCCCATATCGCTGTCATCGAAAACAAAATGGGGATAGCAGTGCGAGTGGATGTTTATGATACAACAGGCACACACCACACGATCGCAGTCTCCCAAAAGCGGTTCCCAAAAACCATCTGATTCCAGACCCTCGCTGAGCACTGTGCCTTCTGCTTTACTGAGAAAATTTATGAATGGAATGATCGGTCTTATGATTTCCTCTGCCATCTTGATCAGAAGTGATTGACAGTAATAAAGAAAATTGGACCGGATGGGAATCGAACCCAACACACCGACTTTGCAAAAGTCAGTCGCCCCCAAGGTACATGCCAGCCCCTAAATAATAAATAGCAGAGCCCGGTATCGAGCCGGGCGGCCCAGCCTTATGAGAGCCGGTTGGGCACCTGCCCCTCTGCGTCATAAATAGCCAAGGCGAGATTCGAACTCGCACTCCCGAAGGAACGACTTTCTAAAAGTCGCGCGTCTCCCAGTTTCGCCACTTGGCCGATTTATAATCGTGCTTGATTTAAAAAATGCGTTGGGACGGAGTTGAACCGCCACAGCCCGAAGGCGGGTGGGTTACAGCCACTGGGGCTCGCC
>Ga0055584_100001743_pt1 | contig 21352 bp, 26 predicted proteins | sample OSDHelmetaG_FD_58716 | JGI IMG/M metagenome (GOLD analysis project Ga0055584, IMG submission 58716) | Pelagic marine sediment microbial communities from the LTER site Helgoland, North Sea, for post-phytoplankton bloom and carbon turnover... | ecosystem: Environmental > Aquatic > Marine >...
AACCTGTCCAGAAGGCGTTGCGCTATATTTCTTTTGGCCTTCACGTCTTTGTATCCCGGGTGCTGATGATCGTCGGGCCAACATACCCAACCTGATTCACCGACACTAGCCCCTTTGTCAAATCTGTGTCACATGGGCACACTGATTCTGACATGATGTCACGACGAGTTATTTTATCGAGTCGCGGGAGCGGTTTGTGTCCGAGGTAAAACTATCCTTATTGATCGTTGCTCATAACGAAGAGCAGCAGATTGCCGATTGCATCAAAAGCGGCGCGTTTGCCGATGAGATCGTTGTGCTGCTTGATCGATCAACAGATCAGACAGGTGACATCGCTGAAAAACTCGGCGCGAAACTTGTCCCTGGCGCATGGCCGGACGAAGGCGAACGGCGCAGTGCCGGAATTGAGGCCTGCTCCGGTGATTGGGTCCTCGAGCTGGATGGAGATGAGCGCATTACGCCTGAATTGGCGACAGAGATTACCGACACGCTTCCCGTAACGTCAGCTGATTACTGTGTCATTCCGTTTCGCAACTACGTCGGTGGCCGATACGTTCAATATGGTTGGGGTGCTTATAACGGGGTTGGTGGCAAGGCCGCCCTGTTCCGACGCGGTAAGAAACATTGGCATAGCGGGACGGTACATCCCAAGATCACCCTTGAAGGTCAACGGGGTGAGATGATCGCCGGGATTGATCACTATGTTGATGATGACATGGCGGGTATGTATGCACGGTTGAACAGCTATAGCTCGGCCGCCGCTGCAGACGCTGTGGCCGCTGGAACTGTTCCTGGTGGATTTTCGACGTTTCGGCGTTTCTTTAGCCGCTTCCTGCAATCTTATTTTGGCAAAAAAGGGCATCGCGAGGGTTATATCGGCGTCGCCATGGCGCTTTTTTCCGCGATGTATCCCGTCCTGACTTACATCAAGGCGCAGGAAATTCTTCGAAATAAAAAAAATCAGTAGCGTCAGGCGCTGCCTTGCGGCGGGCCACCCATGACCCGGTCTTCGGCGATGGCCGCTTCAATATCATCCAGAAGGTCGCTGATCGCATAATCAATTTCGGCGCGGTCGATACCTTCTTCCAACATTGCACCCAGGAGCCCAGCGGCGCCCTGAAGGGCCAGTGAAAAACGCGGTAATTCGTTGGCCATTTCCCAGGCTGCGGCGGCTGGCATCAGTGCCATGGCGACAACATCCTGTGTACGGCAGACCGGACAGTCATCGCTCATATCATGCTGGGTAAGCTTCTTGATCTCGTCGTTCATGGTTTCACCGGCGGCTTTAATGGTTTCGAATTCGCTTGGGAGCGTCACTCATAGCATTTTTTGACTTTGTGCAAGCGGCTTTTTCAGAATGGGGTCAACTATTTCACTGGGTAACGAGCACCGCCTCTAGTTTCGCCCGGATGTCGTCCGGCATGGCAGCAGCCTTACGGGTTTCCATGTCAAAAAAGACCGCGACCGTACTCTGGGTAGCGATCAGGGTGCCGTGTTCCGAATTGGTCATGCGCTGACTGATGGTCAGGCTCTTGCCACCGAGTTTGGTAAAGGCGCTTTCAATCGTCAGAAGTTCTCCGGCGGCGGCTTCATGCAGGAAATCGGTATTGGTGTTGGCGATAACCGTCACGATGCCACTTTTCTTGAGAGTCGCGTGACTTAGCCCGACGATAGACCATAAATGAAATTCGGCATCATCGAACAGATGGGCGTACCAGCGGACATTCATATGGCCTAGAACATCGCAGTTCCATGGATGGACAACGGCGCGGTGGGTTTCTGTCCATTCAGCCATCGAAGTTCTGTCCTTTCTGAACGCCGGGCCGTTCGTTCATCATGTTCGCCCAACGGGCTAGGTTAGGAGCGCCTTCTAGAGCCTGTGGCATCAGGACGGTTGTCCGGGCGTGAATGCCAAACAATGCAAAATCGCAAATCGTGATCTCATCACCGGTGCAGTAGGTACGATTGCTGAGGAACCCGTCCCAGACCTGATAGTTCTCATGCAACCGTCCAATAAAGGCCTCGCGGGTCGGGTCGTGGGGTTCTGCCATGCGACCAATGAACGAGATAGCACCATAGGTCGGACCAATGTCTGTCGTTGCATTCATCATCGGGTCCCAGAAGGCGGCACGCGCGACGGGATCATTAGGGATAAACTTTCCAACTTTCTCGGCAAGATAAAACATAATGGCGATCGATTGAGGCACCGTGAATTTCTCGCCGCCGGGACCATCCTCATCGACAATAACAGGAGTCATCCCCATCGGGTTCATGGCGAGATACTCGGGTGTTTTATGTTCGCGGGCCTTCATATCGACGCGATGCAGTTCATAATCCACACCACATTCGTCTAGCGTGACTTTGGCGCGAATACCGTTAGTGGTTGGCGCGGCATATAGATGGATCATGTTTAAATCTCCGTTCCGAATAGTTTAATGGCGGCGCTCAAATAATCGTCTGACCGTTCGCGCGGCAGGTTATGTCCACAATTGCCGAATAGCTGTATGTCAGCATCTGGCAATGACGAGGCGATGGTCATGGTCGTTTCCAGTGCGGGACAGGGTTGATCGTCGCGGCCATGAAGCATCACGACTTTGGCCGAGATGTTCGCGAGCTCTTCCGGGCTCAGAATTGCGGCATCGAGATATTGCTGACGGGGCGGTGCAAACATCTCTCCGAAATACTCGGCGTAGCCATCTGTTTGTAGCAGCTCCCAGCGTTGATCAATCATCTCGTCAGTCAGGGCTGCCGGATTGCCCACCATCTTGATCATCGAGTCTTTTAAAGCAGTCGGCGTGTCGGGCAGGGTCCAGAAACCGTCCAGGGCTTCATTGAGCGAGTAAGAAGCACCGACTGAACTTGATGTGAGGACGCATTTGACGCGGTCAGATCGGCTCGCGGTTTTGAACGCGAGCGCCCCACCAAGGGAATGACCGGCAATACCGCAAGGCCCTGCCGGAAGTATTTTGTCGATCATCGCAAGCGCTTGCTCGATCCACAGTTCGACATCAAATAACGGTGCTGACGTCTTGCGGCCAGACTCTCCAAATCCAATGAGGTCAGCCGCGACGATATGGCAATGTTCTGTCAGTGGCTCCAGCACGGGGCCAAAGTTTCCGACAATCGAGGTGCCGGGGCCAACGCCATGCAGCATAAGAACCGGGAAGCCTTCGCCACCCTCCCAATAGTGCACCTGATGGCCGACGATCTCTGCTTTCCGACTTTCCAACACGTTTAGCTCCCCGCAGTTTTATGGCCCAAACTTGGCGGCGCTTAGGTTTTTTGGCAAGGGGTCTCAGGAGCCGAGATAAAGAAATAAATAGTGGGTCGCTATACGCCGTCTTCTCGAGGGGCAATAATGCGGAAAATTGGTTTTGGAGAGTCTTATGGATTTTGGCGTCTTCGATCATCTTGATCGTGGCAACATCCCGCTGGATGCCTATTACGAGTCCCGCCTGCGCGTCATTGAAATGTATGACCGTGGCGGGTTTTACGGCTACCACGTCGCAGAACATCATGCGACGCCGTTGGGTATGGCGCCATCGCCCAGCGTATTCCTGTCAGCAGTAGCGCAGCGCACAAAGACACTGCGCTTTGGGCCAATGGTCTATGCCCTGCCGCTATATCATCCTTTGCGGTTGGCTGAAGAAATCTGCATGCTTGATCAGATGAGTGGTGGCCGGTTAGAGCTCGGCTTTGGTCGGGGCGCATCACCATTGGAGATTGATATCTTCGGCCCTGATCCTGCTGATGCGCAGGATATTTATAGTGAGTCATTGGAAATCATCTTGATGGCGCTGAAAGACCATCATGTCGATTACGAGGGGAAATTTTTTACCCTAAAAGATGTGCCGGTGGCGTTGGAACCCAAGCAATTGCCACACCCACCCATGTGGTATGGCATCCATGCAGTCGACAGCGCGGCCCGCGCCGGGGCGAATGGGCTAAATGTCATAAGCCTCGATACCGCTTCTGATACTGGTCCGATGGTCGCAGCCTACAAAGCCGCTTGGCAGGAAGCGGGTCATGCCAGCGGACCGGGCCCGAAGATCGGGATTGGCCGATTTATTGTTGTCGGCAAAACGGATGACGAAGCGCTGGCCGTTGCGCGCCGCGCCTATCCGGTCTGGCATCACAGCTTCAACTATCTGTTCAATTACCGGGGTGCGGCAGCCCCGCGTCATCAGCGGCCTTCAGAATTTGACGCGATGGCAGCTTTGGGCAGGGCGGTTGCCGGATCCCCTGACACTGTGATCGAGGTTCTACGCAACGAGATGACTGTATCTGATGCCAATTATCTTGTTGGCCAGTTTGTCTTTGGCGATATGTCGCCCGCCGAGGCCGAAGCTTCGGTCGGGCTATTTATCGATCAGGTGGCGCCGGTCCTCGGCGCCTAACACTTTAGTCGAACCGTTGGGCGCCTTCCAACGCGGCAACGCCAACTTTAGCCACTTCGAGGTCCTGAGCGCCGGTGCCCGAACCAACTCCGATAGCGCCGACAACCTGGCCATCGACAATCAATGGCAGGCCGCCAGGTAGATTGACGCGCTGTCCTTCGGTGACCAAAGCGAGTTTGATATCAACACCTTCGGGAATGTCTCCAGTAGGGGCGCCATAGATGGCCGCAGTTTCGGCTTTGCGACGTGAGGAGGTGTTGGACATGACGAAGGCGCCATCCATGCGGCAGAACGCTACAAGATGCCCGCCGGTATCAACCACTGAGATGCATTGCGGCACGCCCATTTCTTCGGCTTTGCCGATGGCGGCCTGTAGAACCTTCATCGCGCCGTCGCTGGTCAATTTGAGTGTTGGGGCCGTGTCTGCCATCTTAATCTCCATAGCTATTGTTGTGCGTGCGTGATCGCGCGCGTTGATAGGTCAGATTTACAGGAGCTTGGCTAAGAATGAAACTGCGTCGCTTCGGTCGAACAGATTTGCAGGTCTCGGAACTCGCCTTTGGTGGTGGTCGTTCGGGCGGCATATTGATCAATGCAGATGATGATACGCGACGTGCAGCCGTACGCCGGGCCCTCGATCTTGGGGTCAACTGGTTCGATACCGCACCGCAATATGGTGATGGCAAATCCGAGGAAGCCCTTGGCTGGCTGCTGGCGGAGGTACCCGAAACACCTTTTGTTTCCACCAAAGTCCGAATTGATATCACCAGTACAGAGAGCCTGGTGAGCCAGGTTGAGCGTAGTGTGACCGAGAGTCTAGGGCGTTTGAAACGCGACCAGGTCGACTTGCTGCAAATTCATAGCCTGATCATGCCGGAAGCATCGGGGCGCACGATCTCGGCTGATCACGTGCTACGTAATGGTGGTATGGCTGACGCGATGGAGAGGTTGCGCGAGCAGGGGATGACCCGGTTCCTTGGTTTAACCGCACTTGGTGACAACACGGCAACGATAGAGGTGATCAAGAGTGGCCGGTTCGATGCGGCGCAGGTCTATTACAACCTGATCAACCCATCTTCTGCCTGGGACAACGCGGTAAGTGGTTGGTCGAGCTATGACGGTTCTGGCATCATGGCGGCCTGTAGCAAGCAGGATATGGCCATCATGGCGATCCGAATTTTTGCGGCGAGCTATCTGGCTACTCCAGTGCGGACCGGTCGTGAAAGTATTTTGACGGCGAATACCGAAGCGGAAACGGAAGCTCGCAATGCTGAAGCTGTCTTCAGAGCATTGGATATGGAGAAAGGGTCACGCGCCCAGATGGCAGTGCGTTTCGCGCTCAGCAATCAGAGTGTTTCCACGGCCATCGTTGGATTGTCGGAGTCGGCGCATCTCGATGAAGCGGCGTCGGGTGCCGATATGGGACCATTGAGCAGCGAGGCGCAGGGAAAACTCGAACAGCTCTATAAAGCGGGATTTAAGTGACGCGATGACAGAATTGGATCTAACTGACCGGAATGTTTACGCGACCTGGACTCAGGATATTGTGCGCTATCGTGACCTTGATCCCAATGGGCACGTAAATAACGGGGCGATTAATCAATATTTTGAGGACGGTCGGGTTCATCTACGCGATGATCGTATGGTTGGGCTGGCGGAGAATCTCCTAAGAGGATTCGCGATAAAAAAATTTACCGCGACCTATCACGGCGCGCTGTCCTATCCGGCGACGGTTGATATCGGCAGCGTGGTAACCAGGATCGGGAATTCGTCTTTTGTCCTTGGTCAGGGTGTCTTTGATAGCGAGCGATGCATTGCGACGGCAGACGTCATCTCGGTTTTTTTCGATGCCGAGACAGGCAGCTCAAAACCACTCCCCGACCCGGTCCGCCAGGCACTGGAATCGGCGTTAGCAGAACAAGCAGATTAAAGTGGATTACAGGGCCGCCTGAGCGTGCGCCACATATGGGACGCGGGTGTATTATCATTTCCCAGCCCTTCCTTGGGCTGTTTGAAATGGCGGCCAATAATGTCCTCAAACTGGTCCATTTCGACCACCACGTCTGGGTCAAAAGAATAGAGATCGTTTACGCATATCATCCGGGCTGACATGTACCATTTATGGTTCTTGGCGCGCTCATATTCTGCGGCGATATAGGGTTCGGGTTCGTAATCTTCGCCAAACATGCGGCGGTAATTGTCGGGGTAAGCATAGCCGACGGACTCGTCAGGATAGAACCGCAAACACTGATGCATGCGGATGGCCCAGCTGACTTCCTCATCGACATAGGGTTCCAGTAGTTGAGCGCCCCAATAGCCATGATCGGAACGGATAAAGCCGGTAACGGCGATATCATGAAGCAGACAGGCGAGAACCATCTTTTCGGGCAAGTCATTCTTTTGTGCGAGATTGGCGCTTTGCAGCAGATGTGCCTGTGACGGTGCAAATCGCAGCCGAAAGAAATCGAGCAGCGTTGGTGCCTCTGGCATTTGGGGCAGCCTCGGATCTTCGCCCATCAGGAGCTGTTTGCCGGACCCGACCGCGAACCCGATCCCCAATGATTGATCACCGTCAGCAAGATTATAGAGCAAAGATTTGGTGACAATACGATCACCGAGTTCTTTCATCTGCTGTTCTTCAAGCGCATCGGCGCGTTCGGAAAATGTAGGATTTGTTGCCATTGGATGCTGCCTTCCGCTTTGCCAATGAGACTGATTTTCTGAAGGGTGCGGCGGGTTTGGTTATCCGTCAAGCGAAGGATGTATTTTGTGATGTCGTTGCGTACACTATGGACCAGTCAAGTGATGGAATTGTTATGCAGGAAATCTCTCATAGTTGTGGTTTTGCCGCCACGGACCCGGCTCTCTGGGTTGATCATTTCGCGCCGACGGCGGCGACGAAAAAACCACCTCTGGTTCTCGTGCATGGTGGCGGCCATACCGGCACCTGTTATCTCGATAAACCTGATGGTGAAGAAGGTTGGGCGCAACGCTTTGCGGCGCATGGCTATCCCGTACATGTAATTGACTGGCCGGGAATGGGACGTAGCGGCCTCGTCGATTATCCCGATCTCACGGGTGACTTCGTATGCAAAACGATTGGTACGTTTATCGAAACATTGGCTGAACCCTGCGTGCTGCTGACCCACTCAATGTCTGGCGCCTATGGCTGGCGTCTGGTGCAGAATTTTGGTCGACGTATCAAAGCCGTTGTTGGCGTGGCGCCATCGCCACCCGGCAATATTCAGGACGAGCCGGAAATTCTTGAGAAGACAGATAGCTATGTCGTGGTGCAGCGAGGGGCGTTTCAGCGTCGGGTGGATTTGGATCAACCGACTCCCTTCAACCAGGACCTCGTTGAAAACAAGCTGATTGGAGATGGCGACAAGTTTCCGCGAGATTACATGAGTGCCTACGCGGCCAGCCTGACCGGTACACCGCCGCGTCTGGCCTATGAGCGAGGCAATATTGCTGGCAGCCAGCTCAAGGTCACTAATACGGCCCCTTTTACCAACAAGCCAATTCTGGTCGTTACCGCCGATCATGACCGCGATCATACAAAGGAGATCGATGGTGCCGTTGCCGACTGGCTCCGGGAAATCGGTGCGGATGCGACGTTCTGCTATTTGCCGGAGCGAGGGATTGTCGGGAACGGCCATATGATGATGTTGGAACAGAATAGCGACAAAATCGCCGATTTGATTGCTGAATGGGTCGACTCGACGGTTTTAAACTAACTCGGCACAGGTGCGCCCACCGTTCCGATTTGCTAATAGAATTCAAATATATATTCAGACAGGGAGATCATCGTGCCAACAGCTAATTATCCAAGTCTCAAAGACCGTGTCGTTATCATCACCGGTGGCGGTCAAGCTCTGGGGCGGACCTATGCTCATGAATTTGCGGCGCAGGGTGCGATACCGGTTATAGCTGAGCTAAATGCCGAGAGTGGCGAGCGGGTTGTGAAGGAAATTGAGCAAAAAGGTGGTCGGGCAATCAGCATTCAGACCGACGTCTCAAAGGAAGCGGATGCAAACGCAATGGCGGAGGCTGCCCTCTCCGCCTATGGCCGAATTGATTGTCTGATCAATAATGCAGCGGTGTTCTCACAAATAACCATTGCACCCTTCTGGGAGTTACCAGTTGATGAGTGGCAATCTGCGATGCGGGTTAATATCGACGGTGCTTTTTTCTGTTCGCGAGCAGTTGTTCCCGCGATGCAGGAACGGAAATGGGGCCGCATAATAAATATCGCGTCGACGACAGTGCCAACGGGACGGGCCAATTACCTGCATTACATCACGTCTAAATCCGCAATGATCGGGATGACCCGGTCGATGGCGCGCGAGCTTGGAGAATGGAATATTACAGCGCACCTGTTTATGCCAGGCGCTGTAGAGACGGAGGTCGAACGGCCATCCGTATCAGGGGCGATGTTTGACAATCTGGCCAAACAACAAGCGATCCAGCGTCCAGCGACGATGGATGAATATGCCGGCTTTATGCTGTTTATGTGCTCTGACGACGCAGAATTCACTACCGGACAGACATTCGCTGCGAATGGCGGGATTGCTTTCCTCTAGTTTTTATTGGAGGGCAAGCTTGATTCGATCTGCACCTGCTCCTGCAGGGTTTCAATCGTGATATCGATTTGACTCCGTAGCTTGGTGAGCCAGTCGATAACTTCATTGAAATCTTCTTCGGTATATTCTTCTTTGAAGACCTCGTTCTCCATCATGAGCTTGGCGAGAATTTCAACGAATTTGAGTTGTTCGGGATCAAGTGGTTGCAATGGACCGTCCTCTCTTCTGCTGTGAGAGGGAGGTACCCCAGCTTTACGCTGTCCGCAACCGTTCCTTGTTGATCGTGAATAGGTGCGTGTCGCTCCGCACTGTGCTAAATAGCGGCCCGACATTCAGGAGGGTTAAGTGGAAAGCATCATTGCGTTCTTAGTTGAGGGGACAACGATCACCATCGCGGGCTTCTCAGCGCTTTGCGGCATTTCGTTTGTCGGCAGCTTTATAGCCGCGTCATTAGGGCTAGGCGGCGGGCTTCTTGTTCTGGCGGCAATGACGTTGTTTTTGCCACCGACGGTGCTGATACCGATCCATGCGGTTGTTCAGATAGGCTCGAACGGCTTTCGCGCCTTTTTGATGCGCCGCGATATTCTCTATTCCGTTATCCCAGCCTTTGTCATCGGTACATTGATCGGGTCCTGGCTGGGCGGCCTGACAATATTTGCGCTTGAGACTTGGGTGTTGCAGGCAATTCTTGGAGTGTTTGTGCTTTATGCAACATGGGCTCCGAAATTTAAGAGCTCAAATCCAGGCCCAGCGAAGTTCTTTGGCTGCGGCGTGTTTGGTGGTTTTGCGACGATGTTTGTCGGCGGGACCGGGCCTCTCGTAGCGCCCTTCGTCAACGCAGCCTGTAAGGAACGTCAGCAAGTCGTTTCGACCCATGCTTCCTTGATGACTTTCCAGCATCTCTTCAAGGTAATCCTATTTGGTGTTCTCGGTTTTGCGTTTGGACCATACATCCCATTGCTCGTCGGACTAGTAGGATTTGGAGTCTGTGGAACGATTGTTGGCAAGAAGGTTCTCGACAAGTTGCCCGAAAAGGTTTTCCGGATTGCGTTGCAGACGATTTTAACTCTGCTGGCAATTCGCTTGCTCTACGCCGCCGCAACAACCTATTTCGCTTAAGGGGTTTCGGATTCGCGCTTGCCGCGGATCCACATGGCGGCGATATAGATATATTGCGTCCCCATATTCACGATGATGATCCGGAACAGGTGAAACGCCATTACGGTCGGCACAGCCATCTGTAAGGCTTGTGCGACAATCGCCATCTCGGCCATGCCACCGGGTGCCGTGGCGATAATCATTGTGGCCAAGGGGATGTCAAACGCCCAGCTGATGCAAAAGGCCACGGCGGCAGACGCGATGATGATGAAGGCTGCATTGACCAGCGCAAAGGGGATAAACAGCTTATGCTTTGCAAAAAAGGCGCGCTCGTAGCGCTCGCCCAAAATCAATCCAAACATCAGCTGAGCAAAATCGGTTAACCAGCTTGGAACTTCAGAGAGGGTGACGCCGTTCAAAGCCAACAAGGCACCCACGAAGAGGGGTGTCAAAAGGCAGCCATTGTGAAATCGGAGGCGCTCCGACAGTTCGCCGAGAATCATGCTCGCAAGAAGCCACGGTATCAGGATGGAATAGTCGAGGGCGAATTCGGGGCGGAATGTTGAGGGCTCGATATGAATGCCGCCATAGGTCAGCCCAAACGGGATCACGATAACCAGAATAGAAACCCGTAGGCTGTGCGCGACCGCCACGGGCGGCATGGTGGCACCGTACTTTTCGGCCAGATTGGCCATCGCCATAGACCCACCAGGGATTGAGGCGAAGAACGCTGACTTGCCATCGACACCGGAGACCCGAGACATCACCAACGCGCCGATACCGCCAATCGCAAACGCCGAAAATGTGGTCAGCAGAATGGGAAGAGCATTGGCGCCCAGCGCAATTAGTACTGGCGGCGTGAAATAGATGCCGATTGCAGAGCCGAGAATAACCTGTCCCATTTGCCGCCCATATGGCAGGGCGAATGCCCTAATCCCCAGCAAGTTAAGGGTCGCCACTGCTACCATCGGGCCGATCATCCAAGGGATTGGCGTTTCCAGCCAAGAGAGCAAAGCTCCTGCGGGAATTGCGACGGCAAGGGCAAGCGCCATACGTGGCAGGCGTTCTTTGATATTGGCAAAAATACTCATTAGGTGGGTAAACCGGGAGTGAGAACTGGCGGGAACCGTATTCTAAACTTATAACCCTGCTATGGCGACCCATGCCCGGTTGCAATCGTCTCAGCAGCGAGCAGGCCTATGCAAAACGACTTAATAAGTCCGCCGACATAGGCGGAACGGGGGCCGCCCTCCAGACCACCGACTGTTGATCCCGCCGCGTATAGGCCGGCTATGGGCTGGTCGTTGGTATCCATGACCTGCCCCTTGCCATTCACGGATAACCCGCCAGAGGTCACGGTAATCCCGGCGCAGATCGGGATGGCATAAAACGGCGGATCGAGGATCGGCTGTGCTGCATAGGTGGATTGGGTGCGAACCGGCGATAGGGGTTCACTAGCGCTATAGGCGACATGTTCGTTATATAGCGCGATGGTAGCGGACAACCCGGCCGGGTTTATGTTCGCGGCGTCTGCTAATTCGCGGAGCGTAGCGGCTTCAATGATTGTCCCACCAGCATCAGGCAGGGACGGGTTGGGCGGCACATTGTCGGTGGTCTTGGCATCCTCCCAGACACGCGAGTCAAATATGGCCGTGGCAGATAAAGGGTTTTCGAGCCTGGCAATGGCATTGGCGATGGAGATGCCGCCAAGCCCTTCATCGGCAAATCTTTGTCCGTTTTCATCGACGACGATGCTGGTGGCGCAAATCAGGTCAACTTGCGGGTACGGCCAGAGTTTTTCGTTAATCATCGCATCGCGGCTGAGGACATGGCCATAGAAACTGTCGAGTCCGACTGCTGCAGCGCCGATTTCTGTCGCCATGCGCATGCCATCACCGACGCCGGTGCCAGCATTGCGGCACTGGAGTTGCGAAATCTCAGGGCCGATATGTTGCTTTACATATTCAGGATTGGCCTGAAAGCCCCCATCGGCGACGACGACAGATTCAGAGGATAGAGTTTGTGACCCTTGTTCGGTGACGATTTCAACGCCGCTGATTTTGCCATCTTGGCGCAAAAGTTTTTGAGCGCGTGTGCCGCGTCGCAATTCCCCACCACGCTCTATGAGCTGTTGCCCGAGTTTTTGGAGAAGGGCGTTAGCACCACCCCCTTCCCAGTCTAGGCCCGCACGCATTTCCCGTAAGGGTGATAGCATCGGCATGTGATCCGTGCGGCGTGGGTGATCTTCGAAGGCGGCGCCCTGATGTTTGAGCCAATCGATTGTTCTTGCCGCATTCGCGCCAATGGCTTCCGCCAGATCTTGGCGGGCGATGCCATCGGTGTTGTCGATGATAGATTTCGTAAGCGTCGCAGGTTCGGTCCAGGGTGTTTGAAAAGCAACATGTAGGGAGCCGGTGGAGAAACGAGAGTTGCAGCGATAAAGCTCTTCACTACTGGCTTCCAGGACCAATGGTTTTAGGCCCAGTTCAGCGGCGCGATTGGCGGCGGTCAGGCCGGCAAAGCCAGCGCCAATGATGATGAGATCGAATGACATTATTTACTCGGTGAAAATGAAGGTGGCGCCTGCGGCTTCGGAGGCGGGGACCCGTATGCCGTGACCAGTGCTGGTGTAGGCGATATCGTTCTTGGCCAGGAGGTCTTTGGTCTCTTTCAAGCTGAGTGTTCTTATTTTTAAGGCAGCGGCGTAGGGCGTCGTCGGAGTCTCTATACCAAACTTTTGGAGCAAGGTCTCTGCCGAGGTAAGAACGAACTGTCCTTGCCGTAAGGAGAAACCCCACAGGTTATTCTTCTCGTTGGCTGGTATTCCGAAATAGCGTTCGTAGCGGTCAGCGACGGTCGCGGGATCATCGACGCAAACGATGAGCTCTTCGAGAGCGATAGCGCCGTTAGGGTGTGTCATATAGCGATCCTGCCACAGATAGTCTGGCGTTAGGTGTTCGATGGCCAGCACCCGCCCCTCCGGCATTTCTTCCGGCGGCAGGCGGACCAGATTGAATTCGGCGGTACGATCACCTTCCGGCGTGTCCAGTGATCTAGCGAGACCATGCACCCCGTTTGCACCAAAACCTTCTGTAGCAAGACGTTTGGCGGCGCTGGCGCCATCTGTGCAACCGAACGCCAGAATATGAATGCCTTCATATCTCACCAAAAATTCTGGGATTTTGTTATCATAGAGATTGGGATCGATGACCCCCATCAGTTCAAGATAGCCCTGTTGCAACATAATGCAGCGATTGGCGCAGCCCCATTGCACGACGTCTCCACCCGGCGTTAATGCGCCTGAATGCTGTGAAAGCGGTGTGAGGCAAAATCCGAGCCGTTCATAGACGCTTGCCGATAGATGGAGATCATTCACCATCACCGCAGCGTGGTCGAGAACATCAATTGTGTCTGTCTTTTTGTCGGTCATGTTTCTGCTGCTTTGTTGGTCCTATCCTGCTCAATTTGCACGACTATCGAAAGGGCGCATATGGTGTAAGGCGATAAATCAGGCAGGAGCAGCGAATGACTTACAGTTTTCGCGATTTGGTCGAGAAATTACGTCAGCAGGGCCATATTGAAGATATCGAGAAACCGGTGGATATCCGGCATATCGCAGCGCTAGTCGATAAATCTGAAAAGGCGCTCGTTTTTCACAATGTGAATGATTACGCGATGCCGGTTGTTTCAGGCATCGCCAATGGTCGCGAGCGCATCGGCGCCGCCTTTGATTGCGCCTATAGCGAAGTCTACAAGCGTCTTGATGTCGGGCTTTCCAACCCCATCGAACCGGAAACGATTAATGGAGGACCGGTCCGCGAGGTGGTGTTGACCGGCGAAGATGTCGATCTGTTTGAACTGCCGGTGCCGCTGTTTTCGATCCATGACGGCGGGCCGATGATCACAGCAGGGGTCACAATTGCGAAGACGGAAGAGGGTTCACTCAATGCCGGGATCTACCGGTTTCTAGTCCGGGAAAAGAATCTTACGGGCATTGATATCGTCACGCCGAATGATCTCCAGAGGCTCGCGCTCGCCGCCTTTCGCCGCGGTGAAGCTCTGCCAATCACAATAAATTTAGGGACACATCTTGCGGTAAATATTGGCGCGACCTATCGGGCACCGCTGGGTTTAAGCGAGCTATCTATTGCCGGCGGTATGGCGGGAGAGGCTGTGCGGCTTACGCCGGGAGAAACGAGCGACGTACCTTGTATTGCCGATGCAGAAATTGTCCTTGAGGCGGAAATCCTGCCAACTGGCTGGACGAAACCGGAAGGGAGGTTCGGAGAATTTACCCGGCTGATGGGCGGTCTCCACTGGAACCCCCATGTCCGGGTCAAGGCGATCTCAATGCGCAAGGACGCGATGTATTATGCGCTGCATATGCCGTGGGAGGTGATACTGCCAGGCGCGCCTAATCGCGAGGCGGCGGTACGGCGCGCGTTCAAGCTCGCTAATCTTGATCTGGTTGACGTGAATATTACCCCCGGGGGGTCGTGCTATTTCCACGCGGTGGTGTCGATCCGCAAAAGGCCGGGAGACGCCAAGCACGCTATCATGGCGGCGCTCATTGCTTCAGACATCAAGCATGTTGTTGTGGTCGATGAGGATATCAATGTTTTCAATGGCACTGATGTCGAGTGGGCATTGGCGACGCGGGTTCAGGCAGACCGGGATATTGTCACCATTCCAGATTTGCGCGCTAAACCGCTTGATCCGAGCCTGCGGATTACACCCGGGATCACGCCGGTGACCACCAAATGCGGCATTGATGCTACCATTCCGGATGATCTACCGCGCGAGCGATTTGAGCGGATTGAATATGCTTATGCAGATGAGCTCGATCTTTCGACTTATATCGGGACAAGCGATGGCTCTTCGCGACCTGCCGCAGTTGTCGATATCAATGATTTGGCGTTGCGCATCAAAGCTATCCTGGAAAAGGAGCCGGTTTACTTTGCCGCCTTGTCGGAAACCTTTGAGGTCGAGGGTTTTAAAGCATTGTCGAGGGCGTTGGGTGAGTTACATGCTGCGGGTGCGTTGTGGCAGGATGCAAAAGGACGTTTGTGTCTGGCCGATTCAGAATTCGCTGCGGAGCCACCACCGTCTATTTGATCGGTCTTAAGCTATTCAGCGAACCGTTTTTTCAGCCAGTCACGCAAGGTTTCTATGGACGCTTCTCGGGCGGCCGGATTAGATCCAATGGTTACTCTACGTTCTTTTTTTTTCCATTTCGCATTGCGGCTAATTCTGGTTCTGACTCGCAGGTTCGGATGGTCAAAGGCGTGGTAGGCACCTTTGTAGGCGACATATTGCGCGGGAAACCCATCCTTGGCGGCTTGTCTGATCATCTGCATGCAGGGCTTGGGCCACGTCCAATTGTCAGCGAGTCCAACAAAGACCAGCACCGGCACATAGGGCTTAAAGCGTTTGTTGACCCGACGACGGAGCGTAATGCAGCCTGGGTAAAACCCTGCAATGGCTTTGAACCGGTGACCTTCCCCAAAATACTCGACCTTGTTCTCTCTCGCACCTGACAAAGCGGCCATGGCACCATTAGACCAGCCAACCAAAGCAATTTGGTCTTTCTCGACGAAAGACTGTTTTTTGAGCCAGGCGAGACCCCCATAGGCATCGAAGGGCCGATCATCCAGTGAATGCAACGGGCGCTTCCGTTTACTGCACATTGTCCGGAATCCTCGCGGCGTAAACCCGTCGACAGCGAGGACAACGTAGCCCCAATTCACAAATCGTTTCACCCAGGCGGCTGAATTGGTCTTCATTTTTCCCGATTTTGTATAGAGGCCGGAACATCCATGCATCATGACAATCGCGGCATGCGGTCCATCAAGTTTTGGCCGAAATAATTCGCCTCGAATTTCGGTTTCAGCTGCATCGAAACTCTTGAAGTGGACCTCTTGCCCCTCATTGGCCTGTCCGGAAAGAGGTGCCAAGCATAAGAAGGCAATAGCGATTATTTTCTTAGATAGGCGCATGATATTAATCGCCGTCGGTGTTCTTCGACGAGCTTAGCAACCAACCAAAGACAATCGTTGCCAAGACGGCACCGATCAGCTGTGCGGCGATAAAACCAGGTATGTCTTCGGGGCGAATGCCGGAAAACGTGTCGGTGAAACTTCGGGCAATTGTAACTGCTGGATTGGCGAAAGATGTCGACGAGGTAAACCAATAGGCTGCTGTAATATATAGTCCCACGGCGTAGGGAACGGCTGATACCCGGAACCGGACGCAGCCCAATATCGTTGCTAAAAGCCCAAAGGTCGCAACGATTTCTGCGATCCACTGAGCGGGGCCGGTACGAACGCGGGTCGAGGCTTCGAGCAAAGGAGCCTCAAACATGAGGTGCGCAACCATGGCCCCGGCCACTGCCCCCATGATCTGAACAGCAAAGTAAATAACCGCGTGTCCTGGATTGATTTCTCGTCGGATTAGAAAAGCCAGGGTGACGGCTGGATTAAAATGAGCACCGGAGATCGGGCCAAAGATCAGGATCAGGACCATAAGGATTGCGCCGGTCGCCGCCGTGTTGGCGAGCAATGCCACACCGGTATTCGATGGTGATAGCGTTTCCGCCATGATTCCGGAACCGACCACGGTCGCGAGAAGAAAGGCGGTGCCGAGGAATTCGGCCGTGAGCTTCCGCGCGGTGTCAAAGTTATCCATTCAACTAACCTATTTTTTATTTGGAAAGAGTAAGTTCTTCCGGCTTCATTTCGTTTAAGCGTTTGTGCAAAGTCGCTGAGTCCAATGAGTCGAAGGGCAATTTCAGAAAAGCTTCGATTTGCCGTTCGATCATCCCATAGACTTCAGCAAATAGCGCCTTGTGACCGGCCTCTGCACCCTCAAAGGCAGCGGGGTCAGGAAAAGGCCAATGCGCCGTTGTTGGGTGACCAGGCCAGATCGGACAGGTTTCACCCGCGGCGTTATCACAGACGGTGAAGATCAAATCCATTTGTGGCGCGCTATCTGCGGCGAATTCGTCCCAGCTCTTTGAACGGGCCCCGTCGAGATCGTAATTAAGCCCTGCAAGCAGGTCTACTGTGAGAGGGTGAATCTGTCCCGAAGGATGGCTTCCGGCGCTGTATGCATTAAAGCGATCCGTACCAAGACGGTTTAAAATGCTCTCGGCGATTATGCTGCGGGCGGAATTGCCCGTGCAAAGAAATAGAACATTATAGGATGTCTGGTCAGTCAATTCAGGCGACTTTCTCATTCTTTTTGGACTTGATGATAGATGACAGGTGTCCATACCCCTTGGGGTGCACTGTAATTCGGCATCACAGGATTTTCCATATGAATGAAGCGTTGCAAGCGCGGGCTCTGTAATCGGGGCTTGCGTCGGCGGTCGCAAAATATGATATATTATAACAATCGGCATATCTGGAGTGTTCCATGGAAAAATCAACCCAAGGCGCTGCCAATGATGCTCAGGTCATCGCACCATTTCGGCCGCATGCCCATGACCATGGACAATGTGTCGTGGAGGCAATTGCTGCAGCAGAATCTCGCTGCGAAAAGGACGGATCAAGCTTTACACCATTGCGGCGTCAGGTGCTTGAGTTGGTTTGGTCCAGCCATGAACCGGTCGGTGCCTATGAGCTTCTAGAGAAACTAAGGCGCAGCCGCCGTAAAGCTGCGCCGCCGACGGTCTATCGTGCTCTCGATTTTCTTATGGAGCATGGGCTCATTCACCGAATTGAATCCCTGAATGCTTATGTAGGGTGTGGTGATCCGGAACGCCGACATGGCGGCCAGTTCTTAATCTGCCGCGACTGCCAGTCGGTAGCAGAACTTGATGACAGCGCGATTGATAAGGCGGTGGCGCGCCGGGCGGACGCGCTTGGGTTTGATGTTCAACAACAGACTGTGGAGATAATTGGACAGTGCGCAGATTGTGTGGCCAGGAGCCGCAATGATAAATAGTGAGCGCCAAACGCCGCTGATTCGTGCGGAAAATTTGACAGTTAGCCGCGGTGGGCAAGCTGTTGTTGATAATATCAATCTGACAGTTGACGCCGGTGAGATCGTTACGCTGGTTGGGCCCAACGGTGCCGGTAAATCAACCTTAATTCGGGCTTTACTCCATCTCATCGACAGCGATAGCGGTGTCATCGAACGTGAACCCGGCGTGACCATTGGCTATGTCCCGCAACAGTTAGAAATTGATCCGACGATGCCATTGGATGTTCGGCGGTTTCTAAGGCTGGGTGCACTGGTCTCCCTTGAAGATATGAACCGCGCGCTTGAAGAAGTAGGTGTTCCCGAGGTAATCGATACGCCGATGCAGGGTCTGTCGGGGGGTGAAATGCGGCGGGTGCTTTTGGCTCGGGCGCTGCTCCGTGATCCAGACCTACTGGTCCTCGATGAACCAACTGCCGGTGTTGATTTTGGTGGACAGGCGGAGCTGTACGAATTGATCCGAACCATTCGCGACAGGCGACAATGTGGTATTTTGCTGGTTTCGCACAATTTACATCTCGTGATGGCGGCAACAGATCGCGTTTTGTGCCTGAACCATCATATCTGTTGTGAAGGACAGCCGGATGCCGTAACCCGCAATCCCGCCTATCTGGAACTGTTCGGTTCCGAGGCCGTCGCTTCGGCAATGGCAGTCTATACGCATCACCATGATCACCATCATGATCTGACCGGGGCGCCGATAGACGAAAACGATGCCCATCACCACGAGCATACCCATGGATGATTTTTTCCTGATGGCGCTGGCAGCAGGTGTTGGTGTCTCAATGGTCGCTGGACCTCTGGGCTGTTTTGTCGTGTGGCGGCGGATGTCTTACTTTGGGGCAACGCTTTCCCATTCGGCTTTGCTTGGTGTCGCCTTGGGGCTTTTGTTGGGGATTAATCCGATGATCGGCGTTGTGGCGACATGTATTGTCATTGCCGCGGCGGTGTTCTCGATGGAACGTGATCCGCGATTTGCCGCAGACACTATCCTCGGCATTCTGGCGCACGGCATGTTAGCACTGGGTCTGGTTGCAGTCGCTTTTCTCGATAATGTACGTGTCGACCTTATGGGCTATTTGTTCGGCGATATCCTGGCGGTATCTAATGATGACCTTATTTGGATTTATGGCGGCGGGGCGTCATGTCTTCTGACACTGGCAATGATGTGGCGGGGTCTGTTATCGATGTCAGTGCATGATGAGTTGGCGCGCGTAGAAGGCGTGCCTGTCAGCGCTATGCGGCTGGTCTTTATGTTGATGATTGCCTTTGTCATTGCCATCGCGATGAAAATTGTCGGCATTATGCTTATCGTTTCGATGCTGATTATACCGCCAGCGACGGCCCGACGATTTGCCCGTACGCCGGAACAGATGGCGTTCTATTCGATTGTTGTGGGTAGTCTATCCGTGTTGGGTGGTCTTGCGGCTTCAGCAACAATTGACACGCCCGCCGGCCCGTCGATTGTCGTCGTCGCTATGGTGTTGTTTTTTGTAACGGCGATGCCGGGGCTGGCCCAGCGACAGGCCTGAGTACTCTCCTTTCTATAATGTTTCGAGAAAAGTAACGAGATCGGCAATCTCAGCTTCGGTGAGGTTGAGCCGTCTTAAAAGCCCTCTGCCGTCAAGGTGAAGTCGTTCTTCGTTCAATCTCGAATAGTGCTGGATGACGTCGCCTAGCGTCGCCAGTGACCCATCATGCATATAAGGTGCGGTATTTGAAATGTTGCGGAGGGATGGCACTCGAAACTGCCCCCAGCTTTGATGAGAGCGTGTTACATGCCGCGTGGCGACACCGGAAGCTTTGCGCGGATTGTCATTGTACCTGCCCAACAAGGTGTAGGGGCTTTTCTTGAGTTTCTGAATGCCACCGAACCGTCCCTTGTCTATGCCGCCAGAAGGTTTGAAATAACGAACGCCGGCATCGTCGAACTCGCCATTGGTGAAATTCGAACCCTGATGACACAGGCTGCATTTTCCCTTGCCGATGAATATTTTAAGCCCGCGTTTGGCAGCCGCCGGATATCGTTCGGCATTTGGTTTGTCGCTAGCGGCCAGAGCATCGCGGAATTCGTCAAAAGGTGTCCGCGGCGTAACGATAGTCTCCTGATAGGCGGCGAGGGCCTTTCCCAGATTAATCATAACTTGTTCGTCGTTGTGGGTCCCCGGCGGAGCGTTGAAGATTTCTTGATAGCCGCGAGCGAAAGGCACATCACTTCGTAATCGCTTGGCAATCAGGGCAGCCGACGCATTCATTTCACGCGGATCGAGGATGGGGCGAATACTCTGAGCCCAAAGATTGTCAGAACCGCCGTCCCAGCCATACCAGCGATTAAGACGCAAATTGGCCAACGCAATAGTGTTGCGATCAACTCTGGAAACGCCGGCGCTGAGGGCTAAGCCGTCAGCATAGGCACGGTTGGGTTGATGGCAGGTGACACAGCTGTGACGCCGTGATCCCGATAGAAAGCGGCTGCGAAACAACTCGCGACCAAAGGCAATGGCTGACTTGTTTCCGGAGACTCGATTGCTTGGATCAGTTGCTGTTTTGGGTGGCCAAGGGCCATGCGTGAGGATTGCGTTTCTTTCACTTTCTGAGAAAGAGACCTTGTCAACGGCGTGGGAGAAATTTGGAGTAATTAAGAGCAATATACCCGTGATGAGGCTCTTCATAACCGGGTGCATTATTTTAAGATCAGCTTTGTCTGCACTCGGGTCGATCTGTCTCCCCGTCTGATGTCAAAGCGATACATCCATGAGCCCGCCATATGCATCATGAGCCCCTTTGCCTGAAATATGCCCGGGGCGGTCTGTTTTACAGTGGGGCGATAATTCATGCCATGGCCATGCATTGGCATCGTAGCATCGATTTTTAATCCGTCCGGCAAAGGTGACCCATCTGTTGGACATATTTGGACCTTCAGACTAAAGAATTTTCCGACATTGATGTTTCTGGGATCGGCTTGAAAAACCAGCCGATAGGAGGCTTTCTCTATTTTATTTTCGTCGCCGCCTCCCGAAATTTCGCAGGGTGACGACGCCTTTGCCGGAGATGATGTAGAAGCAAAGAGGATGCTGCACAGACCTAGAATGAAGGACCGCATTACCTAATTATTGACCGACTTGGTTTTAAGTGCCCAGTTGGCAAGGGCCATGGCATTCCGCCAGGCAATATTCTCGGCCAAGGATTTAGGGAGGTCTTGTAGCCATTGCCGCGACCATGTTGCGTGTTCGACGACATAGAACCAGCGTTCCGGCGCAAAGGTGTCGGTGCCAATCATAAAGCGGTTGGGAA
>Ga0055584_100001744_pt1 | contig 21345 bp, 23 predicted proteins | sample OSDHelmetaG_FD_58716 | JGI IMG/M metagenome (GOLD analysis project Ga0055584, IMG submission 58716) | Pelagic marine sediment microbial communities from the LTER site Helgoland, North Sea, for post-phytoplankton bloom and carbon turnover... | ecosystem: Environmental > Aquatic > Marine >...
CATTATATGATGCAGAGCCAAATGCTGAAACCTTAGGTGGATACAATTCTATATGGATTACAGCTCCTAAGCCACATGTATCCTTTGAGTATTACAACTTGGACTACGAAAGAGAAACAAATTTAGTTCATGGAATAAACGCTCAGGCCGAAATGTTTGATTTAGATTTCTGCATTGAGCAAATGCAATCTTGGATACCAAGAATTAATAAGAAGTTTTCAGTTAATTTGGAGCAGTTCGAGCAGGCGGGTGACGGTATGTTTACAACTGGCGCCTATGCTCATTTTTGGATCGCAAATAGAGAGGACTATATCGATATTAGATGTAATCATTATGGGAGTGATGGTTCGGTTGCTCTGTATTTGATGTGGCGAACTGAAGATTTAAATATGGCAATTGAAGAATTTTATAATGATTTTTAGAATTTAAACCTCAAATCTGTAAGTTCTAAAAAGTAAGAATTAAAGATATTTGAATGATTGATCATAGGTTACTACCCTTTGTTGAGTTTGTCTTGCGACCAGTTGCTACATACTTAGTAGAGAAAAAAGTAACAGCAAACACTATTACAATAACTGGATTTCTAATTGGCATTTTTAGTTTGCCGTTAATAATTTTTGGGTTTTTTAAATTAGCTATTTTGACAATTATTTTTAATCGTTTGTTGGATGGTATAGATGGAATTGTTGCTAGGCGGCGTGGAATCTCAGATAATGGCGCATTTTTAGATATTTCGCTTGATTTTATTTTTTATGCTTCGATACCTTTGGCATTTGGATTATATGATCCGACTAAAAATTCATTATATGCATGTATTTTGCTATTTTCATTTTTTGGAACAGGCTCAACATTTCTTGCTTTTTCAATTATGGCTGAACGAAGAAAGATATCATCATCATTATTTTCTTCTAAAGGTTTTAACTACCTTGGTGGTTTAATGGAAGGAACGGAGACACTTATATTTATACTTTTAATGTGTGTATTTCCAAATTATTTTTCAGTTTTGGCTATGATTTTTAGTTTTTTATGTGTGATTTCAACCTGTATCAGGATGAAAATAGCGTGGGATAAGCTAACCTAGAAAAATTCAATAATTCACGTAACGTTAAAGATTGCCTTCAGATCAGATAGAAATATTATTACAGCATTGTTTTAAACTAAGCCTAAAGCCAAGTTTAAAAACTCAGCTTGTAGTATTGCTGCAAGTGGATATCTATAAACAAATGTGGAGAAATTGAAATGATTAACTTAATTAATAGAATTGGTAAATTTGCCATTCCTGTTAGTATTTTGACCATGATGCCTATTGTAGCGTCGGCTTCAACAAACTTGAGAGCAGATGATTTTGTAGGTATTAGCTTTTGGATTATTTCTATAGCGATGGTAGCAGCAACGGTTTTTTTCTTTATGGAGGCCAATAAAGTTGATGCCAAATGGAGTACTTCTTTAACTGTAGCGGGATTGGTAACATTGGTTGCGGCCGTTCATTATTTCTATATGCGTGGTGTTTGGATCGAAACCCAAGATACTCCGACGGTATATAGGTATGTTGACTGGATTATAACAGTTCCTCTTCAAATTATAGAATTTTACTTAATATTAGCAGCAGTTGGTGCCGTCGCTGGCCGTGTTTTCTGGAACCTTTTAATAGCCTCTTTAGTAATGTTGATCTTTGGTTATTTGGGAGAAGTTGGATATATGAATGTTTGGTTAGCGTTTATAATCGGAATGGCAGGTTGGATATATATCATATGGGCAATTTTTGCTGGAGATGCACAAGCAAATCTAGCAGATGCTCCAGAGGGTGTGCAATCAGCCTTTAAAACAATGCGACTCATAGTTTTAGTTGGGTGGGCTATTTATCCAATAGGATATGTGGTCGGATACGCTGGTGATCAGGTGGATGCTGGAACATTAAATGGTATTTATAACATCGCAGATTTTATAAATAAGATAGCGTTTGGTCTTATGATTTGGTCTGCGGCAACATCTTCTAGAAAAGAAGAGGCTTAAATCGATCTGAAGTTTATAAGAATGCCCACTTAAGTGGGCATTCTTTTTATTTTCCTGATTTTATTAATTTGTTTTAATACTTTATTTATATGTCAAAATAAATAAGATTAAGGAATGAATAAAAACGAGATATTCGAAGCAGCTCTCAAATTAAAATTACGAGATTTTGAAAATGCGGCGGAGCGTACTTCTGCTGATGCTATTGTCTCACCTCTTTTGCCTTTTCCAATTAACGACCGGAATTTAATGCTCAAAGCTGAGTGCTTGCAACCACTTGGATCGTTTAAAATAAGGGCAGGTTCAAATGCAATTGCTATGGCTAATGAAGCCGAGTTAAAAAAAGGGGTAGTAACGGCTAGCGCGGGTAATTTTGGGCAGGGGGTTGCAAAAGCTGCTTTGAATCGAGGTTTACCTGCTCATGTAATTGTTCCCAATACAGCCCCGAGTGCTAAAGTTGATGCGCTTAAAGAGTTGGGAGCCACTATTACATCAGTACCATTTTCTGATTGGTGGCAAGTAATGATGAGCCGCTCTACGAAAATGGATGGCTATTTTATTCACCCAGTTGCAGAACTTGAAGTTATAATCGGCAATGGTGTGATTGGGCTGGAAATAGCATCTCAATTCCCAGATGTTGATGTTGTCGTTGTTCCTTTTGGAGGAGGAGGGATGATCTGCGGCATTGCGCTAGCTATGAAAGCCCTAGGAAAGTCACCACTAATTGTTGCCTGTGAAATTGAGAGCTCTACACCCCTGAGTTCTGCAAAAGCCAATGGAATTCCTGTTCAGGTTGAGCGTGGCCCAAGTTGGGTAGACGGCATAGGCTCAACTTGTGTTTTAGATGATATGTGGCCATTATTAGATCAGTTAGTTGATGAAGTTTTTATCGTATCTCACAAGGAAGCTGCCAAAGCTTTACGTTTCTTGTTTGTAAAGTCTCATTTGGCTGCTGAGGGTGCTGGCGCTGTCGCTTTAGCAGCCGCCATGAAGCCCAAATTTGTTAATAAAAATGTAGTCGCTGTTATTTCAGGTGGTAATATAAATCATGAGACCTTCGCGCGTATAATGAATGGCAAAAACCATTAGACCAATTTGTTATCATATCAGGTCACTCCATGTTTATTTTTTAAAAATTACTTTACCATTTTTCCAAGTTTCTCTTTTTTCGAATTTCCCATTTTCTTTAAAATGTTCAAATATTCCTTGTTCTTTCCCCTCAATATAATTTCCTTTAAAAGACAGCTGTCCATTTTCGTGGTAATATTCCCACGGCCCATCTAATTGATCATTTATATAATTTCCTTTCCAATTTAATTGTCCATTTTCGAAATAGGATTCCCAGAAACCATCACGCTTACCGTCAATAATTGTTCCTTTTTGTTGGCCAGAAACTTCACCAATAAATGGTATATCTGTAAATTTTTTGTAAAAAAGACCATTTCTTACAACTAAGTCATCTGGTGAAACTGTTTCTTTGAACCCAAGGTGGCTAACCATAATTAAACCTTTAAATTGAAAGAATTTTAAAAAGTTAGATTAAGGTAACAGTATTTTTTGTAAAAAACTAATAAAATTTTTTCTGTTTTAAATCTTAAGTCTTCTGACATGCATTTGGAATTGTTTGGCTTTGGTATTTAAGTTCGATCAAAATAATATAATCATATAAATGTACAAACCTGAAGAAGAGTTTAGTTTTGAATAGTGATAGTAATAACGATGGCCCTTGGAAATTCTATTGGGATAATGGCCAGCTTTATTTTGAGGGCACTTGGAAAGACGGTGTTAGGAACGGGCTTTGGAAATCCTATTATCCATCAGGAAAGCGTCTAGGCCTTGGTTCTTATAAGGATGGACTAAGACATGGTAAGTTTCGTTCTTATTATGAAAATAGTAAATTAGAATATGTTGGGAAATTTGAAGATGGGAAAAAGGTTGGAAAGTGGAAATATTATCACAGTAATGGTGTTTTGTTTAAAGAGCAAAATTATAAAGATGGCATTAAAGGTGAAGATTCTAAATCCTTTGATCAGGATGGAAATTTAATAGATTGCAACTGATAATAAAATGGGCTGAAAGTAATTTTTTAGGGAATTCTTGAAATTAGTAATATAGAAACGTTTAGTATAAGAAATTGGGAGGATTAATAAATGTATTCAATTAAGAAGAAAGTTGGTGATTTAGAGCTCTTTATACTAAAAGATGGTCAGACTGAATTTACGGAAGAAACATTTAATGGCAGTTCTTCCGAGGAAATTAATAAGTTATTAAAGCTGAATAATCGAAAAGCAATTGAAACAAACTTTAATGCATTTCTTATAAAATCTGGGGAAAGAAAGATATTGATAGACGCTGGGGCGGGAGCATTATTCGGCCCAGCAGCTGGAAACTTAAGTCGAGCGCTTGATGAGGTTGGTGTTAGAAGTGAAGACATTACTGATGTTATTGCAACACATCTGCATCCGGATCACATAGGAGGGATGATTAGTGAAGATGGAAATGCAGTATTTGGTAATGCTGGATTAATTCTGACTTATGCTGAATATGAATTTTGGAAAGATGAAAATAATTTTAAGAATAATAGTGATGATCAAAAATTACCTTTAAATGTTCTTGATACTTATTCTGACCGCTTGACATTAATTGCTAGTGAAGGGGATATTGGCTCTGGGTTATCAGCGATCAATTTACCTGGCCATACAGCTGGCCATATAGGTGTAATGCTTTCCTCGGGAGATGAGCAATTCGCTATCGTCGGAGATATTATACATGCGCAGTATTTACAGATTTATAATCCGAATATTGGCGTAGTATTTGATCAAGATATCGAGCGTGCAAAAAAATCGCGCATAAAAATGCTAGATATTTTATCATTAGAGGAGATTGAATTCTCTGGAGGCCATATTTTAAGTCCTGCTTTGGGATATATTCAAAGGGCTGGAAAGGGATTTTCTTGGAGTCAATCAAGTTCAGATTGAGAGTAATACTATCTTATATCTATCACGTATTTTAGCTTTGACCTATTTGCACTTCTGAATTAATTGGTTAAACATATGTTAGAGTAGAGAAAATTGGAAAAAAAATGATAAAAAATTTTATTGTAATAGCTATATTCGGTTTATTTCTCGCAAGTTGTCAGAGCACTGTAGTCGCTGTTCCAGCAAACGGTTATGCAACTCCAAAAGGGATAGATGCAGTACCTTCAAATTAATAAAAAGGGTTAACGGAAATGTTGTATAATGTAAGAAATTTAGTTCTGGGAAGCGCGTTATCGGCTTTAATGCCATTGGCTTCGATGGCGGCTGATGTAAATGATAATTATTCAACCGCTGTCACCGAAAGATGGGTAAATGACTCATCGGATCAAGCGGTACAACTTTTGAATATTATGACCTGTATGGCTGGTCAGGGCGGCGTAGGTAGAGCCGGTTTTGCAAACAAGAGCTGGATTGCTTTTGTTGATGAGGTGAAATGTGGAATAGACCCTGGTGATAGTAAAGGCGGAGATAAAAAAGCTAAGATACAATATAAATCTACTCTTGCTGCTGCAGGTGGAACTCAAGAAGTTGTAGGCTATATGGAGCAATCAGACGGTAATAAAGTCATAATGAATATGCAAATTACCAAGGGTAAGACAGAGACTCCACCCTATGGCGAGTGGTATGCTTCATTTTATTTTGTATCTGACGAAACAAAGGATTTTGCCAATCAACCGTCCGGTGTTTTTCATGGGTTTGGCAAGGTTGAAAAGGTCGGTACAGATATTGTGGTTCTATCGGCTCATTCGCAGATGTCTTCTGACTCCCCGAATCTTGAAACAAAAATTATTTATGCTGGTGGGGATGTTGATGATGTAACCTTTAGTTATGAGCAGTCCGGATTTTCAGGAGATCAAGCAGCATATAATGGTTTCTTTATTGGTAAAGCGAATGCGACAGATCTTTACACAGGATTTGTAAATTCAGGTGGTTTTCAGTCTTCAATGGCACAGTGCAAAAAAAGAGATTCTGTATGGAATAGTTCATGGTTAGGAGCTTTATATGATACCTCAACTAACGCGCGCTTAACACTTGCCACTCCTCCTTTCCAATTTACAGTTAATAGCGATAGTTCTCGTGGTCATGCACGTAAGAGTGATACATGGATGGATAACGATACACTTCGTCTAGGCTTGGATCCAGATGCTAATACTATTGCTATAACGAGGGAAGATACGAGTGCCTCAGCTACTTTACAGTGGACACCTACTAGAATGCAAACTAAAGGTTTTTTGAGTTTTGCGCCGGCAACAGGAGATATGTTTAATAGTGGCGAGGGTGTTGATGGTAAAGCAAAATGGGACGGCACTGATCTATTAGTCGATCAAAATGGCAATCCACCGTACGGTGATGGTGTTTATGAAACTTCAATAGACAATGAAACTCGAGTTTGGAGTAGTTTTTATAATTCTGAGTTTATGTACGATGGCTCAACTAGTCCTGGAACGTGGAAAATGATCAATATGACACCATTTTCATCTACAAATTACCCAGATTCGGGCACATCAGTTCAGTATAAATGTTTTGGTACATATAACTGTCCCCATTCTAATGGTTCAGATGGAAATATGAATCCAACGCTTGCGGAATATAAAACAATTATGGCAGGAAGTAGTGGTTGGTGGAATGAGTTCCATGGCAGTAGAGATGGCACTCATAGTGGTTCAACGGAGTTTCATTATTACCTAACTGCAATTACGCCCCCTACTGGTTATTTGGGCGCTACATTATATTGGGATGATGAAAAGGATGGTTTGGATACAGACGATAAACCTGTAATGTTCAAGTTTAATATTGCTCAGGTATACGATAGAGAAAATGGTGGATGGATTACAAAAGCGATGGAGCATGGCTCTTCCACCGAAGTATTCTTTACGACGGATGGTAACGCTCCAAGTAACTCAAACTATTTAGACGGTAACCAAATGTGGGGAACATTAATTCCAGCAACTTCATCTTGCACTTCTTCAAATTGGTCAACTTGTTCTGATGCGGTTGAGTTTCAAACGACACAATATGTGTATGACCAACCTTTGATACCGAAAGCTGCAAATGGATCTGTCATTGATATTTCTCCTGTGATGAAAATGAAGTATACTCACGAGATTGAAAATGATCTGAATTATAATTCAGGATCTCCTATCCAGATACCAGCAACTTTTTATCAAAACGATTGGATCGAATGGCTTTCAAAACAATGTACTCCAGGAATGACAGGTGATCTTGATCTTGATGGCGATGATAGCACCTGCCAAATTACAGTCGATCTAACTAAGTTTGATAATAAAACGTTTAATATTAGATATGATGGAGAATTGAACGACCTTCCTGGGTATTATGATCAAAGTGCAAATACTTTTTACAGATTAATAAATCCGAAAGATGGCCAGATTTTTACTAATATGGCGGACGATAAAACTTACAAGTATAAAGCTTTGGGAGTAGATGAAGTGTTTGTACCAACGAATGCCGCATCTTGCGCTTCAGCTGTAAAATTTACTGATAAACTTTCAGGCTTTGAAGATGCAGATTTGCCAAGCTATTCGGATACGACGACTTACCCGCGACCAACACAGAAGTGGAGTGATAAGCCAACAGCGCCAAGTTGTATTTTGGAAGGTGATGTTGAAACAAATTGCGGTTAAATTTTAAATTGTAATTAAGTTTTAGATTTAGTACTTCTATGGCCCTGCTGTAATTTGTAGGGCCATATTTATTTGGGGGTTAATAAATGCGCTTACTTGCGTATATAATTTTAATTTTAATAGGCTCCTTTGGCATTGCTTTATGCTCTAATACTGTAAACAAACTAGATTTTAATCGGTTATTTTATGGTGATATAATCGATCCGCAAAATTATATTAAACCGATAGGAATGGCTGAAATTGGCAATTTTTCGGGCGCAATTTTAGAAAATGATAAACAAGAACAATTTTTTGTAATAGTAGGTGATGAAATAAATTTGGAAAATCAAGTTTTTTACATTGAAAGTATTTCTCCAAAGGGAATCGTATTACAAAGTAAGTTAAAAAAAGAAACCATATTAACTTTTTCTGATTTGGCAAAAATTATTCAAAAAAAAGATGAAGAAGATTGGAGAAATCCAAAGCTCCCAGAAATTGATTTAGAAACATATAAACAGTTAGCGAGAAATCTTGGTGCACCCAGTTTTTTTGTAAATTCTATAAAGACTGCTCCTGTGACAACTAGAAGTCGGGCAGGTCGGCTGGGAATAGTGGTTTCAGAAAACCTACCAGTTGTTATCTTAAAACAACTTGGATTACGGCCAAATGATATAATCTTGGAGATTCAAAAAATACCAGTACTTGAAATAGATCGTCTTTTCAGTGAACTTAAGTCTGATTCTCTTAATGAAATACTTTTGGAAGTTCAAAGAGATGCGATGCTCAGGATTATAAGGATTACACAGTGAGACTTATTGGATTATTAGTGCTATTACTTGGCTTTTCTGTTAGTTCATTGAATGCTGCAGGTATCAGATTAGAAAATGCTTCCTATAAATCGGCTCTGTCATTATTTGCCGCTATGACTGGAAATACTTACATTGGCGATTTTACTACTGAAAAAAAAATAACCTATTTTAGTGAAAAAGACGTTTCGCCTGAAGAAGCCCATAAGATTTTGGAGTCTTTGATTGCAACGCTTGGTGGAGAAATAAGCGAGATTAATGATAATGAATTTAGTATAACAAAGATTAAATTAGCCAAGAAAAAGGTTGAACCGGCTATTGAAATTCCTACTGTTGTTAATGATATTAAACGAATAGATTTGGATAAAAAAGTTTCATTTAACGTTTTAAGTCAAATTGTAAAGTTGGATCCAAGATTTAAGACTCTTTCGATAATTGAAGATGGTACAGGTTCTGAAACAGTTATAGTTATTGGACCACTTTCTAATATTGAGGAATTGGAGCTTGTTATTAGTGATCTTCCAAAGCTCAAGTCGACTGTAAAAGATAAAGTTAACAAAACAGATATGGAAGAAATTATAGATGAAGAAAAAAATACAAACTCACAAATTGTAGAAAATCGGAAAAAAATAGTAATAATTGATTTGAATTATGCTGATGCAATGTCATTAAATGAGCCATTAAAAGCCTTATCAGAAAGTGAAGAACATGGAGGGGAAGTGGTTGTCTATAACGATACAAATCAAATTGTGCTGCAGGGTTATGAGGATTGGGTGTCTGAAATGGCTGCAGCAATTCGAAAATTGGATCGTAAACCAAGACAAATTTTTGTGGACGCAATAATAGCTGAGATTTCAGATCAAACCACTAAACGACTTGGTCTGCAATTTTCGGGTTCTAAAGGAAAACTCGGTATTGGAAACTACACCGATAATGCGGGTACAAATCTTAGCACCTTCGGTAATACAGGACAATTATCAAGCGTTACTGGTGGAGTTATTGCCATTGGGCCAGGTGCTTCTGTGGTACCAAGTATGGGAGCTCTATTAACAGCCTTAGAAGCAGATGCGCAAAATAGAATTTTAGCAACACCAAGTTTGATGACGACGGAAAACTCTGAAGCATCGATATTAGTTGGTCAAAATGTTCCGTTTATAACTGGGAGAACATCATCTACTGGAGATAGCACCATTTCACCATTTCAAACTATACAGCGTCAAGACCTAGGAACAATCTTGAAGTTAAAGCCCCGTATTGGTAGAAGTGGAGAAGTAGTATTATCAATTAAGCAAGAGGTTTCCCGGATTGATAACACCACATCTGGTCTGAGCGATGTAGCTACTGTAAAGAGGGAAATTGATACTGTAGTTTCAACTGAGTCAGGTCAGATAGTAGTGATTGGTGGACTCAGAACAAAATCTTTAGAAAAATCAAAGTCCAAAACCCCTGGACTTTCTGATATTCCTATCTTTGGTAATCTATTTAGACAAAATGGATCTAAAGTGATTGAAAGGAGTCTAGCTATTTTTTTGAAGGCAACAGTTGTTACCGAAAAGAATTCAAAGATAAGAATATTAGAGAATTGGGAGAGGCAGTTTGATAAAACTTTCGATAATCTTAATTCAGATACATTAGATACAAAGATTATTTTGAATGAATCTAATTCTGGACCTTGAGTGTAAGAAAAAATCTATGGATATGGATAAGCTGATAAAAAAAGTTGCTCGCTCTAGGCATTGTCTGCAATTTAGTAAAGACACACGGAAATATGAATTACTCTACGCGGGTAAATTAAATAAAATGTTGGCTCAAGAAGTTTCTCAGATCCTTGGTTCAGAGGTGGCATCGAGAAACGTGTCTTCAGAAGAACTCGATAATAGCCTCGCAAATATTACAAAAGATAGTTCTGAAAAAATACTTGCAGAAATAGGTAGTGAATTAATTAATGAAGAAATTATAGATAATGCAAGAGCTGTCATTGATGGTGAGGTTGTTACAGATGCTCCAATTGTCAAATTATTGGACTCTTTAATGGCGGTTGCAATCTCTCGAGGTGCTTCAGATTTGCACTTGGATCCAGAGGAAGCTGATTTGGTTGTTAGGCTTCGAATAGACGGATCATTATCAGAATATATTAAGATTGACGTTAGATTTTTTAAGGCTTTGATCACAAGAATTAAAGTTTTAGGTGAGTTAGATATAACAGAAAGCAGACAGCCCCAAGATGGACGAATTGCTATCAGCTACAGAGGATCTCCAATAGATATAAGAATTTCTACATTACCCGTAAACACTGGTGAAAGAGTAGTTTTGCGCTTTTTTAAATCAAAAAGCTTTTCAATCAGTTTGGAAGGATTAGGTCTATCAGAAAGTTTGATTTTAAACTTGAGACGAACGATAGCATCGCAATCTGGAATTTTATTAGTCTGTGGGCCAACAGGCTCTGGGAAAACGACCACGATTTATAGCTTGCTGCATACTTTAGCAGGACGGGGTTTAAATATTACAACCATCGAAGATCCAATAGAAGTTGATCTACCAAATATTGTTCAGTCACAGGTTAATGAAAAAATTAACTTTAATTTCTCAGCGGGGTTAAGAGCATTGTTACGTCATGATCCTGATGTGATCTTGGTTGGGGAAATTCGAGATTCTGAAACAGCTGATACTGCTGTCCGTGCTGCTTTGACGGGACACTTAGTTATATCTACAATTCATGCTAATACGCCAGTTGGTGCAATAATGCGATTAATTAATCTTGGTGTTCAGCAATCCCTTTTGGCTGATGCTCTTCTTGGGGTATATTCTCAAAGGTTATTAAGGTTGTATTGTAGTGATTGTGGAGAGAATTCCGTTAAGAGTTCTGCTCATTTTTCTGATTTACCTCAAATTTTTGAAGGCTGTCCTTCATGCTTCAATAGTGGCTTTAAAGGTAGAATTCCTTTGATGGATCAATTAGTTATGACTGAAAAAAATAGAATACAATTATTAAATGATTTATCTGGCCTGACATTTGAAAAAAATATGGCCAAGGAAGCTAAAAGACTTCACGACCAAGGTAAAACGCCACTCTTTGAATTAACAAGAATTATGGGCTTGTGAGATAGGCGGAGAAATGGTCACCAAATTAAAAACTAAAAAATTTTCTCAGAAAAATTTTTGGAAATATTTAAATTTACTTGAATTGTTACTATCGCAGAATAGTAGGGTTACAGATGCCGTCATGATTTTATGTAATGATAGTGACAAGATGGTTCAAAAAGCATCTATTGCTATTCAGAATAATTTACAAAAAGGTTTGAGCGTTTCCCAGGCTCTATCAAAAGTTTTCGTTATTTCAAATTCGAAGACCCTTTCTATTTTTAAAGCGGGGGAAGAGAGCGCCGCTCTAGAGAAAGCACTAAGAGCATTAACGATTGAGCAAAAAAATCTAGAAGAAAGAAATAAACGCCTGACAGATTTGCTTATATATCCCAGTATTGTGTTCTCATTTTCTATTTTGGCTATTTGGATAATTTTTGATTATGTTATTGTGGGCTTTTCTGATCTGTTTGAAAATGTGCAAGATTTACCGCGAGTAAGCAAGTTTTTGTTAGAATATTCTGGGCAAATGGGAGAGGTATTAATAAAAATATTATGGGTCGTTATTTTGGTATTATTTTTAGTTGCTATAATTCAAAAAAATAACAAACTTCTAAATTTCTACCACTATTTGTCACTTAATCTTCCTATTGTTGGAAAGTTTGTTCGTAACTTTTCCAAACGAACATTTTTTAAGACCTTATCTCTTTCGCAAAATGTGAACATCCCTCTAGAGCGTTGTCTGGAGTTGGCATTGGAAAGTATACAAAATAAACATTTCAGGCAGACTTGTGAGTCCTCAATAAGGGAAATTAGAAATGGCGTTGATTTATGTGAATGTTTAAAGCCAGTTGGTTTGGCTACAAACAGAGAATATAGTCAGTTATCTCTTGCGCAAAAAGTCGGAAATCTAGAAAGAATAATAGAGGAAATATCACTCGAAAACGATCGACTAAGCGAGAGACGGATAGAAAATTTCATGAAACTTGTTGGTCCCTTTTCTATTCTTGTTCTTGGAGGATTTATTTTATTGATTGCCATGGGTGTAATAGTACCATTATTCTCAATCCAAGCGTCAATAGTAGGAGTGGGTTAAATGAAAAATAAGAAGGGTTCATTTATTAAGCATTTATCAGGCTTTACATTAATAGAAGTTCTTGTGACTCTTACTATAATAGCAATATTAATGTCCTTTGTTGCGCCTTACGTTTTAAATAGGCCTGACCAAGCAAGGGATCTTAAATTAAAATTTGATTTTGAAGCTATTGAGAGTGCTCTTGCGTTATATAAGCTTGATCATGGAGATTACCCTTCACAAGAATTAGGCTTTGACCAATTGGTTAATGATGACAATGGGTCGAGATATTTAGCAAAAATACCTCAAGATCCTTGGGGAAAAAGCTATGTTTATAAATTTTATGAAAATAAGATTGAGATTATATCGTTAGGTCCGGATGGTTTGCTTAAAGGATTGGAGGATGATGATATATCTCATGTTCTCAACTAATGATTAAAGCATTCACATTGATAGAAACACTTGTCGCGCTGGTTATTCTCGCAATTCTTGTTGGTTTTGTTGGTCCAATTATCAATACGAATATGCAAAACTATAAGTCTGTAAAATCACTAAAAAATTTAAATGATGAACTAAAAGCTTATCAATATGCGATGATTTTAAGTCCAGAAAAAATGATAAAAGAGTTTGAGCTCAATTCTTGTAATATGCAAAAAATTTCAATTGCTGCTGGTGGCGATGTGAAAGAAAAAAGTCTTCAATGTTCCTTCGGTGATTTTAAGGTTGATAGGTTTGCCAAAATACAATCGAAATAATTATAAGGCTTTTGTTTTGCTGGATGTTTTATTTGCTCTTGGTGTGACGGCAATATTTTTGATACTCATCTATCAGCTTAAAGTACAAAATATCTCCAGAGTGGAAAAAATCAACGATATTATGACTCGAGAAAGGGCGGTCAGAAACTTCTTAGTAGCAGAGAAATTTATACCTGAATTATCTTCACAAAATAACCTCCATGAAAAATGGGAAATAAAGACTCGTAATGCAAAAGAGGTTATTTTCGTAGACTTAAACGAAAATGAATATGTTTATACGATTAAGAGTTTACCGTGAAAATACTAGTTAGAGGTTTCAGTTTAATTGAGGTGATGATATCGTTAATCATATTAGCAATATTGTTAACAGTTTTAACAAATACGAGTGTTGGAACAGCTTTTTTCATAAAATCTGTAAATCAAAGTAGTAAAATATTGAATAAACCCGAGATCGGGTTAGCATTATTTCAAGCTGATATTAGTCATAGTATTGGGCACATAAATTCTGAATTTTTGGGTGACTCTGGGAAAGTGTCTTTTATCAGATTATTGATAGATTCGGATCGACTGACTCCAAGAGCGGTCATAATGCAATATGAATTTGGAAAAATTGGTATTAGAAGAAAATTGAAACTTTCGCACTCTGATGACTGGAACATAAGTTTAATAAGTGACCAAACTTACACAACAAAATTTGAAACATGTTTTTTAAGTTGTGAAGTATCAAAGTTAGTCCTGATTGATGAGACAACGGGTAAAGAGAGGATTGTTTTGTATAATGGAAATTAGAGCAAAATCTGCATTTGCAACTGCAACAATTTTTTTGATTTTGTTATCAATTACCTTGTCTTTAGCGGCACTATTAAACCGAGATAAATCACACCTAGCATATCTTCCAAGCATAATAGGTCATCGTCATCAAATGGAGTTTAAAAAAGGTGTTGAAGCAAGAATTGTGAGCTCTATTGAAAATAATAAAAAAAACCTTGTAAATGAGAAATTTGATGTTCTTAAACTTCCTACTCAGGGTCTTTTTAATTTATCTCAGATAGTGAATGGTCAAGGATCTGAAAGTTATTACTTTGATAAAGATCTTCTGATTCCCGCAACTGCATTAATAAATGATTGCGGTAAGGGATTAGCAAGTATTGAGGATATAAAGTCCATTATTTTTCAATTTATCACTAAAAAGAAATCAATTCCTATGATTGCCTTAGAACCATATTCCTCCCTCACAAATGAAACCCTTTTGAACCTTTCTCCATGTCTTCGAATGAGCCCAAAAATAAGTAAGACTAATCTTAGTTTATCGCCTACAAGAGTTTTATCATTAATTTTTGAGGTTGATTTTTCCATAGCCAACAATGTTTCAGAAAAAATCAGAAAGAATGAAATTAAGAACTTTGATGAACTCGTTTCATTTTTTAAGCAAAATAATTACAGCTACAATAACAAACTAAAATGGCATGATTTTACTTTTGGAATCTTTCAGACTTCTAGAAGTGTTGCTTTAGAAAAAAATGGAGATATATTTTATATGGCGGATTTGTTTGTTTATGAGAATGAAAAGGAAATTGTTTCATGGAGTGATCTTCAATGGCTGCCTAGGGGGTTAAGGTAATATAATGCGTGTAGTTTTGAGAATTTGCTCTGAACAAGAAGGTGAGCTTTATAGTATATCACCCAATGGTACGCTTTCTATTATCAAAGAAGTAGGTCCAGAAAGTTTGGACTTAAGATCTAATAATGTTAAAGCAGTGGTTCTTTCTAATACCTTTCATTTTTGGAAATCAGTTAATTTTGAAAGAAAATTAATAGAAGATAAAAAGAAATTTATATTTCGAGATGATGCTATATCAGAACCAAACCAGATTTATTTTACGTCTGTAATTGCATCTGAGGAATTGAACTTGGTATCTCAGGCGTGGGTAAGAAAAGATACTATTTCACTATTATTTAAAGTTTGGAATATAAAGAAAAACATTCCAATTCATCCAGAATCTTTTCTTCAAAATAAATCTGAGAAAGAAATTAATGTAAAATTTAATGAATCAATATTTATTTTTGAAAGAAATAAGTGTCATTCTAATATTTCAGAAAATAGTATAAAGACTTCAATTCAATCAGATCTTTCAAACCTTACTATTATTCCCGAGAAAAAATTTCTCGTATTAAATAAAGTTAAGGTAAATTTTTTAAAACCTATAGTGATTTTTACAAGTATTTTATTATTAGTTTTTAATTTCTATAGTTACTTTTTTAACTCAGATAATGAAGAGTATTTATTTAAGAATTCTAGAGTTCAGAATGTTTTGAACAGTCTCTCAAAAGTATATTCAGAATTTTCACCAGGATCTGTGCAAGAGATAAGGATTCAGGATAGCGGTAAAAACACGCGTATTAGTCTTTTCGACGACAATTTTGATGTACTAAGAATTAGAGAACTACTAGATGCGAAGTATTTTGTTGAATTCAAAAATAGTAATAAACCACACATATTAATTCTTAATGAAAAAGGGGTAAGTAATGATTAAATCATTCCCATATTTTTCATTTTTTGTATGGAGCTTTTTTATTATAAATCTAGCATGTTCGTTGTATTTTTTGAATGCCCAAGGAAAAGTATTTAATTTTAAGAGTGACGAAAAAGTTAACTATTCAGCTGATCTTAGAATATATTTTCCTGATATTAATGATTTGGTAATAAACGAAATTAGCTCAACTACATTTGCCATGAAAGGTGTAATAAAAAATAGTGATACTATTTATAATATAATTAATTATTTTTTAGATAACAATGTAGAGATAGAAACGTTGATTATAGAGCCAGGAGAGGTTTCTCAGCGACTAATGAATATCAAATTAGTATTAAAGCGGTAGGCGATTATTTTGACTTTTTTATGGTTCAATTGGATGATAATCTCCTCAACCATCGTACCATTTGTATTAATTAATTTGAACAATTGGCGTGAAGTTAATTATGTAAGTTTTTTTCGCTATACAGCTCTATTATTTTTTCCGACAGCATTATTATTACAAAGCTTTGAAGTTTTTGATTTGTTAATTTTTGCTATGTCATACTTTCCACTGCTTTATTTGTGTGCCCAGGATTTAAAATATTTAGAAGTTACAATTCACTCATTATTAATAGCAGCACTCATGCATTTTATCTGTATTTTAAGTGTCACCTTCCTTGAAGGTAATTTAGATTTGATAATTGAGAATATCTTATTAATGATGTTAATTTTAGTTAGCATTAAAATTATTGAATGGTTGCGAGGGAAAAATATTTTAGGTGCTGCTGACCCAGTAATTATAGTTATTTCTATTTTAGGTTTAACATTCGAACAATCAATTTTATGGTTATTTCTTGTTTCATGTATGCCTATTATTTTCTATGGGAGAAGTCTTAGAAAATCTTTATCTACTAAGATTCCATTTATTCCATTTTGTGTTAGTGCAAAATTATTTGCTATCTTAATTTATGGATGATAAATTTTCTAAATGGCAGCTTTTTTAAAAGTGGTTCAAAATTTTTTAAGAAAAATACTAATTGGTATTGTGAATAATTGTAGCTAAATTGAAGTTTAATTTCGTTGTTAGGAAATAGAGATGTCAAATAATTCTGGAATTTATAAAACAAGTGGTCGCAAAAAATTATATAGTTCAATCCTAGAAACTGTGGGAGACACCCCCGTAATCCAATTGAATAAGTTAGCCCCGTCAAATGTGGATATGTTTGTTAAAGTGGAATCATTTAATCCTGCTGGCTCAGTAAAGGATAGATTAGCTTTAAACATTATTGAAGCGGCAGAGAGATCAGGTAAATTGAAACCAGGTCAGACAGTGGTGGAGGCGACTAGTGGTAATACAGGTATTGGGCTAGCAACAGTATGTGCCGCAAAGGGTTACCCTCTAGTTATTACAATGGCTGATAGCTTTTCAATCGAACGTCGAAAATTAATGAGGTTCTTGGGCGCCAAGGTGGTTCTTACTCCTCGAGCTGAAAAGGGTTTGGGGATGTATAAAAAAGCAAAAGAACTAGCAGATAAAAATAACTGGTTTCTGGCACATCAATTTGAAACAGAAGCAAATGCTGAAATACATGAATCGACGACGGGTCAAGAAATTCTCGCTGACTTTGATAAGGATGGGTTGGATTATTTTGTGACAGGTTATGGTACTGGTGGTACAGTAACTGGAGTTGCAAGGGTACTAAGAAAAAATAGCCCAAACACTAAGATTATCCTTAGCGAGCCAGATATAGCAATGATTGTGGGTTCAAATCACGAGCAAGAAAGAAATGAACTGGGCGAGCCAGAAACAAGTCACCCTCATTTTTCCCCACACCCAATACAAGGCTGGACCCCAGATTTTATTCCTTTGGTTTTGCAGGAAGCTATTGATAAAAAATTGTTTGATGAGCTTTTACCAGTGAGCGGTAAGGATAGTATTTATTGGTCTAAACAATTGGCTACACAAGAAGGTATTTTTACGGGAGTATCGGGAGGGGCAAGTTTAGCTGTCGCAATGGAAGTTGCGAAGAAAGCTAAACCAAACTCTGTTATTTTGGCCATGCTTCCTGATACGGGTGAACGGTATCTTTCCACTCCTTTGTTTGATGATATTGAAACTGAAATGTCTGAAGCGGAGATTGCTTTATCTAAATCCACTCCTGGATTTCAAATGTAGTATTTAGTCTACGTAGAGTAATAAAAAACTTAGCTAGTCACTTGAGAGTTACTTGGTTTAAAAAATTAATTAACTCTTCTTTTGGTTTTTTATAATCTAATGGGGCGTGTTCGTATTGAAGAAATCCTTCTTTATATACAATTCCTTTACTACCATTTGAGATGTTTAATAATGGCCCACATCCTAATTTATAATTTGAATAAGAAAACCAAGGGTCTGAATATCCAACCATTGATAGAACTATTTCATCTTTTTCAGCATTCATACCAGTATATTCTGACCAGACATCAGGAGCGCAGTTCCAACCCTCAATAACCCTGGCTTTCAACTTTTGTTTTAAATCGTTGATCTGTAAAGTAGCGGTTGTAATACCACCTTGGCTATGGCCCATAAGTATAATATTCTTATGATCAATAAATCCTAATTCTGATATTCTTTTTAAAGCATACTTGGCATCAAATTGTCTTATATTTATCGTGCCTCGATATAATCCACTTTCTAATGAATAGATATCACAGGATTTAGGATATTTTTTTCGAGCAAAACTTACAGGAGCAATTGCTAAAAATCCATTATCCGCTAAAAATTTTAGTCTGTGATGAGACCCCGAATGAATTCCATAACACCCATGTAAAAAAATAACTGTTGGAAATTTTCTTAATTGAGTATTTAAGAGTTTCTTCATTTCTTTAATATTTGAAAGTTTTGATTTTCCTAAACCAATTGGAATTCTGACAATAGAGCTTATCCAAGTTCTTTCCATTTCAAATTGATCAGACCAATCAGATCTATGCATGTCTTTTGGTTTTGTGAATTTAGTATTTGAGTTATTTGTCCCATTTAAAACAAGTTCATTTGACCATAGAAAGTTTGTTGTGAAAAAAATAATAATCAAAATACTTAATATGGATTTTAACATATAAATATTTAGACTTTTTAAAATACGAATAGCAATTATTATTTATTAATAAGCTGTTGCTTTCACTTTCGTTAAAATGCACTGATTACTTAGTTGCAAATTATTTTGATCGAGATTTCATTTTGTTGGAAAAAACAGAAAGTTCGCATCGCCGAACAACCTATCAAGCTATTGGTATACTGATACTGGCGATTACTTGTTTTGACGTAATGGCTGTCTTTGTTAGAATCCTATTGGCGAATTATACTGCTCAAGAATTGTCAGCTTATCGAAATGTTATTGGAGTGATTCCGAGTATTATTTTATTAATTTATACACGCGAGTTATCACTAAATTTTTCATCATTAATAATAAAACAATGGCGTCTAGCATTATTTAGAGGTGTGTCGGTTGCTGTGGCTCAGCTATGTTATTATTCAGCGATTGGAGTTCTTGATTTAGCAACCGTTTCCACTTTAGGGCAAACTAATGCATTTTTTGTTGTCATTTTGTCTGTAATAATAGTGGGAGAAAAAGTTGGAATTTGGAGGTGGGTAGCTCTTGGTCTTGGCTTCGTAGGCGTTGTTTTTATTATTCGGCCAGGAACAGACGAATTTTCTATTTATGCTATATTACCAATTTGCGCTGCTTTTTTATATGGCCTTTCAATATCTACGTTGCCTAAATTTGATCGAAGTATCTCAAATGGTTTACTTTATTTGTATTCATCTGTAGGTGCTGGTCTTGGGGCAATAATTTTGGCGATATTGATGGTGGATTTTACCCCAATAGCTTCCATTAAACATATGATACTAATTTTTGTCATGTCCATTACGGGGGGTATAGGTGTTTTACTTATGATGATAGCCTACAGAATGGCACCAGCTTCCGTTTTGTCGCCTTTTATTTATTTTGGAATATTAACTGCATTTATGTTTGGCTGGCTTATATTTGGTGAATTTCCAATTGATACTCTTTTTCCAGGAGTCTTTCTCATTGTTGGTGCTGGTATCTTAATTATTTGGCGAGAAAATAAAGTGAAAGAGAATTGAATTAAGTTTTAATTCAAAATATCAGCAAAAAATGTCGTTAACTTGTGTTTTAAAATTTTGCCTGTGGCTGCGGTAGGAAATTTTTTAACAATATAAATGTGCTGGGGAATCTTATAAGGCGCAAGATATTTTCTTAACCATTGTTTTAATTCATCCTCAATAACTGCACCATCAGTGAGAATAAATGCTAAAATTTCTTCGTTGGTTTTTGTTTTTTTTCCGATAACAGCTGCTTGATATACGCTGGGATGTTTAGTTAACATTGCTTCAATCTCTGGTGGAAATACATTGAAACCAGACCTAATAATCAACTCTTTCGATCGACCTACGACAAAAAGTGCTCCGTCTTTTCCAAAATAGCCAAGATCCCCTGTCTTAAAATAACCATCAGGTGTGATAACTTCTTTTGTTTTTCGGGCGTCTCGATAGTAACCTTTCATTACATTTTTACCACGAACAAGAATTTCGCCAATATTATCCTTATTTGGTTTATCAATTTTAACTTCAACATTTGGAACAGGAAGCCCTACTGATAAATCTGAACGAGGAACCTCATTTTTTGTTACTGCTATAGTGGGAGAGCACTCAGTAATTCCGTAACCATTGTTAAGCTGTAATTTAAATATTTTTTCAATTTGTATTTTAACATCAGGATCTAATGGCGCTCCTCCTGTCGCTAGGTTTCTTAAGTGAGGAGCGTTTAGTGTTTCATTATTTTTATCTAAAATTTCGATTATTGATGCAAACATTTGTGGGACGCCCGGAAATCGAGTAATGCCCCCCCGTAAAAACTCTAATACCTCGTCTGGTTTAAATCTTGGAACAAACTGGATCGATCCACCGGCAAAAATCACAGGTAGAAATGCAGAAGCTAAGCAATAAATATGAGTCCCGGGTAATACTCCTAGTACTTTATCGTTATGATTTAAGCCTATGTGTTTAGCAGAGTTTTCAGAGTTAAATAGTAGGTTATTGTGTGATAGCATTACGGCCTTTGGTGCGCTCGTTGTTCCTGTCGTATATAAAAGAACCGCAACCTGCTCACCATCATCAATTACTTTTTCTGGTTTTTGATTGTATAGTGGTGTGCAGACTATTGGTCCGCAGTCAATATCTGCGATAGTGCTTGCGCTTAAGTTTTTTGCATGATCTCTTGCTTGTTTAGACGCTCGAGTTGTAAATAAAACACATTTGGCTTTGGAATGTTTGATTATGGACTCTATTTCAGTTTTTGATTGTCGAGCATTTACAAATACACTCCAGGCATTAATTTTACTTAAGCCAAACAAGCATGCAGCGTACATTGCTGAATTT
>Ga0055584_100001745_pt1 | contig 21344 bp, 25 predicted proteins | sample OSDHelmetaG_FD_58716 | JGI IMG/M metagenome (GOLD analysis project Ga0055584, IMG submission 58716) | Pelagic marine sediment microbial communities from the LTER site Helgoland, North Sea, for post-phytoplankton bloom and carbon turnover... | ecosystem: Environmental > Aquatic > Marine >...
AAACCTTATCACCGACCAGATACATCCGTGAGGTATCGCCATGCCAGCCATCAACAATCACCGTCACATCGATATTCACAATATCGCCGTTCATCAATGTCTTCGGCCCCGGAATACCGTGGCAAACGACATGGTTGATCGAAGTACATATCGACTTCGGAAAGCCCTTATAGTTCAACGGTGCCGGAATAGCCTTGTGCTCCATGATAAAATCATGGCACAGCCGGTCTAGTTCTTCCGTGGCGATGCCGGGCTGCACATGCGGCGTGATAAAGTCCAACACCTCCGCCGCCAGTTTCCCGGCACGGCGCATACCGTCATAATCCGCGGCCTCGTGCAGCTCTATACCTTCATCCGAATATTTCTGTTGCGCTACTTCATTCATGTCCCTAGATATACAGTTCAGGGCATTTTTTGCAACCAAAACTCTGGAAACCCCATGAACGGACCAACAGCGGCACTCATTATTATCGGCAATGAAATCCTCTCCGGACGGACGCAAGACACCAACACGCCGTGGATTGGGGTGCATCTGGCCGCACACGGCGTCATGCTGGGTGAAGTGCGGGTTATCCCGGATGACCGGGACATTATTATTAATACTGTCAATGAATTGCGGGCAAAATTCGATAATGTCCTGACCACGGGCGGTATTGGCCCGACCCATGATGATATCACCGCCGAGGCCATTGCTGCTGCGTTTGGCATTGATCTGGTGCGCAATGAAGATGCCGTCGACATGCTCGTTAGTCATCTGAAAAGCCAGAGCCAGCTAAGCCCGGCACGGCTGAAAATGTGCATGATCCCGGAAGGCGCAACGCTGATCGCCAACCCCGTTTCCGGCGCCCCCGGCTTCACCATTGAAAATGTACATGTTATGGCGGGTGTACCGGATATTATGCATGCCATGCTGGATGATGTTCTGGCGACCTTGCCGGGCGGGCCGCCGATGCTGTCCCAAACCATCCTCTGCACCCTGACTGAAAGTGCCGTCGCAGACGGCCTCACCGCCCTGCAGGATGCCCACCCCGATGTACAAATCGGCAGCTATCCTCATTTTCGTGCCGGAAAAATGGGGCTCAGCCTTGTGCTGCGGGGGCCTGATGAAAAACGCCTGGAGCAGGTTTCAGCCGCGCTGATCGCTCTGATCAAAGATCTAGGCGGGGAGCCGCAATCTCCAGAAACGCCAGCAGGCGGGCCGCAATCACCCCAAGCGCCAAATTGACTTTTCTATAAACATGCCGCATATTGCGTGATCTCTTATAAAAATAAAACAAACAGGAAGGTCTACGATGTCTTTAGCTCATAAAATTATAGCGCCAACGGTACTGGCATTTGCTCTTTTTGCCGGCTTTAACGGCGCCGCCGCCCAAGAACAACAACAGCCACAAAAACCGCAAAATCAACAAAATCAACCATCCTGCGAGCGTGATGGAACGGCCCTTAAAAAGAGGCTGCACGACAGATTTGGGCTTGCCGCCACAGGTGAAACCGCGGTCTTGAGTCAATTTAACGCGGAAATATACGCCAATGAAAAAACAGGCTACTGGACACTTCTGGGCACGCCTGTCAATGAACCACCGGGCTGGCCGGAAGATGGCCTGTGCGGCCTGCTGGGACAAAAAATATTCCCGGGATACCCGCATCAGGTTCATCAGGAGCCTTGGTATAAACAGAATTTTACCCCTAAAAAACAGGAGCTTCTGGTACCGTAAGCCGCCAGAATAGGCAAAGGCGCCGCATAAACTCCGATTACAAAAGCCCGGCCCAACATGTGCCGGGCTTTTCATTTTCAGACGGCAATATACGGAAAAGCTCAAGCGATCCAGAAATTTAATCCACAGGAATTATATAGACAAAACCCCCTGTTTGCCGTACTATGCCGGCAAGTTTGATTTGACGACCTGACGACGAAACGACCTTTTTTGAAGACGGCTATTATGAAGACGGCCTTCCGGGCCACGGATTATCCTTTCAAAGAAAGTTGGTTTGACCAAGGCGATCTGGCACAAGCTAGCATTCAGACTAATATTAGCACCCCGCGCGGTTGCGAGGTGCGAAGTAACCAGAAGTGTAAAGGAGAAATCACATGTCAACCGGAACAGTAAAATGGTTCAACAACCAAAAAGGCTACGGCTTCATTCAACCTGACGATGGCGGCAACGATGTGTTCGTACACATTAGCGCTGTTGAGCGTGCTGGCTGGCGCAGCCTGCGTGAAGGTCAAAAGCTCGGCTATGAGCTGCAAACCGAAAAAGGCAAGACGTCCGCTACAAACCTAACGGACTCAGAAGAAGCAGCCGCCTAATTCCAGGTCAAGCTATAATGAAGGCGGGCATCCGAAACGATGCCCGTTTTCTTTTGCGCCCATGAGAAAAATTATTTGCGAATGACTTTGCCGCTATAGGCATCGACTAGAACTTCGTACGGCCCTTTTTCTGTTTTAAACGTCACAGCATACACAGGCTTATCTTTGTGCATTTTTCCCTGCACTAGAAAATCACTGGCGGGCGGCGCATAATCAATCGCAATACCAATGGCTGTGTTTTTAGATATTGTTTTTCCCGGTGCCGGCTTTGCATGCGCTTTGTAAATCTTGGTTTTTGGTACCGGTGGCTTGCGCGCAGGAAACGGCGGCATGCGTGATGTGGCAGCAGCAATAACAGCGTCTGCTTTTGGCCGTGTTTTCGGCTGTGTTGTGGCTGCTGCTTTTTCTTTTTTAATAGCTTCGTCTTTAACAACATCAATCGTTTTTTCTTCCGGAACCGGCTGTGTTTTTTCTACGGCAACTTCTTCAACATCATCTTCTTCAACTTCTTCTTCAGCGCTCTCGTTAACGTCTTCTGCAAGCACAGCCTTGACGGCTTCTTCGATAAGTTCTTTTTCAACCTTGCGCACAGGTGCGGGCGCAGGCGCGGAGATATATACATCTTCTTGTTGTTGCGCAGGAATTTTAAAAACGGAAACCGTACCGTCTTCATTCACAATTCTGACTTCGTCATTTCCGGCCTGCACCGGTAGTGCCGCTGCCAGAATTGTCATCGTTATGGCTGTAAAAAAAAGTGCTCTCATGGCGCGCAGTATAACAAAATCCGCCTGCCCCGCCAGAGCTTAAAAGAGCCGCCTTCGCTTTTCCTGCCGCGCCTTAACTGAAAAAAACAAGCCCACAGGCTGGTTATAACGCTTAACCACCAACCCGTCCCAACGCCCCCGATCAAGGTCTCGCAGATAGCGCGCAATGTTGCTTTTGAAGTCATGCATCGTGACTTCGTGATAGTCTGGCTGGTCCTTTTTCATTACCAGATCCCTCTCTTTTATGGATAAAAAAACAGGCAAAAAAGCGGGGCCACTTTTAAATGTAGCCCCACTTACATGAGCGTTATTAGAATGGTTTGGACATAAGGCCAACGCGGTATAGGCGTGCGAAAGCCTTCAAACCGTCCGGCCTTTTCATCAGGGTAGAATCGTCCTGTGACTGATAAGACAAATATAGGATATTATTCCTATATCGTCAAGGGTGTTTTATTTTTTATAATGTAGCCGCAGGTGAGAGGAGGCAAAGCCTAATCCTCCAGTGCTTCCTTCACCTTTGCCGCCAGCTGTTTGAGGGTGAAAGGTTTAGGCAGGAACCAGGTATGATCATCCATGTGATCTTTTAGTTTTTCTTCCGTATAGCCGGAAATAAATATGATTTTCAATTCCGGATTTTCAACACGCAGATTTTTCACCAGCGTGGGCCCATCCATATTCGGCATAATGACATCCGTTATCAGCAGATCAGGCATGCGTCCATTTTGTGCGGCAATCACGTCAAGCGCACTTTCACCACTATCAGCATCCAGAACCTCATACCCCTTATTCGCCAACGCGCGGGAACTGAAAGTACGCACAGCATCTTCATCTTCTACCAATAAAATACAGGCCGTTCCGGTTAGATCGTGATTGCTATCATCTACATCTTCGTCACTACTTTCATCTTCCTGTTCTTCCGTATCATCAAGGCGCGGCAGATAGATTGTAAAGGTCGTACCTTCGTTAGCCGCGCTATCAACATGAAGATAGCCACCAGTCTGGCGGACGATACCGTACACAGTCGCCAGCCCCAGCCCCGTGCCCTGCCCGACTTCTTTGGTTGTAAAGAACGGCTCAAAAATACGCGTTAGAATATCAGCCGGAATACCGCTGCCGGTATCGGACACTTCCATTGCGACCCAGGCACCCGCCGGCATTTCGTCGCCACCACGTTCCAAGGGGCCTTCATTTTCAAAAGCGGATGTGCTGATCGTCAATTGACCGCCTCCATCCATGGCATCACGAGCGTTCACAGCCAGATTAATAAGCACCTGCTCCATCTGCCCGACATCAACACGCACAAAGCCAAGGTCATTGCCGTGAATAACATCAAGGTCAATATTCGCACCAATCAAACGGCGCAACAAATGTGAAACCTCGGTCAGAATATCAGTGATATCCTGCACTTTCGGACGCAATGTTTGTTGGCGTGAAAAAGCAAGAAGCTGCCGCACAAGGTTGGCCGCACGGTTTGCGTTTTGCTTGATCTGCATGATGTCGGAGAATGAAGGATCGCCTGGCTTATGCCGCAACAACAGCAAATCACAAAAGCCGATCATCGCCGTCAAAAGGTTATTAAAGTCATGCGCAACACCACCGGCAAGCTGGCCAATGGCCTGCATTTTCTGCGATTGCACGAATTGCTGTTCCAGTTCCTTTTGTTCGGTCAAATCAATAAAGTGAACAACGATATTATTACCGCCTTCCATACGGCGCGCATACATTTGCACAGCGACTTCTATGTCATGACCCAGCAGCGTTACCTCGCGCGGCGTACGCATCGGGCGTCCTTTTTCAATGCGCTCCAACGCGGCCATAGCTTCGGCGCGATCTTCTTCATGCACCATGCCTTCAAAATGTTTCCCTTCAAGATCGCCAATATTATAGCCGAGCATGGCCGCCAGCGCCGCGTTGCAATCGTTGAACTTTCCTTGTGAATCAAGCAAAGCAATCCCCAGCGGTGCCTCTTCGAAGAAGCGCTGGAAACGATCTTCGGAAGCCTGCAGTGCCTGTCGCATGGCACGTTCCGCCGTTAGATCGTGGACAACACCACGCGTACGCACAACGCCATCACCTTCATTCACAACGGCTTGCGAAATTGAGGCGCTAAAAGTGCGGCCACCGGGGCCCTTCATAACAACTTCAGCCATTTGTTTCGCACCACCATGAGGCATGATGTCATACGGCAAGGCTTCTTCCGGTGGTGTTTGCAGATATGTGTGCAGATTGCTACTGGCAAGAAGTGTTTCAATATCTTCACCCAGCCAGCGCGCCAGCGTGGCATTCACAAACATAAAGCGGCCGTTTTCATCAACGGAGAAAAAGCCAACCGGCGCGTTATCGGTAAAGTCGATTAGCTTTTCACGCTCTTCGCGGATGGCGCGCTCAACCTCGCGCCGTTCAGTAATATCATCAATGCGCCAATGAATGTAACCGGAATGACCGGCCACGGGTTGTGCTGTGACCTGATACCAGATTTCACGATCATCATCGGTACTACACAGCTCGATGGAATCGGTAAGCCCTCTATGCGCTTGCTCTGCGAGCATACGAAAATGTGCCAGCGCATCCGGATTGTCTTTAAACAGCGCCGACAGCCCCTGTAGTGTTTCAGAGTCTCTGTTTTCGCACAGCGCGTGATATTTCTGATTAGCATAGATCGCATTATCGGCGGCATCGGTAATCAGGCGCGCACCGCGACTGCCTTCCAGAACCTCTCGCAGCAAATCCTGTTCCCGCTCGCGCACGGTACGGACATCGAAAACACGCTGCGCGATGATGGCAATCCCGGCAGCCACAACAAAGGCCATGCCGGATGCAATCACAGCTTCTTTTTGAATATCCATGGCAACGGCCAGCCCGATGCAAATCACCAGATACATAGCCACTAGTGCTGCTGTCACGGCAGCCGCATGACGGCGTGCATTCTCATCCTTCACCGCTATGCGCGGTGGGCTGTGGTGACGGGCTATGAAATCGCTGTGATCAGTGTTCATGAGATAATCAGACAATCAGATGATTAGATAATCAGGTTATTGGATTTTAGCATATTTTCCAATTATCAAATCATCTAATTATCGGGTAATTTAGTTCAATTTCCCCTTCAGCTTGAAGACGTAGGAAATGATCTCGGCAACAGCCTTATAATGCTCCTCTGGCACGGCTTCATCGATTTCGACCGTATCATAGAGAACACGTGCCAGCGGCGGGCTTTCGTAAATTACGACATCGTTCTCTTTGGCAAGCTCCCGGATACGCATAGCCACTTCATCAATACCTTTAGCCACACAGATAGGCGCTTCCATCTCGTCCGGCTTGTATTTGAGCGCAATAGAGAAGTGAGTCGGGTTGGTAATAACAACATCGGCCTGCGGTACGTTTTGCATCATGCGCTGGCGGGCGCGCTCGGTTCGCAACTGGCGCAGCTTCGCCTTGACGTGCGGGTCACCCTCGGTCTGTTTATGCTCATCCTTCAATTCCTGTTTCGTCATGCGCATTTTTTTCATGTGCTCCGTACGCTGGAAAAGCGTATCAATCACCGCAATCACAATAAGCACAACCAGCACACCGATCATCAAGCGCACGACCAGCATTTTTGTTTCCGTCATCACAGCCGGCAGTGGCAAGCCGACAAAATGCTCCACCGTGCCATAGAACGGATAGAGTAAAATGCCCCCCACTGCACTGACCATGGCGATTTTCAGGATACCTTTGACAAATTCCATGATCGCTTTTTTAGAAAACAAACGCTTCAGTCCCTGCAGCGGCGATATTTTGCTCAAAGACGGCTTGATTGTTTCCGGCGCAAAGAGCGGGCCAACCTGCAAAAACGGGCCAAGAAATGCGGCTGCCATCAACAATAATAAAGGCAGCATCAAAATACCCAGAACAACTTTGAACGAATCACCAAGAGCAATAGCAAGCCCTCCCGGTGCCTGCGGCATGTCATGCGCATGTTCAATATAAGCGCGCAAATGCATTTCCATTTTGATCATCATGGACGGAAACACCGTCGCAATCAGAATTGTCCCGGCCAGCAACATAACCCAGTTATTGATTTCACGGCTGATCGCGACCTGCCCTTTTTTGCGCGATTCCTGAAGGCGCTTCTGGGTCGGTTCTTCGGTCTTCTGGGCGTCGTCTGGCTGGTCACCTTCGGCCATGCTATTGCCCACTACTTAAAAAGAACACCATGCCTTCTTCAAACTTGTTCAGCCAGAACAGGAATCCGGCAGAAAATACAAGCGTCATGGTAATCAGCGCCAACAAGATTTGCAGCGGCATCGCCAGCAAAAATATCTGGATCTGCGGCATCAACCGCGTCAGTACACCCATACCGATGTAAAGAATCAATGCCACAACCATAAACGGCGCGGCAATTTGCACCCCGATTAAGAAACTGGCCGAAAGCGCGCTGGCCAGCAATTCAGCCATAGAGCCTGTATCCGGTACAACCCCCACAGGGAACAGTTCGTAACTGCCGACAATGCCGTAAAACAGCAAATGGTGCAGGTTGGTAACAAACAACAACGTCACACCGGTAATCGACATAAACGCACCGATCAACGAGCCTTGCGCCGAGAATCCGGGATTAAAGAGCTGGGCGTTACCAAGGCCCGATGTCATGGAAATAACCATACCCGCCGTATCCAGCGCCGCCATCAGAACACGCGCAATCGTGCCGAAAAAAATCCCGATAATAAATTCAATGACAATAAGCGTAACCAACATTGCGCCGCTCGGTATCGGATCAGGCATATATTGCGCCACAAACGGCGCCAGCACCAGCGACAACCCCAACGCAATAAAAAGCCGGATATTGCGCGGCGTCATAGAATCACCGATACCGGGCATAAATGTGACGGCCGCGCCAATACGCGTAAAAGTCAGAATAAAGGCAAAGACGCCGGTTGTAATGAAATCCTGTAGTAGCATGGCCGCCCTTTAATTAATGCAACCCGATGATCCTGTCTGCCAATGCCTGCATATAAGCCGTCAAGGCCAGTGCCATACCGGGGAAAAAAACAAAGATTGCCATGAAAATAGCCAGAATTTTCGGCACGAAGACCAATGTAATTTCTTGCACCTGCGTCAGGGCTTGAAACAGCGCAATCGTCACCCCGACAGCCAGACCGATCAGCATAACCGGCGCACTGAGCCGGATCGCCATCATGATGGCTTCACGGACAACTTCAATGACTTCTGCTTGTTCCATGATTAAAGCTTAACAGATAATCCAGTCCCCTTCCAACAGACGACTGTAAAATCTTAGATCGGCATCCGCATGACTTCCTGATAAGCCGTCAGCATACGATCACGCACCGCCACAACGGTTTGCAGGGTCAGTTCAGCGTTCGTAACCGCTTCGACCACATCCGTCAGGTTGGCTTTTCCAATAACAGCCTGCGCCGACATTTTTTCGCCGCCCTGCATGGTTTCAATCGAATCGCTGGCCGCTTGACGGATCAGGTCACTGAAGCGCGCGCCGTCACCACCGGAAACACCGGTGCTAGCACCTGTTTTCTGGCTGTTCGCGTAGGCTCCTGCGGCAGCGAGTGGATTAACTTTATCAATAGGCATAATGATTCTCCCTATCTCTTATTATAACACATATTAACGGCGCAATATATCGATTGTCTGAAGATACATGTTACGACTTTGTTCGACCATACCCAGATTGGCTTCGTAGGAACGTTGTGCCTCGCGCATATCCATGGTTTCAATCAGCGGCTTCACATTCGGCATTTTCACGTAACCATTCTCATCCGCGCCGGGGTGATCCGGCATATATTTTACCGGATAGGGCTTTCTTGTATCCTGTGAAATCCGATCGACCTTCACTTTCTGGCCGCCCAGTTCTTTGTCCAAAGTATTCTTAAATGTAACGCGCTGGCGCGTATAAGGCTTTTCATCAGGCGTTGCCGCCGCTGTATTTGCATTCGCCAGGTTCTCAGAGATCACTTTAATACGCGTGCTTTGCGCCCTCATTCCACTAGCAGAAATCCCCATTGCACTAAATAATTGATCGCCCATATCTTATCTCCTTATCGTCCGTTATGCCTTAGCCTGTCCGCCCGATTGCTGTGCGGATCATGTTGATATTTTTCTGATATAAAGACGTCATCAAATTGAAATCCATTGTTGTCTGAGCAGATTTAACGATCTGCTCTTCGAGAATGACCGCATTGCCTGCCGGTGCGACTTCGTATGTGGCGCGCTGTTCACGGTTTTTAGGGCTGTCGATATCGCCCGCAGCTGACATATGGCCCGTATTCGTCGTCGCCGGATTAATGTTTAAGCGGCCACCGGCTATGTCCTTCAAAACAACGCCAAAATCGACCTTGGTCAGATCCTGTGGCTGATATCCAGGCGTATCCGCGTTGGCGACGTTCTGGGCGATCACTTTCTGGCGCTGGTCCAGATAGCTCATTTTCGCTGTCATCGCCTTCATTAATGATAAATTTTCTGCCGTCATGGTTTTAAACCCCTTTGTTTCGTGTATTCTGTATCTTCCCTACCCTATGGATTTGCAGGAACCGTGCCAATGGTGGACCAATATGATGACGGGCAGAAACGGTCTGAGGAAGACCCGCTAACCCCTTTAAATATAAGCAAAAAATCTGGCAGAAGCGTGGCTGTCGCTGTGGAGGATTCCACCTCGACAAAGGATACCCCCCGTATTACAGCCGCCGGACGGGGAAAAATTGCCGAGCAAATCCTGCAAATTGCCTATGAAAAAGGCATTAATGTCCGGGAGGACAGCGCCTTGGCCGAAATGCTAGCAACAGTCGAGCTAGACAGCCCGATCCCGTCCGAGGCTTTTCTGGCTGTGGCGGAAGTGCTTTCATATGTATATCGCGCCAATGGCGAGCCAAATCCCTTTGATGCCGTGCTGAAGAATGTTATGGATGAGGGACAAGAACAGGGACAGAAACCAGAACAAACAGAGCAGGACAAGCGCGATGCCGGGATTGACGGCTGAAGCCATCGAAGCGGAATTAGCAAAACAAACGGATCTGATCGGCGCCGCCATTGAAAGCGTGCGCGGGGGTACCGTTGCCGACATCAATGAAGTTGAACGCAACGTCGCCGTATTGTGCAACGAAATCAGCGGAATGCCACAAGAAGATGCACAAAGACTTGAGCCAGCCATGGCACAGATGATTAGCAAGCTGGAAGAATTGGCCGTCGCTTTGCACGACTTCCAGAGCGAGAGCAAAGGTAACAACGACAATGGAACTGATTAGCCTCCCGGAATTTATGAAATTTATGGCAGCGCTGGCCTTTGTGCTGGCGCTCATGGGCGGGCTGGGGCTTGTCATGCGGCGCTTTGCCCACAACCACCCGATCACGGCTCCCAACCGCAAACGCCTAAAAGTGATAGAAGTGCTGCCGCTCGATTCCCGCCGCCGCGCTGTTTTACTCCGTCGCGACGAGCAAGAGCACCTTGTCATTCTGGGGGCAAATGGAGAGACTGTTGTTGAAACCGGCATAGAATCCAAGCAGGATGGGGGCGATGATCCTGCTTAAGAAATCACTCTTTTTTATTCCTGCCCTGATAGGCCTGATTTTTCTGGCTGACCCCGCTTTCGCGCAGGCTATTACGCTCGATCTGGGGCAGGATGAGGCCGGCGGCACAGTAACGGGGCGTGTTGTGCAGCTTGTCGCACTGCTGACGATTTTATCACTGGCACCATCAATTCTTGTCATGATGACGTCATTTACACGGATTGTCGTGGTGCTGTCATTCCTGCGTACAGCCATCGGCATCCAGCAGACACCACCCAATACGGTGATGATTTCACTGGCGCTGTTTCTAACCTTTTTCATTATGGCGCCGACACTGCAAAGCGCATACGAACAAGGCATTGTACCGCTGATCAATGAAGAAATCGACGAAATCGCCGCCTTTGATGCCGCGGTGGAGCCTTTCAAGACATTTATGCTACATCACGTCCGTGAACAGGATCTTGGCATGTTTATCGAGCTCAGCGATACGAAAGTGGAAACAGCCGCTGATACGCCTATTCATGTTTTGATCCCGGCCTTTATGATTTCAGAGCTGCGGCGGGCGTTTGAAATCGGCTTTATGCTGTTCATGCCCTTTTTGATTATCGATATGGTGACCGCGTCAATTTTAATGTCGATGGGGATGATGATGTTACCGCCCGTTATGATATCACTGCCGTTCAAGATTATATTCTTTGTGCTGGTGGATGGCTGGCATTTAATCGCCGGATCGTTGATCCAGAGCTTTGGCACAGGACCGACACCGGGGTAGCAAAAACGCTTAGTTTTCAGGGTTGCTACTGCGGTAGGCTTCAAGGAAATCCTTAAAAATATCAACTTCGGAGACAAGAGAATCCAGTGTCTGGCGATCCGTCAGAAGCGTGCTCCGCCGTGGACGTGTTACGACGTCAAACAGACGCGCACGCGCTGTTTTTTTCATTGAATCACTATAACGTTTTCGCATATTTGCCAGCGCCACCCGGTTACCGGACAGGTTCAATGCCACACTACGGTTCAGCACTAAATCTGCCTGCGCCCCTGTGAGAGGACGATTAAGATCAAGTGCTTCATCTAAAATTAAATCCTGCAATGCTTCGGCGGCATCTTCCCACAAGCCCGCCTGCCATGCGATATCAGCACGCAAGCTGTTCACATCCGGCGATGGATCAAATTTAGACAAAAGCTCAAGCGCTTCTTCCGTATGATCCATTTGTGACATGGCGCGCGCGCGCATTAATTCTATCTTATGCAGGGATTTTTTAGCATCCTCCGTGTTGAGTTTTTTATACTCGGCCTTGGCAACATCCAGCACAGTGATCGCTTTGTCCGGCTCTTTATCAAGCAAATACACAGCCGCCAGACGCGTGGCTATTTGTGCTTTTTCCAGGCCGTCCAAACGAAAATCAATCTGGTGCTGTAATATACCGGCAGCACGCTCCAGGAGATCCGCCTCAATAACGCGCTCCGCCAGCTTTTGCACGAGAAGATCACCTTCATCACCCGGCGGCGTAAGCTCCCTAAACTGTTCATACACAGTGATAGCATCCAGCGGCGTTAATTCCGGATCTTCCATCAACAAGGTCTTAAAGGCATCCGCCATATAAGTGGTGATTTCAATACTAACGTCTGAGCCCGGGCTCATACTGGCAGAGTCACGCAGGATATTAAATCCTTTCATAAATTGCCTGTCTTCCAGATATAACTTTCCGGTCATAAAATTAATTTGCGCTTCCAGTTCATCGCCACGCCACGCATAACGCAAACCTTCCAGTCGGTCGATGGCATCCTTGCGCACTATTTTTCCTGATTGCAGTTGCAACATAGTCAACGCCAAACCACCACGCGCACGATAAAAATCATCATGTCCGTTGGTAAGTTGCTCCCAAAGATCAATGGCGCTATCAAACTCACCGCTCTGGCGGTGCGCTTCTCCTTTGAGGTAATCCATACCCGCAACCGTCCAGGAATTAAGGCTATCTCTGTCCCGTGACAATACACTCAGAATTTTTTCTGCTTCGACCACATCACCACCGCGCAAAGCGACTTCCGCAAGCTTCACACCCATTTTTTCAAGCAGTGCTTTCGGGTATCCGACCAAAACCGAATAATCCTTCGGCATAGTCTTAATGGCCTGTTGCCAATCTTCCAGCCAAGACAGAGAAAAAGCACGCCAATAATCAAGCTCGCCGAAATCCTTTAGCTGCGCCGATAGAAAATTCTGCATTGCCAGTTCGTATTTCCCGGACAGAGCGTAAGCGGCGCCCTGCAAGGCTTTAAACTCAGCCCCCTTCGCAAGCGCAGGCATTTCATTCGCTGCATAATTTAAAAAGCCCAGTGCTTCTTGTCCCCGGTCATTGGCAATACTAATCTTCGCCAGAGTCAACAAATCCTGCACACGCCCGTTTTTATCCTTCACAACCGTGTTGGCCATCAAAATACGCTGGTTCTGGCCCAGAGCAAGCAACCCGCCCATCATCCAGCGGTCAAAATCATAGATGCGCATCATTTGTGCATTCGGATCCGTCGGCTGCTCTATCACAGCTTCGGTGACATCTTCACGCATGCGCTTGCGTTTTACATCCCTGTCACGTGACATAGCCAACCCACCGGTACGGCTTATTTTTACGCCGTTGCCTGTCAGGATAACATCAAGATCATCAGCCTTCGGTCTGACAGCCAAACCAATAACGGATTGCAGCAAAGAGAAGTCAACGAAATCACCGGCATCACCGGCAAATTGACTGGATGTATTAACGGTTACAACTTTCAACACATCACCCACAGCCGGATCAGGTAATTTAAGAATCTTTCCCGTTTGCAACAAGGGCCAAAAAACACTCCCGCCGCGCACATGTTCGCCGCGCATAAAAACACGGTCCATAGCCGCCGGCTTCACAGCACGTTCTTTAGATGTTGCAATGATACGCCAGACAAGGCCGCCGCCTTCGCCGTAAAGTTTGATATCAACATCATCCGGCATCTTCATTCTAAACGCCACACCGCCTTTTAATTCATGGCGACTGAATGACGGAAACATCTCAGGCGCCGGCCCTGTTACTTCCGGTTTCACCAGAACATCCGGGCGGTCTAAAACAATCCAGAAATAATTATTGCGCACAAACGATGCCATACCCACAGCTTCCGTCAGCGACAATGAAATGGCATGTGATTGAATATCAGGAAAGGATTCTTCAATAGCTGTTTTTTCTGGCGCCGGCTTTTCCAGCACTTCTTCCTTGACCGACACGGGCGCATGCGGCGTCATGGCAACAGCTTCATGAGCGCTTTCTTTTGTCGGCTTTGCTGCTTTTTGCGTTTTCTTTTTGTCAGGCTTCTTGGTTTCTTTTTTATCGTCCGCTTTACGATCCGCCGCAGCGACGGGCGGCGGCGGCGGTGAGGATTTAGGCGCCCGCTGCCCGGGGCCAAATATATCGACGATGACGCGCTTGCCGACTGTAAAATGCCGGAACCCGGAACCGGCAGCACCCATGTCAATTTTAACTTTGAGATTTTCGTCGGCACCGGAAACCTGCATCACACCCGCAACCTGCGGCGCGTTTTCCGTGTTCACGCCCTCTACATTCAAAGTTGTTGCTTGATCGAACGTCATGACGAGAGATGTATCTGAATCCTGCCCGACTGTGTAATGCGACGTCGTTGAAAAATCAAAGACCAGTCGCGTATAACTGTCGTGAACGCCCAGACGCACAGGCACGCCATCCGCCGCCTGTGCTGCGGCAGAATAGAGAAGCGCGGAAGCAGCCGCTATGCAAAATAATCGTCGAATCATGAATATAACCGGGGCAAGAAAAGCAGGCCTACCCAACCATTATAGATCAAGGTGATATAAGATCGAAGAGAAGTTCTCGTTTTCTGCCGTCATGGTTCATCAATATGATATCGACCCGGCGTGCTAGGTCGAGTCGTTGCTCTTCATTATCTATAGCGCTGAGGTCTTCGTAACGTCCGCCCGCACTTCCAATTATGTCAATGTGGCGCTCGTACCCCACGCTGTTCATAACGCCGGCAACGCGCGCCGCACGCATCATCGAAAGGTCCCAGTTCGAATCATAGATGGCATTCTCCCCGCCCTGCACCGGGCGCGGATCCGCATGCCCGACAATCTGGACTTTATTTTTTATACGCGACAACGTCCCCCCCAGCGCATAAAGCGCGCGCGCGCCATCATCTGTGATGGTTGCATCACCGCTTTTAAACAAAAGATCCTGTGGCAGGGAAAGGATCAGTCGCCCCGGTTGTTTGATCATCTGGACATCGGCCAGACTTTCATTTTCTCCGGCAATGGCTTCCAGGAGCACTTCCAGATAATTAATATCAAGCGCTTGATCGAAATTAATACGGTCCAGATTAATATCATCAACTGGCCCACGATTTAAGGACGCACCATAAAGCGTATTAAATTCATTAAACAGCGCCGCGGTCATATCCTCCCATTCTTCCTGTACAGGTGCCGACATAGAAAACAGCATGACAAAGAAAGTCAGCATCAGCGCCATAACATCCGTGAATGTAATCATCCACATCACAGGCTTTCCTTCAGCATCAACATCATCGTTTCTGCGCCCGTGACGGCGACTGACGTATCTATCAGGAGCCGGGACCTCAGCAGCATCACCGTCCTGATCGTTCTCATCAACGCCGTCTTTACCTTTTATCTGTTTCTTCTTTTCATCATGATCACGATCCACTATGGCACCTCACCTTCCCCTAACGGATTATAAGGAATATGAGGCCGAAAAAATAATTCTACATTGCCGGCCTTGCCTTGTTTTATACCAACGGTCATTAATTTTTCCGGCAAACCGCCTTGCTCTATTTGCTGGGCAACACGGCTAATACGCTTTACGACCGTGATCATGCGCTGTGGGTTTTGATTTTCAATCAAGGCCGGGTTTTCATCCATGGTCACCAAAACATCCATGCGATAAGGGTACCCGGTATTGTTATTGTTCATCAATGCAACCAAAGCCGGCAGAAAAAATCCTTCGAGTAACTCAGCTGCTTCCACATTGTCCGGTGTTTCCTTTCGGGTACCGCCCCCGAGCGCGATAACAGCACGTTCAAAATCATCAAAGGAAAGCTCAACATGCATTGTGCCTGAGCTTTGATTCAACTGCGCCTTATGTGCGGGAATCTGGGCAACAAACAAGCTTTCCAATTTATCCAGCGTACTGCCTTCATGCAGGGATTTTTCTACACTGGCCGTTACCGATGGAAGATCATTGCCAAACTCCGTGACTTTCGACGCAAATGTAGCCCCGATGCTATCCAGAACGGGCTTAACCTTTTCTTCCTCATAGCTTGAAATTGTATTGAGCACGATAAAAAACGCGAGCAGCATGATGAACAGCGACAGGGAAAGCAACTGCCCGCCTGCTGGTTTACTCCCGCCACCTTCATTGATTATGCGTCTTCTCGATCTCATAGCAGATTTATTATAACACAGGGATCAGCCTGTCGCTGCCGTAGAATGGAAAAAAGACACTGGCTTTTGTTAGTCAAAATCCGCCAGCAATTTGTCGATATCATCCTGCGTAACACCGCTCCCCGGCAATTGCGGGCCACTGAGAAGGTCGCCATCATCATCACCTGTCGCTTCTTCGTAACCCGGCGCTTTGGAACCAAGAACCCCCAACAAGACCACGACTTTCTCATCTATCGCCTTCAGTGTCTTCACAACTTTTGTTATGCGCTGCCCGGTTATGTCTTGGAATGAACAGGCTTCAAAAATTTTTGTAATTTCAGCTTCAAGCGTGCTGGCTATCTTCGGGTCCATATCGGGGAAAGATTGTTGTACAATCTCGCAAGCATCCATGATCGTACCCGTTGCCTCTGCCGTAGCCTCAACAATAGCATCAAGTTCATCCGTCGCCGACGGAATATGCTTGCCGCTGATATCATCAGGACGTGCAGAGCCAATTTCAATACGCGCATCTTCAATGATCTGTTTCAGACTTTGAATCTCCTTCAACACCGAATCTGGCACCACGCTAGGGATCGCGCCTTGCGTCTTCGCCAGAACTGAATTGATGATCTTTATAACTTGGTCTCTGTCGTAGGGACCAGCAGCCTCATCTGTGTTGGCTTTGGGTTGCTCAGACATAACAACAAACTCCTCTTTATTTTTTAATTCTAGAAATCGCCCAAAACGCTGGACATTTTTTGCTTCAGCGTCTCGGCATTAAAGGGCTTGACGATGTAATTATTAACCCCAGCCTCTTTAGCAGCGACAACATTTTCTGTCTTGCTTTCAGCCGTAATCATAATGAAAGGAACTGCCTTGTGGTTATCATTAGAACCGCGCACGCTCTTGAGCAGATCAAGCCCCGTCATAGGCTCCATGTTCCAATCGGAAATAACCAGTCCGTAACTTTTGCCTTTCATCAGATCAAGCGCCATCTTGCCATCTGTGGCTTCATCTACATTCTTAAAGCCAAGCTGTCCCAAGAGATTCTTGATGATACGAAGCATGGTCTTGTAATCATCCACAATAAGGATGTTCATATTCTTATCAACTGTCACTGCCATCACTCCTTTAAGCTGTTAAATCAGTACACTCCAACCGTGATTCACTGAAGAAGATACCACTGTTCTTCAAAAGATAAAATAATTATGGCCCACAGAGAGTTACTGATTCCTAAATTTTTTGAATAACAGAGAAAAAAATTTACATTTTCTCATGCCGATTCACACTTATGAAATACTTGTTAATGAAAGATTACCGGGAAATCTGGCCTGGCAATTGTTGCTGCTGTGCCAATAAAATCGTTACAGTACGGGCTCTTTCGGGGCTCATCTCTGCCAATACGGCCCCCGATTTACGTTCCGACATCCTTGAAATAACCTGGATCAAGACATCCATATCAAGCGTATTAAATATACGGGCGGCATCCTTGGCTTTCATGCCCTCGTATATTTTCACAAGGCTGCCGATTCGGCCCTGTTCCTCTGCTGATTGATCCTTGAGCAGACCTCGAATTTCATTACGAATAGCGGAAAGCTCACGCAACTTCTGATCGAGCTCCCGTTCGCCGGCTTTTAACAAAGCCTCCCGCGTGGACATTTCTTTTTCTCTTTTTTCAAGCTCCTTGCGGCGGGTAACAAGTTCCTTATAGAGCCCTGCTTTGACCTCTGAGTATTCCAAGGCGGCATCGCCGGCATCGCGCCATTCAATTTTTTCGCCGACATCACTACTACCATCATCACCGTGTGTAGAAAGCGATGACGAGGCGTCCGTTTCTTCATGAAGTGGTGGCGGCAAATCTGCTGCGTGTTCCCCGGCTTCCGCATCAGGCGCAGAGCCGCCATGAGCATCATCCATAGGAGGTGCCTCATCCTGCACCTCATGCTGAGCATATGCTATGCCCGCGCTGCCGACCCCGGCAACAAGCTCAGTAAAACGCACACCCAGCGATAAAAGGGAAACGATAATCAGAAGCGGCAACAAGCGTATGCGCTGAAAAACGGTCACGTGCTATACCCTCGCTTTTTTTCTTTGTGCTCCTTGCAGCGCATCGAACAACTCTCTCTCGGCACGGCTCTGCAAACCGGAAGGCTCGTCATCAAACGCCATGCTATTGAAGCCATCATCATCACCAGCATCTATACCAAATTCCGGATCACGAATAGCAAAGGATCCATCTCTACGCACTGCCGGGGCAGGCGCAGAAGGCGGTGCCGATGTTGCGGCGCGCCCGTTTTTTTCAGCAGCCACTTCAAGCCGCCGGGCAAGGCTATTGCCTGTTTCGCCCATCAACTGTAATTCCTCGGACAGGGCCGCTGCTTCATTAATCATGCCTTGAAGATCACGTCCGGATTCGCGTGCCGTCTCCCGCAGGCCAACCATGGCCTGTTCCGCACGCTCAACGCTCACAGAAAGATCACGGATCAATCCATCCATATCACGGCGGCTGGTGCGGAAATCGCGCAAATGCAAAGATAAACGACCGGCATAAAAAATAACGGCGATCAAAAGCGCAATGACGGCACCATCCAAAATCAACGGCATAAGGGAAGGCTCCGTCATTCTTCCTCCCCCTTCGGTGAGATATATTTCTCAATTTTAACGGCCAAAGCACCCTGTCGTTGTCCGACCGGCCCTCTGAACATAGGGAAGTGACCGCAACGCATTTCCAATTCATCATCCATCTGCGTATTAAATAATATTTGTGTTCCGACGCGCCAGTTCAACATATCATTCAGCGGCACTGTCATTTCACCCAGCACAGCTGAAAGCTGCACCTCAGTTTTATAAAGTTCCTGCGTCAGGTGATTTTCCCAGATTGAGTCACGACCAAATTTTTCACCCATGAACATCTGCAGCAAAAGCTCACGAATAGGCTCCAGGGTTGCATAAGGAATTAGAATTTCAACGCGCCCGCCACGATCCCCCATATCCACACGCAAACGCGCCAGAACACAAGCATTACCGGATTGTGTAATCGTCGCAAAACGCGGGTTCGTTTCCATCCGGTCTAGAGAAAAGCTGACAGGGGAAAGAGGATCAAAGGCGGAAGACAAGTCACTGAGCGTCACGCCAACCATGCGCTCGACCAGTTTCGTTTCGATAGTCGTATAGGGACGCCCCTCCACCCGGATCGCGGGCGTGCCTTTACGACCACCAAGCAACACATCAACGATAGAATAAATCAGCGCAGAATCGGTCACCAACAAACCATTGTTGTCCCATTCCTCCGCCTTGAAAACGGACAACATCGCCGGCAACGGAATCGAATTCATGTAATCGCCGAAACGCACAGTCGAAACCTGATCCAGAGACACTTCCACGTTATCGGATGTCAGATTACGCAAGGATGTCGACATCAAACGCACAAGCCGATCGAAAACAATATCGAGCATCGGCAAGCGTTCATAGTTAACCATGGCCGAATTAATAAGGGCCATGACACCCGATGTTTCCTCATCACCGAAAGTATCTTCATCAAAGCCAAGAAGGCTGTCGATTTCATCCTGATTCAGGATACGGGTACTGCCCTCAGATCCACCATCACCCTCATCAAAATCATCAGGCATGATCATTTCAGGAGAATCACCAGCAGCAGCTTCCCCAGCCGCTTCTTCATCAGCGTCTCCGGCCATGGATTCCCATTCGGCCATCATCGCCTTTTCTTCTTCGTTCATTTCTTCGGTATCGCTCATCGTCGTTCCTATATGATTATTGTATCAGTATTTCCTGAAACAGCACATCTTTCACTTCGACAGGATAAGCCGCAGCATTCACCCGCGACAGTAATTCCATTTGCAATCTGTATATACCGGCAGAGCCGCGCAAATCCTTCACGCGCAATTCGCGCAAATAAGTTTGAAACTGATCCACAACGCGCGGCATCACCGCTTCCACAGCATGCATATCATCCGGCGTCTCCATCTCAAGCTGCACGCTAAGCCGTAGATAACGCGGCTGACCGTCATTACTTGTAAGATTGACCGTCATATTAGGCATCTCAAGAAAGACAGCGTTACCGGAAATCGGATTGCCGTGTGAATCCTTTGGTACATGCGAGCCTTTTTTGGCGCTCTTACCGCCATGGCCGTCATCTTCAGCGCCATGCTCTGCGGCGCTATCTTTGCCCAAGAACTTATCCAGCGTTCCTGTGAAATAAAGACCACCGCCGATACCGGCTAGAACAAATAATGGCAAGACAATGAACATGACAATTTTTTTGGCATCAAGCTTCTTCCCGCCCTCGCCTTCACCGTCTTCAGAGCCTTCTTCGCCCTCATCATCTTCATTTTCATTGACGTCTTCTTCAGCCATCTCATTCTCCGGAATCGTTATCAGTCTACCATAAAGGCAGAGCCAAGCCGTTAATATTCACAGTAATACTAGCAAAATACGGGCCACTCGCTAAGCCCGCACAGGCTTATCCCACGCTTCATGCACAAGGAAAAAATTGCCTCTTCCCGTACCGCCCTGCGGCAAAATTGCCTCCCCTGCCCCACGCCAGCCAAACGGATGCATCCAACCAACTGAAAACAAAGGAAATTTTATTCTGGCACGCGCTCTGCATCGTTCTGAAGCGGAAGAACCTGCGACCACCAAACAAGGCAGAGAGCAAGAAAATGGAAAATAGTATTTACACAGGATTGTCGCTGCAAATGGCCTTACAGGCCAAAATGGACCTTATATCCAACAATATAGCCAACATGAATACGCCGGGCTACCGCGAACAGAATATGGTGTTCACGGAATATCTAGCTAAAACAGATAACGGCGAGCGTCCCAAAGACAATCTATCTATGGTCATGGATTACGGCCAGTATCAAGACACACAACCCGGCCCGATGCAGGCCACCAGCAATCCATTAGATGTTGCCTTGAATGGTCCCGGATGGTTTGGCGTACAAACACCACAAGGCACAATGTATACCCGCGCCGGCAACTTCCAGCTCAATACGAATGGCGAGCTCGTCACAGGCACAGGATTACTGGTTGCTGCGGAAGGTGGCGGCACGATCACCATTCCACCGGATGCAAAAGAACTAAAAATTGCAAAGGACGGTTCCGTATCCACGGATGCCGGACAAGTCGGGCGCATCGGTACATTTGAATTTGCCAACGATCAGGATCTCGAAGCGACAGGTAACGGTCTTTATAAAACCGATGCACCGGCAAATCCTGCCGCCAATACAGATGTAGTGCAAGGCATGCTGGAAGGATCGAATGTCCAGCCGGTACTGGAAATGACGCGCATGATTGATGTTTCACGCACCTATCAAGG
>Ga0055584_100001746_pt1 | contig 21334 bp, 10 predicted proteins | sample OSDHelmetaG_FD_58716 | JGI IMG/M metagenome (GOLD analysis project Ga0055584, IMG submission 58716) | Pelagic marine sediment microbial communities from the LTER site Helgoland, North Sea, for post-phytoplankton bloom and carbon turnover... | ecosystem: Environmental > Aquatic > Marine >...
AGGAGCCCGTAGCTGCACACCAGCACGTCGCCGGCGCCGAGCTTGGCGATCTGCGCCTTCCGGTCGCCGGCGCCGAAGGGGTGCACGGTCAAGCCGGGGGCGAAGCGCGCCGCCTCGTCCATCCAGTTGAAGGCCACCGACGTCGGCGCCACCACCAGGGCGGGGCCCTCGTCGGCGCGGTGCAGGAGCAGGGCCAGGGCCTGCACGGTCTTGCCGAGGCCCATGTCGTCGGCGAGGCACGCTCCGGCACCCCACGACGACAGGCGCGCGAGCCACTGGAAGCCCTCGACCTGGTAGTCGCGCAGCTCGGCGTTGAGGGTCGAGGGCACCTCGGGCGTGGCGTCGTCGGCGCGGGACATCCGGTCCTGCAGCTGCTTGAGCCCCGGCGTCCGCCGCCCGGTCGCCTCGTCGAGCATCGGCGTCAGCATGGGCAGCGCCATGGGGTGGAATCGCACCCCCTTGGCCTTTACCTCGCCGAACCGCCGGAGCGTCTCCAGCCCGCGGACGAGCGCTTCGGACAGCGCCACGTAGCTCCCGTCGGGCAGCGCGACGAACCGGCCCGCGGGGGTGCCGGCGAGCAGCTCGGCGAGCTGAGCGACCTCGTCGTCGTCCAGGGGCACCGTGCCTGCGGCCGAGAACCAGCCCTTGTCCGAGGCCACGGCGATGCGGGGGGTGCCGCCGTGCACGACCCGCAGCTGCAGGCCCCGCTCCCACTCGAGCCGGCCTTCGGCTTCCAGGCCGGCGAGATCGAGCATCAGCTCGAGGCTCTCCTCCAGCGTCTCGATCGTGAGCTCCCCTTCGTGCATCCCCGCCAGCCGGGGCTGGGCGGCGATCAGGGCGTCCAGGGCGGCGGTCTCGGCGGCGAGGTCGCGCTCGCACTGCGTCGGCACGTCGTCGATGGTCGCGAAGACGGTCAGCGCGCCTTCGCCCGGCCGCACCACGGGGCCCGGAGGTCCCAGCGGCCGCACCCGCGCCCGCACGATCAGGCTGTCGCCGGCTCGGCGCAGCTGCAGCACGGGCCGCGCGTCGGCGACCACCGCTTGATCCTGGCCGGGGAGCAGCGCCGAGCTGACGGGCACGAGGGCCCGGAGGTTCTCGAGCACTTCGATGACCCGCTCGCGCTCCGTCGAAGGCACCACCAGCGGCGTGCCCAGGATTTTCACGAGGTCGGAGTCGTGCTTGCTGTAGTCCAGCAGAGCGACTTCGCCGGGCCCGATGTCCAGCAGCGCGTGGCCCTTGCGTGGGGGCGGGGGCTGCAAGGACAGGACGATGTCGTCGTCCTGGTCCTCGACCACGATCTGCGGCGTGGCCCGCCGCAAGGTCAGGGGGTTGCGGTCCCCGTCGACGACGTTGGGGTGCCCGATGAGCGCGGCGAGGGCCTCGGGCTGCTTGAGCACGTACTCCAGCTCGCCGTCGGCGCCCCAGCCCACCTTCTCTTCGCGGAGGCAGGCGGCCACGGCGAGGCCGCGCTCGCTGAGGAAGCCGAGGCGCAGCGGGTTCTTGAGGCGCTTGAGATCCACCGGCGTGCCCGTGAGCCAGCCGGTCTGGCTGCGACGCTGGACGAACAGCGACAGCTGCAGCCCCGACGGCAGGCGCTCCAGGACCCACATCTCCCGCTCGCCGCCCTGGGACCGGCTCGGCTTGAGCGCGGCCAGCGCGGTGAATCGACGCTCCCAGTCGGGGCGGCCGGCGAACTGCTCACCCAAGGGCCGTCCGGGGACGGCGGCCAGCTTCTCGGCGATGTCGGCGGGGGGCTTCTCCGTGCCGCCGTCGCGCGTGTAGACGTCCCACAGCTCGCGGGCGAGCCACCACAGTTGGCTCGCCGTCGTCGCCTGTGCGTACTCCAACGTCCGGGCCACGACCGTCGGCTGGCCCGGCTCGCCCAGCAGCAGCGCCATGAGCCGTGCGGACAGGCAGGACATCGGGTCCGGCGAGGCATCGAGCCAGCGGTCGGCCTCGGTCGGTCGCGGCGGGGCGCCCAGCAGGCCCCGGGCGCCGGCGGCCACGACGAGCCCCAGGTAGTAGGGGACGCTGGACTCCGCCACCGCCAGATCGATCTGCTCGGTGGCCTTGCGGATCGCCGCGGGGTCCGCCGTCGACAGCAAGGCCATGGGCCAGAGCAGGCCGTTGGCGCCGGGGAACTGGATCTTCTGCTTTCGGCTGGTGCGCTTGAGGTCCTTGTGCGCCTGGGACCAGGTCTTCAGCGCGGCCTTGCGCCGGCCGCGGAGCATGGACAGCCGGCCGAGCTCGAACGTGGCGTCGGGGCCCTCGAGGGGCGCGAGCAGGGCCTCGGCGTCGGCGAACCGGCCGCACAGGATGAGGTGCCGGGTCCAGTCCAGGAGCAGCTCCCGAGGGGCGTCGGGCCGCTCGGCGCGGCTCTGGACCCAGACCATGATCTCGCCCGTGGGGCGGTCGGCCATCCGGCGGCGCACCTGCTCGAGGGCCAGGGCGTCGGCCAGGGGCGACTCGAGGGAGTCGAGCCACTGCCGGGTCACCGGCGCCACGAGGGCGGCGCTGAGGGGCGGGTTGGCCGGCGCCGAGCCGTCCAGGGGCTCTTCGAGCCGGCCGGCGAGCTTGAGGCACCTCGAGGCTCGGCCGGTGTACAGCGCGATGCGGATGTCGCGCAGCGCCGTCAGATCGGGGCCGCGCTGGTGGCGTCGACCGAAGGCCGAGCTGGGGGCGACGTCGGAGACGATGTCGGCGACCTGCTGGAAGCGGCCGTCGTCGAGGAGGTTGCGGCAGATCCGGTCGTGGGTGCCGTCGGGCGCGTGAGCGGGCCCGTCGATTCGCACCTGCCCGTCGGACTCCATGCGGCGCAACACGCCCACGAGCGTCTGCACGCTGTGCTTGAAGCCGCCGGGTCGGCGCACCCCGAGCTTGAGGAGGCCATCGCAGAGATCCGCGTGGTTCAGACCGCCCAGGCCGACGCCCAGGAGGTTCATGATCTCGTCCTCGGTGTTGTCGATCACGCTCGAACTCACTTCTGCAGGAGGCTGGCGCGACGAACTCGTCGCCTCCAACCATCTGGTTTCGGCCCCTGCGCACCCTCGGCGGCGCGGTCCGGGTCGACGGTGCAGGGCCCCGCGGATGGGGGCCTTGCGCTGCGGCAATGGGGCGCCCGAACGAGCGCCTCAGGGGTTCGGCCGGTGTCTCGGTGGCCGCTGCAGGCCCGGCGCGCGGGGGGCGCGTCCGTCTGCGTAGGCCGGCACCATAGCGGGCGAGCGGCGGCCAGGCATCGCCGCCTCGCGACTCGGTCCTCTGCGCCGCCGTGATCGGCCCGGCGGGGAGGCGAGCACGGTGGGGTCCCCGGTGTGAGAACTGTGTGTGATTCGCTGGCTCATCGGGGCGAGCAGCGTCCCGCCGTCGCCCGGCATTCACGCCGGGTCCTCCGGAGAGTTCCATGTTCCCGATTCGCCTCGCCTCGGCTGTCCTGCTCGGTTCCGCCCTCCTTTTCCCCGCCACGGGCTCCGCCCAGGACGCCCCTGCCGCGGGGCTCGAGGCCGCGTCCAGCGCCGAGTCGGCCCCCGCCGCGGTCGGCAACACGGAGACCGCCAGCACGGGCTCCACCACGGAGGCCGTCGAAGCATCGGGTTGCCTCGGCTGCGGCCGGATCAAGAACGTCCGGATCAAGAAGCGGCGGGTCGGCTCGGGCTTCAAGATCACCACGAACATCACCGACGACGGCAACGGCTGGGCGGCGCAGGTCGACTCGGTCTCCGTGCACCTCCAGCGCCAGTCCGATGGGCCCGAGGCCCCCACCGCGACGCTCAACGAGCGTGAGATCACGAGCCGCCTGCGCTCCGAGTCCGTCGACTTCGGCTGGGCGACCCCGCCCGACGGCACCTACCTGGTGCTCACCGACCTGATCGGTGCCGGCGGGGAACCGACCGGTGCGGAGCAGGAGTTCGCCGTCACGGTCATCGGCGAGGAAGTCACCGTGGTGCCCCGGTCCGACGTCGGCAGCGAGCCCTTCGTCCAGAACCTCGACTTCACCGTCAACGACTGCGGCAACGGCAAGCTCAAGGCCCGCGTGGGCGGCTCCGATGCCGGCGCGGTGGCGGCCGTGAACTTCCTCTTCGAAGAGCCCTTCGAGGGGCCGGCCCCCATGGAGACCGAGACGAGCGGCTCGCTCGTCCGGTCGCGCACGAACCTCTCGGAGACCAACGCCGACCTGGGCGCTCTGGGCGAGGCGCTGCGCGAGTTGCCCGAGGCGGGGGTCACGGTGACCGTGTCGGCCTTCAACGCCGAGGGCACCGTCATCGGCACCGCGACGGTCGAAGCGACGGCGAAGTACGGCGACATCCTCATCGACGGCGTGCCGCTCGAGTTCGACTGAGCCCCAGCAGCCCGGGGGGGACGTGGGGCCGTCGTCGGGGAAGCCCGGCGGCGGCCTCGTCGGTTCTGGAGCCGGCGCGGTCCCGGGGAGCCGGAGTCGATCTGCCACCGGAGCACAGTGCGGGGGCCCCGTGAGCGCGGGCGCGACCCCGATGGGGCATGGTTGGCCATGGCCGAGAACACAGCCCCCATCGCCCTTTCCCCGTCGCGCCGGCTCCTGGCTTCGATCCTGTTCGCCGCGCTGTTCGCGGGGTGCGAGGAAGAGCCGCCGCCGCTGCCGGAGCCGCCGTTCCTCGGCGCGGACCCGTCGGTGGCCGCGCCCCCGGGGGAGGCCCGGGCCGGCGTCGTGCGCGACGGCGAGGCCGGGGAGGCCGCGCTGTTCGGCGGCATCAACGCCGAGGGCCAGGCCGGCGACTTCAAGATCTACAACGAGCACGTTCAGTTCGTGATCGGCGCCCCCCGGCGGAGCCACGGCTTCGTGGACACCGGCGGCAACATCATCGACGTCGACCTCGTCCGGACCGACGGCACGCTCGGGCGCGACACCGTGGAGGACGTCTTCTTCTCGTTCGGGCTCGCGCGTCTGTTCCAGGCCGACACCGTCACCGTCGAGGCCGATGGAACCGAGGGCGACGCCGCCCGGATCCGCTCGGTCGGCCGGGACGTCCCGTGGGACCTGATGCAGGGGCTGTTCGAGCTGGAGGAGCCGAACATCCCGGACCTGCACCTGCAGATCAGCACCGAGTTCGAGCTTCCCCCCGACTCGCACAGCCTGAAGCTGACCACCACGCTGACCAACGGCGGCGAGGACGCCGTGACGATCCGGCCCCGGGACGGGCTGATGGCCTCGGGGGAAGACCTCCTGCCGTGGGCCGGCGGGCGGGGGCTGGAGGGTCCCGGGGGGGACAGCCTGGAGTCGGTCGGGGTGGTGGGCCGGCAGGGCGAGGCGGCCGTCGCGCTCTGGCCCCAGTCGGGGTCGCTCTCCAGCAGCGCAGTCGAGCAGGTCGCCGCCGAACTGGGGATCGTCGCCCTCGGTCATGGCGACCACGAACTTGCGCCCGGGGCGACGCTGACCCTCACCCGGTTCTGGTCCGTCGCCCCGGACCCCCTCACCATCGAGGCCGAGCGCTGGGCGCTGCAGGGGCTGGAACTGGGGGCCGTGGCCGGCGTGGTCGAAGAGGCGGGCGAAGGCGTCGCGGGCGTCAGGCTCCACTTTGTGCAGCCCGACGGCGACGGCCACCGCATCGCCGGCCACGTGATCACGGGGGCCGACGGACGCTTCGAGGTGCGGCTCCCGGCCGGAGACTGGACGGCCTACGCCGTCGCCCACTCCCTCAACGAGCACGTCGACCTCCCCGCTGGCGCCGGGCGCTACGGGCCGTTCACGGCGGCCAGCGTCAACGGGCAGCAGCTGGCGGCGCTGGACGGGTCCGCGCCGGCGTCGCCGTTGTCGTTCGCCGAGGGTCGCGGGACCCCGGCCCCCCAGACCGTCTCGGTCGCCGCCGGACAAGAGACGCCGCTGCAGTTCGAGCTGCCGCCTGCCAGCGGGGTGCGGCTGTCGTTGCGCGACGGCCAGCAGCGGCCTCTGCCCGGCGTCGTCGAGGTGCGGTGGGTCGGGGGCCCGACGGAGTCGGCGGTGCCGTCGGAGCTCCGGGGCGCCCTGGACGTCCCCGGCGGCTCCCGCGCGGCCTGGGCGTGGACAGCCACCGGAGAGCTCGACCTGCCCCTGCTGCCCGGCAGCTACACGGTCAACGCGGGGCACTCCTGGCGCCACGATCGGATCGCGGGCCAGGAACTCTCAGTCGGCGTCGGGGAGCAGGCAGCCCTGGAGCTCACCTTGGACGAGGCCGTGCCCCGGGACGGCTGGCTCTCCATGGACCCGCACCTGCACGGCGCCCCCAGCTTCGACGGCGCCCTGCCCATGGAGGACCGGCTGGTGGTGTGCGCGGCGACCGGCGTGGATCTCCCCGTCACCACGGACCACGACCGAAACACCGACTACCGCCCCCTCGCCCGTGCGCTGGGCCTCGACGACCGGATGCTGGCGGTGCCCGGCCTCGAGGTGACGACGATCGTGCGCGGTCACTTCAACATCTTCCCCATGGAGCCCGAGCCCCTGGGCACGCCCAATGGCGGGGCCGTGGCCTGGTGGGACACCCCCCGCGACACCCAGGAGCTGTTCGACCGCATGCGCACCGCCGGCGGGCCCGACGCCCTGATCCAGGTCAACCACCCCCGCAGCCCCGGCATGTTCGCCCTCGCGGACTACGACCCGGACACCGGGGAGCCCGGCCGGGAGCGGTTCTGGTCCGACGACTTCGAGCTGATGGAGCTGCTCAACGGGGGCGTCGACGATCTGCCGCTGATCCGGCGGGACTGGTTCTCCCAGCTCAGCCTGGGTCGCAACGTGGTGCCCACCGGGGTCTCGGACAGCCACTACCGCTGGATCCCGTGCGGTCAGGGCCGCACCGACGTCTTCCTCGACGCCGACGACCCGAGCGAGGTCACCGTCGACGCCGTGCGCGAGGCGGTCCGCGCCGGGCACGTGGTCGTCGCGGGGGGAACCACCCTGCGGGCCACGCTGGACCCCGGCTCCGGCCCGGTGCTGCCCGGGGACACGGCCGCGGGCGCCAAAGCGACGCTGGCGGTGCAGGTGCGCACGCCGCCCTGGTTCGAGCCGGGCACCCTGCGCGTCTATCGAAACGGGGAGGTCGTCCACGAGCAGGAGCTGCCCGGCCCGGCCGTCGATGGCGTCTGGTTCGACGGGGGGATCGCCGTGGAGGCCGACTCCGACGCCTGGTTCGCGGTGGAGGTGCAGGGAACCGAGCCCATGGGCGACGCCTGGCGCAACTCGACTCCCTACGCCATGACCAACGCGTTCTTCCTCGACGTCGACGGCGACGGGTGGGTGTCGCCGGGGTTGTGAGGGCGGGGCCGGCCCGCGGCTCCTACAGGCTGAGCAGGTAGAGCAGCAGGGACTCCCGCTGCGCCGCCGGGAGCTCGCACCCGAACTCGTGGCCACCGGCCGTGAAGCCGGGCTCGGTGATCGCCGGGCGGTCCGCCAGGCAGAGCAGCTGCTCCAACCCCCGCACCGCGCCGTTGTGCAGCAGCTTGTCCTTGGCCCACAAGCCGGTCAGTCGGGGGGCCTTGAGCCCGTGGCGCATGGTCCCGGGGGCGCCGGGCAGGCCGCAGCACGGGGTGCCCGTCAGGTCCGGGTCGCCCCAGCGTTGGTAGACGTCGTCGGTCCCGATCTCGTCGTAGTCGAAGACGTCGGTGCTCTGGGCTCGGGGGCCGTCGTGGCACGCGGCGCAGCCGGCGTCGGCGAACACCTGCTGGCCTTCGTCTCGCTGCGCCCGGGACGGCGGGTTGGGGTTGGCCGGCGCCTGCAGCGTCGCCAGGTACTCGACCAGCGGGGTGAACCGATTGAGCGTCCAGTGATCCGTGTCGCCGTCGGCCACCTGGACGTAGACGGACAGGAAGTTGTGCAGATCCGGGGCGTCGCCGTTCCAGCCCAGCAGCGGCGAGTCCATCCCGTGGGCGTCGGCCTCGGCGAGGCTCGGAATGCCCCAGAGATCCAGGATCCGCGTGGGCGTCGCGACGCCGTCGTCCACCGGCGCCGGCACGAGGACCGCGTCGAGCACGCCGGGGTCCCAAGACGCGTACTGCGCCTGGACGTCGGGGCTGAGCTGCGGGGCTTCGCCCATGGCGGGGATCAGCGGCAGCAAGGTCGCGCCGAGCTGGGCCCGCAGCCAGGGCGAGTCATCCAGGGCGTCGAGCACCGGCCGGATCGCCTCGATGGCGGCTTGGTTCTGGCTGGCTTCGTCGAAGAACGGGTTGGCCTTCATGGGCGCGAGGAACAGCGCGAGGCTGAGCTTGCCGTACTCGTACTGCAGGTTCGGGTAGCCGACGGCGTAGCGCCCGTCGGGCATCTGGCCGAAGTGGCAGCCCGCGCAGCCGAACGCCGCGGTCGGTTGACCGGCCAGGCGCGCGCCCTCGGGGAAGCCCAGGGGGCGGTCGGTGGGCGAGTAGGGGTCGGGGACGAGCCCGTACTCCGTGAACCCGACGCCGAGCTCGTCGGGGAAGCGGCTGCCCAGGAAGTCGAGCAGCGCGGTCGGCACGCCCAGCCCGCCGAAGCCTTCGTAGAAGAACATCGACTTGCCGCACAGCAGCATCGCGCGGCGGTCGGCGGGGTCCCCGGACCACGCGTCGCAGGCGCCGTCCAGCTCGCCCAGCTCCAGGAGGAGCTCCAGGTCCGCCGAGGTGTTCGTGAGGCCGCCGTCCCACGGAGTCGCCCCGTCGCCCCCCGTGGCGTCCAGGTCGCACTCCACGCCCAGCTGAAACGCGCCCCGGTCGCCGGCGAACCCATCGACCACCACGGTGTAGGGCTCGCCTGCGACGGCGTCGAACGTCAGCGAGTTGAAGCCGCGGGCGACGGCGTTGTCCGCGACGCAGGCCTCGCCGTGGAGCAGCACGAGGTCGTGGTCCAACACCGTCGGGCTCGTGTCGAGCAGCCGCAGCGTGACCTCGCCCGTGCCGCGGGGGTGGAACGTGAACGCGACTTCGGGGGCCTCGTAGTTGCCGACGGCGATGGGGTAGCCGTCCAGCAAGGCCGTGGCGCCCGCGTTCCAGTCGCCGGTGTCGCCGGCGACGACCTCGCCACAGCGCAGGGCAGTCACGGGCGCGCAGCCATCGGCCGGCGTCGGGGGAGGGGGCGTCGGGCGGTCGTCCAGGCTGGACGCCGGCGTCGACGGCGCGCCCACGGGGGTGCAGTCGGTGGCTCCGAGCAGGGCGACGGAGCCCAGGACGAGGACGAATCGTTGCGGCATGGCTCACTCCGGCCGACCGCGCAGGGTGCGGTGACGGCCACCCCGACCGTGCCGCCCAGGAGGTCACAGCGGCGGCACAGACACCGGCTGTGTCCCGGTAGGCTGGGGACATGCAGGAATGGACGTCGGGCAGCCGGGTGGGCCGCTACGAGCTGGTCGAGCCCATCGGGCGCGGTGGGGTCGGGCTGGTCTGGCGCGCGTGGGACCCTGAACGGCAGCGGGACGTCGCGGTCAAGGTCCTCCGCGTCCTGGACGCCGGGCTCGCCCGCCGGCAGGTGCGCGAGGCCGCGCTGCAGGCGCAGATCGACTCCCCCCACGTCGTCCGGGTGCTGGATGCACTGACCGTCGCCGGGGTTCCGGTGCTGGTGATGGAGCTGGTCGGGGGGCCGACGCTGCTGGCGCTGCTCAAGGAAGGCCGGCTGCCCCTGGATGCCGTCGACCGCCTGGCCGCGCAGCTGCTGGCGGGGCTGCAGGCGATCCACGAGGCGGGGATCGTCCACCGGGACCTCAAGCCCGGGAACATCCTGCTGGCGGGCCCGCCGGGCCGCCGGTTGGCTCAGCTCACCGACTTCGGGCTCGCCCGGCCGCTTCAGGACGACGAGGAACTGACGCTCCTGGGGACGATGCTCGGCACCCCGGGCTACATGGCGCCGGAGCAGATCGTGGACCCCCGCCAGGCCCGGGAGCCCGCCGACCTCTTCGCCCTGGGCGTGATCCTCTTCCGCATGGTGACCGGGACCCTGCCGTTTCGGGCCCCCGACCGCTTCGAAGTGATGCGGCGCACCCGCGCGGGCGATCGGCCCACGGTGGCGGAGCTGCGCCCCGACGCGCCGGCCCGAATGGTCGCGGCCATCGACGGCGCGCTGCGGAGCCAGCCCGAGCGGCGGCCGGCCACGGCGGCGGCGATGGCGGCGATCTGGGCGGGGGAGGCCGCGCTGGACGCGGACCCGGACGTCGAGCCGACCGCCCCGGCGATCAGCCTCGACGTCCCCGACCGGCCTTCGGCGCCGGGCGTGCCGGTGCCGGCGGAGCCGTTGGTGGGCCGCCAGCCCGAGCTGCGGGCGGTGGCCGACGCGCGGGCGGCGGGGCGGCGCCTGATCACGCTGCTGGGCACGGCGGGCGTCGGCAAGACCCGGGTGGCGCTGGCGGTGGCGGGGGCCGAGGGGGAGGCCTGGTGGGTGGATCTGGAGGGGCTGGGCGACGAGGCGGCGGCGCTGACGGCGGTGGCCCGGGCCCTGGGCGTCGGCCTGCACCCCCGCGACCCCCAACAGGGGCTGGCCGACGAGTTTCGGAAGCGCAGCGGATTGCTGGTCCTGGACGGCGCCGGGGCGCTCGCGGCGGCGGTCGGCGGCCTCGTGAGCCGGTGGCTGGCCCAGGCCCCGGGGTTGACCGTGATCGCCAGCAGCCGCGTCCTGCTCGGGGCGCGGGGCGAGGCCGTCGTGGAGGTCGGACCATTGCCTCTGGAGGACGCCGTGGCCTTGTTCGCGCGGTGCGCCTCCGCCCTGCGGCCGGGGTTCCGTCTCGACGACGGGAATCGCGAGGCGGTCCAGGGCATCGTGCAGCGCGTCGATCGGTTGCCGCTGGCGGTGGAACTGGCCGCCGCGCGCACGCGGCTGCTCCCGCCCCAGAGGCTGCTGGAGCGCTGGGACCTGGGGCTGATCCGCGGCCGGGGCGGGCCCCTGGACGAGGCCATCGACGGCTCCTGGTCCCTGCTGGCCCCGTGGGCTCAGGTCGCGCTGGCGCAGTGTTCGGTGTTCCGGGGGGGCTTCACCCTCGACGCCGCCGAAGACGTCATCGACCTGGCCGGCTTCGACCGCGCCCCTTGGCCCATGGACGTCGTCCAGTTGCTCGTCGACCACAGCGTCGTCGCCTGCTCGGAGCCCATCGCCGGGCACGAGCGCTTTCGGCTCTACGAGCCCGTGCGGGGGTTCGCGGCGGATCGGTTGGGGCAGCCCGACGCCGTGCTCGCCGACGACGGCCGCTCGGCCACGGGCCCCGAAGCCCTCGCCGGGGCCCGGCTGCGCCACGCCCGCACATTCGCGCGCCTGGGCGCCCGGCGGGCCATGCGTCCCTTGACGGGTCGCGGGGGCGCGAGCCGGGTGCGCAGCCTGGACCTGGAGCGGGAAAACCTGCTCGCGGCCCACGAAGCGGGGCTCGATGCCGACGACGGGACGCTCGCCGCGGGCTGCGCGCTCGCGCTGGCGTACGGGTTCCGGCTGCACGGGCCCTACGCCGGCGGCGCGGCGCTGGTGGCGCGGACGCTGCGGTGTGCGGGCCTGGGCGCCGAGGATCGCGCGCGGCTGCACCGGCAGGCCGGCCGCCTGGAGCTGCTGGCGGGGGACCGGGGCGCGGCGGCCGCTGCGTTGGACGCTGCCCAGCAGGCGTTCGACGCGCTGGGAGACCGCCGCTCCCAGGGCATTGTGCTGGGCAACCTCGCGGACCTGGACTGCGAATCCGGTCAACTGGACCGAGCCGAAGATCGGTACCGGGCGGCGCTGGCCGCGCTGCGGGCCGTGGGCGACGTCGGCTCCGAAGCTGTCGTCCTGGGCAACCTGGCCAACCTGCTGCGGGGCCGGGGCGATCCCCAGGCTCGCGCCAGCTACGAGGAGGCGCTCGCGCTCAGCCGCCGCGCCGGCGATCAGCGCGCCATCTGCCTGACCCTGGGGAACCTCGCGGGGCTGCACCTGGACGCGGGGCGCCTCGAGGTCGCGCGGGCCGCGTTCGACGAGGGCATCGCCATCGCCCGCACGCTGGGGGACCACGCCCACGAGGGGCTGATGCAAGGCAACCGGGCGCTGTTGGACCAGCAACGGGGGGACCCGGCCGCGGCGCGGGCGGGCTTCGAAGCGGCCATCGAGCTGGCCCAGCGGGCGGGCAGCCGCCGGATCGAGGGCCTGCACCGGGGCAACCTGGGCGATCTGCTGTGGGCTCAGGGCGACCTCGCGGCCGCCCGGGAGCAGCTGGAGCAGGCGGTGGCCCTCGGCGACGAACTCTGGCCGCTCATCGCCGGCGCGTTCCGCGGCAGCCTGGCGGCGATGGCGGCGCAGGGGGGCGACGCCGAGCGTGCGCGGCGGCTGTTCGACGAGGGGGAGCGGCTGCTCGACGGGGTCGACGCCGACGAGTTGCGCAAGCTGCGGGCGCGGCGGGTCGAGGCGGAAGTCTAGCCACCGCAACGACTCACGCCGACTCACGGCGGGGTGGTGCTTCGCCTACGGGTCGCAGTCCAGGTGCATGCGGTACGGGCCGCTGTCCCCGCTGAACCCGTCGACCACGAACGTGTAGTTCTTGCCGGCCGAGGCTTCGAAGACCAGCGAGTTGAACGCCACGAGCAGCTGGTTGGCGGCCTGGCAGGACAGTCCATCGTCCTCGAGGATGAGGATGTCGTGGTCGACGAGATCGTGGTCCACGTCGACCAGGCTGATCTCGACCTCGCCGCCCGTCCCGGTCCAGGTGTAGCCCACCTCGGGGCCGGCCCAGTTCCCGACGGCGTTGGGGTAGCCGGACAGGAAGTTGGTGGCGCCGACGGTGCTGCCGCTGACGGTCTCGCCGCAGGCGATGGCGCCGACCACGGCGCAGCCCTCGCTGTCGGTCGGGTCGCCGGGTGCTTCCGCCACCTCGACGTTGATCGTGTCGCTTGCCAGGACGGTCCCCCAGGTCGAGTGGCTGCGCGCCGTCAGCGTGCGGGGGCCCGGCTGGTGGAACGTCACCGTCGCCGCCGCGGGGTTGGGCGTCAGGTCGTCGGACACGCGGTAGGGGCCCGCCCAGAACGAGACCGCCTCGCCGCCGTGGCGCTCGGCCCGCAGGACGGTGGGGTTGCCCACCGAGTCGCCGTCGCCCGGTGTCAGGAACTCCACGTCCGCCCAGGGGAACGAGCCCGGCGCGGGGTCGTCGGGGGCCTCGGGGGCCTCGGGGGCGGGCACGTCCTCGGGGTCCGACGGCGGGTCCTCGGGGTCCGACGGGGAGTCCGCGGGCGGCGTGTCGTCGGCGGGGCCGTCGCCGCCGACGCCGGACAACTCGTGGAACCACAGGGGCAGGTAGCTGCTGCCGTTGCTGGTGGCGATGGCCTGATCGAACGCCGCCCGCGGGTACCGGATGCCCCGGCCGGCGGCGCTGTTGTAGCCGTAGGGGTAGCCGCCCTTCCACGCCTGCGCCCACCGCCCGGCAGGGTCGTTGGCGGTGTAGTGGCTGCCGTCGTAGCCGGTGGCCACGAGCACGTGGCCGTAGCCGGTGAAGTAGCCGTGCACGATGACGGGCTTGCCGGCGGCGAGAAGCTGGTGGAGCCGGTCCCGCGAGCCGCTCGTGTTGGCGGTCAGCCGCGCGCTGATCCCCGCCTCCTGGGCCAGCGTGTTGAACACATCGGCGAGCCCCGCGGGGCTCTGGGCCCGGTCCTTGCCGAAGCGGCTGGTGATGGTGTCCGGGTTGCCGGTCCAGCCGTACTTGCTCAGGACCATGGCGATGGACGTGTTCTGGCAGGAGGCGCCGGGGTGCAGGCTGTTGGCGTACTGGTAGAAGTACGGCACGGAGATCGACCGCTCCTCGCTGCGCGCGGGTGCGCCCGGCGTGCCGGCCACGGGGTCGCAGTCGGCTTCACCCGCCGCGATGCAGGCGACCAGGTTCATCCACGGCACCGCCGGGAAGTCGCCGCCGGGCACGGCGAAGGTCTGCTCGGTGATGGGCAGCTGGTAGCGGTAGGCGAGCCAGGCCGCGGCCGTCGCGGAGCCCTCCATCGCCTGGACGGTCCATGTTCCTGCGTGGTCGGCGGGGCCCGCGATGCCGAGGACGACGGCGGCTGGGTCCTCGCCGTCCAACGCCCACGCTTCGGCGGCCAGCTGCCGGGTCGCTCCGTCGATGCGGCTGACGACGTAGTGCGCGGACTCGCCGCCGGGGGTGAGGGCCGCGGCCAGGGCCGAGGCGTAGGAGCCCGGCAGCGCCCGCACGGCGATTCGCTGCACCGCGTTGCCGCCGCCGGGGCGGGGGGCGGTGTTCGGAGACCCGTGCAGCGCCAGGGCGCCGGGGTACTCGGGGGCGCCGAGGCTCGGCTCGGGGGCCAGGGACACGTCCTGGAGTCCCGGGATCACCCGCGGCGCCAGCACCACGACCTCGTCGTCGTCGGGGGCGACCGCCATGCGATCCGTCGCCGCCACCAGGCCCGCCTGCAGCACCCCGAAGACCTCGCGGGCGAAGAGGTCGCGCTGCCAGGGCTCCGGCGCGTCCGACCACGCCGTGACCACCGGGAACCAGGCGGCGTCGAGCTCGTCGGCGTCCGGGGCGACGGTCGCCCGCAGGTCGTCGAGGAGCAGCGCGCCGGCGACCAGGTTCCCGGCCCGGCGGCCCGGGTCTGGGGCCCCCAGCCGGTCGGCTGCAGCGCGCTCGTCCGCGTCCAGGGCCAGGTAGCCGATGCGGTCGTCCGCCCCGCCGAACGCGCCGAACCCGGTCTCCACGAAGGCCAGCGCGGCGAGGAGATCGGCGGGGACGTCGTACTCGGCCTCGACGGCGGCGAGCAGGTCCGTGGCCGGCAGGTCCGCGAGGGGGCCGAGGTCGTCGGCGGGGCCCTGCGCGGGCGGCGGGGGCGTCGGCAGGGACTGGGCGAAGCACCCCATCAGGACCCAGGCGGGCGCCATCTTCATCCAGCTCGAGCTCATCGGAAACTCCCATCATCAACTGGTTTGCGCACTGCGACTCCGGCCCCGGGGCCGACGATCGAAGGTTGCGACGGCGCCGGTCACAGCGACAGTCACAGGGGGGCCGACCCGGTCACAAGGTGGTCACGGGCGCCGGCCCTGCCGGCGCTACCCGCTGCAGTGCTCGTTCGGCACGCAGGTCCCGTCGCACACGCCGGAGGCACATTCGAACGGCGCCAGGCAGGCCTCGCCGTCGCTCCTCGGCGGCTGGCAGGTGCGATCGCCGAAGAGGTCGCACCACGAGTCCACGCACTCTCCGAGCAGGCTCCAGTCGTCGTCGGCGCAGGGCTCGCCCACGGCCAGCGGACCGACGCCGGGCTCCTCGCAGCGGCCGGTGTCGCCGTCGCAGGTCAGCCCCGTCCGGCACAGCTGGTACGGCTCGATGGGCGAGCAGGGTTCGCCGACCCCGCTCGCGGGCCGGCAGGTGCCCGCCCGCGGGACGTTCTCGCCGTCGTACGGGTTGGTGCAGCCATCGCCGTAGCAGCAGAAGGCCTGGCTGGGGTCGCAGGTGCCGTAGAACGACGCGCCGACGCCGTCGCGCAGCGGCGAGCACGGCCCCGAGTCCTCGGTGCGATCGAACATCCCTCGGCCGGCGCCCGCCGCGAACCCGAAGCACGACTCGTCGTACAGCGCCGCCCGGACCTCGTCGCCGCAGGCGGCGGACTCCAGGGTGTCCAGGCAGGCGTCGTAGGCGCTGGGCACGAAGACCACGCGGCCGGCTTCGGTCGCGCGGACCCAGTCTCCGAACGGCTGGACGTCCAGCAGATCGGCCACCACGACCGGGCATGCGGATTCGGTCGGCGGCAGCGTCCCGGCTTGATCGGCGAGGGCTGGCGCGGTCGCGTAGCCGTCGAAGAACTGCTCCACGTCGCTGCCATCGCAGCAGCGGAACAGCGCGCTGCACAGGGCGTCGGCGACTTCGACCACGTCGAAGCCCGGGGCCGCCGGGGGAGGCTCGGCGCCGGGGGCTGGCGAGTCGGCGACGGAGCACGCCGACAACGCGACGGCGGCGAGCGGCGGCAACCAGGAGTGGCGCACGGGGCTATCGTCGCTCGAAGCGGTAGGGACCGGCCGTGGCGCCCCAGGCCTGGGTGCCGTCGTCGTAGAAGCCGCGGTCCCAGGACTCGAGTCGGTTCACGGTGCTCGTGATCTCCGACGTGGCGTAGGCCGCGCCCTGCAGCGTGCTCGCGCAGCCTTCGCCCATCGTCCCGCCGGCAAAGACGGCTTCGTCGGGGTCGTAGGTCAAGTAGGCGCCACAGCCCTCTCGAAGGAAGACGTCGGCGGCGGCGAAGGCCGCGACCTCGTCGTCGCCGCACAGCCCGATGGCGGCGTCCGGGTCGGTCAAGGCGTAGACCGTCGTGGTCGCGTCGTGCTCCCCATCGCCGGCGGCGACGACGTACAGGCGCTGACGGTAGGGCTGCGACGGCGTGTCCATCACGGCCTGCTCCACGTACAGGACCTGGTCGCCCAGCTCCGGCGCCTCGACGGCGCACGTGATCAACTGGATCGCGAAGTACTGGGGCTCGTCGAAGGACTGCTGTTCGGAGTCGAAGGAGCCGATCAGATGCTCGGCGAGCGTGCCCGCGGCGTCGAAGGGTGCGGGGGGCGGATCGTGGGGGCCGTGGACGGCGGGGGTGCAGCCGGCCACGAGGGCGGCGATCAGCAGGCGTTTCATGTCGGGACTCCAGGGTTCCGGGGGGCAGAGCGGCGGTGTCAGAACCCGGGGAGGAGGGCCGGGTCGTGGACGGCGTCGAAGCTGCGGGTCGGCGCGCAGGAGTCGAAGCCCGTCTCGGACCCGCCCAGCTCGAAGTGCAGGTGTCGGGTCTCGCTGCGGCCGCTGTTGCCCATCGCCCCGATGCGCTGCCCGCGCGCGACGGCGTCGCCCACGGACACCGGGACGGAGTCGGGGCGGAGGTGGGCGTACCGGGTGAACACGCCCGGCGCGTGCTCGACGACGACGTGGTTGCCCCAGCCCGAGCCGCACTCGCGCAGCTGCTGGTTCCGGTCGAACAGGTCCGACTCGGGGCAGCCCCCCCGGACGTAGGCGACCGTCCCGTCGGCGGCGGCGGCCACCGCGACGTCCGGGACCGACTCGTCGGCGTGGATCCAATCGATCCCCTCGTGCTGGGCGCGCTGACCGGGCGTGCCCGCAAACGGCACCCAGGAGGTCCAGGTCGTGGGCCGCTCCCAGGCGAGCGAGGCCGCGCCGGCGGGCAAGGCGGCGCCGGTCTGCTGGATCGGGGCCTGCTCCTGCTCGATGGAGGTGTAGGCGGGGCAGGGGGCCTCGGCGAGGTCCGGGGCGGCGCCGCCCCCATCGCACTGCACCCCCAGGGCGAAGGGCCCCGTGGAGCCGGCGTACCCATCGACGACCAGGTAGTAGGTCAGGCCGGCGACCGGGGAGAACTGCACGGAGTTGAAGGCCCGCGCGACCAGGTGGTCGGGCTCGCAGACTTCTTCGAGGACGAACACGTCGTGGTCGCCGTCGCCGGCCTCCTCGATGTGGATCTCCACGTCGCCTTCGGGCGCCACGAACCGGTAGACGACCTCGCTGCCGCCGTAGTTGCCCACGACCCCCGCGTAGGAGTCCAGCACGTCCGACGCGCCGGCGTTGTAGTCGGAGGTGTCGCCGGCCACGAAGTCGCCGCAGCGGACTTCCTGGACCGCGGCGCAGGCCGCCGGGGCGGGGAGCTCCTCGGCGGGCTCGGCGGGGGCGGGGATGGCGGGGGCGGGGTGCGCGCTCGCCGGCGCGGTCAGCTCGCAGCCTGCGCTGAACGCGGCGAGCACGATGAAGGCGGCGGAATCGAACAGGTGCTGGCGCATGGGTTCTCCGGGGAGCGTCGGTGGGGGGACTCTGTCCGGGCAGGGGTCACACGGGGGTCACACCGGGGGTTGTGCCCGGCGGTGGGGCGCGACGGTCGGCCGCGGCTTGGAGTCCTGCGGGCGGTCCGCGACGACGGCGAGGGCCGCGCGCACGCGGTGGGCGGCCTGGAACGCCAGCAGCCGCTCCTCGACGCGGGCGAGGGCGGGCCCGCGGTACGGGCCGGTCTGCCAGGTGACGACCGAGTCGGAGCCATCGGCCGCGAGGACGAACTCCGCGCACACGCAGACCGGCTCCACCTCGCCAGGCAGGGTCTGGCTCAGCTCGAGGGACACCGCCAGGCGTCCGGGGCTCGGTCGCGACAGCGCGACGGCGCGGGCGCTCGCTCCATCGAGGCGCAACGCACCCAGCAGGTGGCTGAGTGCGTCGTGAGGAGCGACTGCGGGCAGCCGGGTGGTTCGGGGAGCGAGGGCATGGTGAACGGACATGGGTGCCTCCGGGGTGGAGGCACCAGAGCGGAGCAGGAGTCACAGCGGGGACACAGTCCGGGCCGAGCCCGGAGCCCGGCGGCGCGCGTCGGGGTCAGACGGGCCAGACCCGGAGGCGCGCGGGGCCGTCGACCACCGACAGCTCGGCGGCGTCCAGCGACTGGCTCATGAGGTCCGAAGCCTGCTGCTCGTTCCCGGCCGCGGCCTCGACTTCGGCCCAGCGCTCCAGCAAGCGGATCCGGGCGACCCGCTCGCCGGCCTCGGACAGCAGCTGGTTGCCGCGCGCCAGGGACTCCCGGGCCTCGGGGATCATCCCGTCCGCTGCCTGCAGCTCCCCGAGCCCGCCCAGGGCCTCGCCCTCGCAGGCGACCAGCCCCGTCTCCCGGGCGAGGCCCACGGCGGCCCGCAGCCAGGTGCTGGCGTCGAGGAGGCGGCCCCGGCTCAGCTCCAGCTCGCCGACCAGGTGCAGGGCGCGGGCCTCGATGGCGCGGTCTCGGACCTGCCGGGCGAGGACCAGCGCCGCGCGAAGGTGCCCGCGGGCGGCTTCGGTGCGGCCCTCGGCCAGATCCAGGGAGCCGGTGTCCACCAGCAGCTGAGCCTCCAGCTGGCGGTGGCCAGTGCGCCGGGTGATCTCCAGCCCCTCGGCGAGGCGGTGGCGGGCGCCGACGGTGTCGCCCTGCAGCCGCCGGACCCCGGCGATGCGGGCCAGCAGCGCACCTTCGCCCTGCCGGTGGCCGGCGTCGCGCTGGGCGGTCAGCGCCTCCTCGAAGATCGACCCGGCGCGGAGCGGTCGGCCCTTGGCCAGGTGCACGTCGCCCAGGTGCCCCAGGACGATCGCCCCGAACCTGCGGTCCTCGGCTTGCACCAGGCGCGACAGGGCGTCTTCGAAGGCGGACTCCGCCTCCTCCAGCTGGCCGAGCAGTTGCAGGCACCGAGCCCGCTCCGCCAGCGCGCGGCCCCAGCCTCCGGGCTCGCCGGCGAGCTCAGCGGCTGCCACGGCGGCGTCGGCGAACTCCAGCGCCGCGGCCGGGTCCTCGCGGCGCCGGGCGAGGGCTCGCGCGCGCAGGGCCTCGGGGGAGGCGGCGCCGGCGACGGCGGCTTCCAGGTCGGCCTCGGCGCCGCGCAGGTCGCCGGCCATCAGCCGCAGCCGACCCCGCTCCCAGAACAGGTCGGGGCCCCCGCCCGCGGCGAGGCAGCGGTCGATCAACTCGGGGTCGCCGTGGGAGGGCCCCCGGAACGCCGCCAGCAGGCCGAGCGCCCGCACCGCCGCGGCGGCCAGATCCGGGTCGCCTCGCTGCTGGGCGCGACGGCCGGCGGCGACGAGGTCGGCGCGGTCCGCGGCCAGCTTCTCCAGCTCGTGCTGGGCTCCCCCGCGGTCCAGGCGCGCGAGCAGGGCCGGGTCGCCCCAGCGGGCGAAGTGGGCTCCGTGGCGGGCCGCCGCCCCGGGCTCCAGGCCGTCCTCCGTGGCGAACGCTCGCACCGCCCGGAACAGGCGGAAGCGGGTCCGGGCGCCGGGCTCGAGCCGCAGCAAGGAGCGTGATCGGAGGCTCCGGAGGGCGGCCGGCGCCGTCGGGGCCTCGGGGTCGTCGAACCGGAGCACCGCGTGGGCTTCGTCGAGGTCGAAGGCGCCTTCGAACGCCGCGAGCTGACCCAGCGCCGACCGCTCCCAGGCCCCCAGCAGCTCCCACGACGACGCGACCGCAGCCCGCAGCGAGCGGTGCCGCTCGGGCCGGTCTCGGCGGTCTTCCTGCAGCAGGTCGAGCTGCTGGTCGAGCCGGTCTCGGAGCTCGTCTGGGCCGAGCAGATCGGCCCAGACCGCGGCCATCTCGATGGCCAACGGCAGCCCGTCGAGGCACTCCAGGATCGGACCCACGACGGCGGGATCCTCGTAGCCGGGCACCGGGGTGCCGGGGATCCGGCGGGCGAACAGCCGGGCGGCGTCGGCGGCGGTCAGAGGCGCGACCGCGACCTGGCGCTCGCCGCGGATCCGCAGCGGTTCGCGCGACGTGACGACGACGGAGACCCGGGGGGCGGGGTCCAGGAGGCCGGGCAGGGCCGCGGCCAGCGACTCCGCGGCCTGTTCGGCGTTGTCGAGGACCAGCAGCAGGCGCCCGCGGCCGGCCAGGGCGCCCCCCAGGAAGCGCGCGGCGTCGTCGCCCTCGCCTTGCAGATCGGAGCCGAGGGCATCGGCGATCGCGCGCAGAAGATCGCCCCGGGAGGTGGCGTTGGCCAGGTCGATCCACGCGACCTCGTCCCAGCGCCGGGCACCGGCCTGGTCGGTCGCCCACGACAGCGCGAGGGCGGACTTGCCCACGCCCGCGGGGCCGATCAGCGTGGCGATGCGGCCCTCGTCCAGGGCGACCGCCAGGGGAGCCGCGGCCTCCTGGCGGCCCACCAGATCGCCGGCGGGCGGCAGGTTGCACCGCGTCGCGTCCACGGGTTCGTCGTCGGGGATCAGGGGGGCGGGCCGGTCCGCGTGGGTCGACAGCTCCTCCCGGGCGACGGCCACGGCGACGGCGTCGGCAACATGGAACCGGTAGCCCAGGCCCACGACGGTGAGCAGGTGGTCCGGCTGGGCGGGGTCGATCTCGACCTTGGCCCGCAGCCGGCCCATGGTCGTCTTGACGGTCCGGCTGATCACCCCGCCGCGGTAGCCCCAGACCTCCTTGAGCAACTCCTGCCGGGAGACGGCCCGGCCATCCTGCGAGGCCAGGTAGGCCAGGAGCTTCGTCTCGGTCGGGGTGATGCTGCGGTCGCCGTCGTGCCAACGGGCCACCCGAGCGGCCAGGTCGATGCGGCAACCCAAGAGGTCGAGGTAGCGGGTGACGGGGGGGGCGTCGGTCACCGGCTGATTCTTTCACACGCCCGCGGGCGGCGGCTGGCTCCGGGCCATGTCTCCTCCGACGGCGCCGAAGGCGGCCAGGGAACGCATCGGTCTTCCGCCGGGCGCTCGGGGCTCGCCGCAGGGCGTGACGACACGATTCGGGCAGCCGCTGGGACCTCCCCGCCGGACGGGTCCTCGATCTGGACTGTTGATCTACGCCGCAGGAGCCGGTTGCCCACGGGCGGCTGGTGGTTCTGCGCAGGGAATTCGGTGAGTTGATTGGGATGGCCTGCGCGTCGTTCGCAAGGCGGGAGGAGCGGAGCGGGGTTGTTCCCCCGCGGCCGACGACCAACGCAGCCAGC
>Ga0055584_100001747_pt1 | contig 21327 bp, 18 predicted proteins | sample OSDHelmetaG_FD_58716 | JGI IMG/M metagenome (GOLD analysis project Ga0055584, IMG submission 58716) | Pelagic marine sediment microbial communities from the LTER site Helgoland, North Sea, for post-phytoplankton bloom and carbon turnover... | ecosystem: Environmental > Aquatic > Marine >...
TTTAAGATATCAGAAACACCATTTGAAGGTAAACTAATTTTAAAATTTAAGCTCTGATTATCTGATTCACGCCAATAGCTAATATCTATTTCAGCACTTTGATTTTTTTTTCGTAATAAAGAACAATCAGTAATAAATATTGATTGATGGTTTGCATCAAATACAGCACACCATTTAAAAGTCCCTTTCTTTTTATATATTTTTTCATTTGGTACATCAGCATTGAAACAAATATTAGTTGGTAAATTTGCTCCAGAATTCATACCAATATTTAATCCAAATTTCATTCTAGTGGGAACTGCTCCATTTCCATCAATAATAACTTTGCACATGTAGAGTTTTTTTTCAGGTGTAATTTCTTCAAGAAGATTTCTACAATTGATATACCTAACTACCTTTTTTTCAGTTTTAACAGATGCAATATATGAAGAAGAACCAATTTTTCGACCCTCTTCATTGTAGAATTCAAAACTCATATTAAAATCTTTAGGACAAAAATTAGGATAAATTGCTAACTCAGTAAAGTCAAAATCACAGGAAACAGGGAACGAAATGGCCGAGTCAAAAAACTCTTTTTTGTTAGGATTTTTCCATATCGCTAAATCAGAGAAATCTCTGCTAGTGTCATAATAAGAATGACTGAGAGAGATCGCCTCAAAATTATTGTAGACATTGCCTACGACGAATCTTGGATAAAAACCTTTTAAATCATGATTAATTTTTACAGTTCCACGCTCATCATTAAAAAAAGATCTGGCAGACTCACTTTCCAAAATATTAATCCAAATAGTTGAATATGGACTTTCATTTTCAATAATTTTTTCGACAAACAGCGATTCACCTTTAACATTGATGAATTCTAAGTCAATATTTTCTTTAACAATAGCAATTGGTCCATTAACAAATGAAAAATATGGGTTAAATTCATTTTTGGATATTATGTCAAAGCCAGTCTCCGGTACTACTTGTTCATTGTTTTCTTCTAGATCACTTAGATCATTATAGATACGCCCACAAGTATGAACAAAAGTGTTACCAAGTTCACTCACATAAGATAAAGTAATTGCAGGATAAGGAAAAACCATATCTCGCGCTGAAAAGATTTCAACTTCAACTGAACCAAGGAAATTTCCTTTAACATTTTCTTTACTCTTATCAAGCATTTCTTTCATTGACCATTTAAAAGACTTAACACAATCGATAAGATTACTTTCAGTAATTACAACGCTACCATTAGAGGCTCTTAGAGTTATTAAAGCAGTTACTTCCTTAATTTCTCTCTTTAAAAGCCAGTAACCCATAAAAGTTACTATAGTATCAATTTTTTTTTCCTCAACTCTAATAGGAAATACGGCGCTAGAACGCATTGTTGGGGAATAGTTTTTTGGGAGCTCTTCACCAAAAGATTTGGTTGAAGAAAGATGTTTAGCAAAAGATTTCATTATTTTTTTCTCAAATAATATGATTATATTTTAAATTAACTACCTAATATAGATTCAACAATATGGTTTTAATACGTGATTTTGATTCAAGATAATTTTCCCAAAGAAAAATAATATTAGCTCTAAATAAATAATAACCAGCATAGTTTTAGGAAATTAGATATCCTTTTATTAAGAAAATTCATTAAATCCTAAAAAAATATATTTTATTATCACCCCTTAAATTTATAAAGTCTCTTTTACTGTTACAAACTATTAAGATTTGTGATGTTTTTTAAAGACCTTTTCTAGATAAGAAAATGTTTCAGAGGCGCAGACATGCCAATTGTACTCTTGAGACTTTTTAAAACTGACTTGAGATTTTTCTGATCTCAGTTTAGCACTATCAATGAGATTTTTTATTGAATGATATATCTCAATTGCCCTCTCAGGATTAAAAAATTCACCTGCATTCCCTAAAACTTCAGGCATTGGACCTCTATTCGAGCATGCAATTGGTAACCCAGATGCCATTGTTTCTATCAAAATAATCGGTAAATTCTCACAACTGGATGCAAATACTCCAAGGTTTGCATCTTTATAAAAATTATGTATCTCAAGATATGGGACTGCCTCATAGTATTTAACCCACTGGTTTTTTGGATCATATTTATTTATAGATTTTTCTAGAAGATTTTTAGCAAATAAGGCAGCACCTACTAGATTAAGTGCAACCGGATAACCTTCACTTTTTAACTTTGAAACTGCCTCAATTACATTCCATTGATGCTTATATAGATCTACAGTCGAAACATAAAGTATATTAAAGGGTTTTGCTTCACTATATTCAGATATATCATACTGTTTCTTTGGAACCATACAAAAACGGCTATTAAGTCCATGAGGAATAACAGTTGAAGAAGCTTTTAATTTTCCAACAACTTGTGTAACTTGTTTTTTTGCATAATTGGTTAGAAAAATAACACCATCTGCAGACCTAAAGCTTTTTGACTGAATTTGCCATAAAAACAACAACCTGATTGATTCTAACGAAACTCCATATCTTTTAGCCTCATACCAGTTAAAGGGGAGCATATTTTGGCTCATTGTGACAATCGGTCTAAAATTACAGAGAACACTGCCGCCCGGAGAAAAAATTAAATCACAATTATTATCTTTGGCACTTTTTGATAGTCGAAACTTTTGCCAAAATAATCGATAAAATAAACCACGATTCAGCTCCTTTGGAGCTATTTTTCTTAGCCAGGGGAAATTATTAATTTGACTAAGAGATTTTTCACCTCCCCAAATAATTACGTTAGATACATTATGTTTATGAATATTTACAGCTGATAAAACCTCAATAAGGTGTGTCAAGCCTCCACCTCGTCGCAAATTCGATGCATCGATACCAATTATCATATTACTATTGCAGAATTTTCTTCAATGTTGATTATAAATACCTAGTTAACTATTAAGCTCAATACTCTTTAAAAACTGGACAGTATTTACAAGTCCTTTATCAATTTTTGTCAAATTATCAAGCTCAACTCTAAAAAGTCTAGTCATTTTCTTGGATGATCCATTTGATTGAGCAGGGTCACCTGCAGGAAGATTTTTATATTTTACTTCAACATTGATATCTATAATTTTCATCATTTTCTCTGCAAGTTTATCAATAGTGATTGATTCTCCAGTCAATACATTACAAACTTCACAAATAGAACTTTTTGAAGCGATGATAATTGCTTTATAAACAAAATTAACCACATCTTTTACGTAAATAAAATCACGGGTTTGATGACCACCATTAATAGTTACGCTTTGGCTTTTTAGTAGATTGGCTGCAAAAATAGAAATCACTCCAGAGTATTGACTATTAGGGTCTTGTCTGGGACCATAAACATTAAAAAATCTTAACCCAACACTTGATAATTGATAGAGCTTATGTGCCATTTGCGAATACAATTCCATCGCATACTTATCCGTTGCGTAAGGACTCAATAAATCAACTTTATTGATTTCATCATTTCCAAATTCAAAATTACCATAAGTAGCTGAAGATGACGCATAAACCAATGGAATATTATTTAATCGACAATGATCAATAACCTTTATTGCGCCCAATAGATTTGAAGATGAGCTATTAGAAAAATTAGAAATTGAGATTGGCACAGAGGGCTGTGCAGCTAGATGAACTAATGCATCAATATCAACAATTTTATTAAAGTCAAACAATTCAATTTTTTCTTCATAAAAATCTATTTTTTGAATTACAGAATTTAAATTGGATTTGAAACCTGAACTCAAGTCATCGATACAAACGACCTCATGATTCTCTTCAACCAATAATTCAACCAGATGGGATCCAATAAATCCAGCACCTCCTGTTATACAATACCTCATGAATTTTGCAATTTTCTTTTAGCTTCCATTTTATTCATTTAATAAAACCTTCGTAACATTTAGTGTGCCAATTGTAACTCATTATATTTAGGTTCATCTTGGAGCCCATATTTGGAATCTTTGAATAATCTATTTTCTCAAAAAAATATTATATATTTAATCTAACTTCATGGATATTGATAAAAAACTATCAATAATTTTCCCATATAATTGATGTTGTTCCTTTAAAAGGCAAAGAACCGGTGTAAGAATATATGAGCTTTTTATTATCAATAGATATGCCAAATTCAGGGTGGTATTGAGATGATACAACCTGCAGCTTTCCAGATCCTTCAAAAACTATTTTTACTAATTTACCTTTGACTTCAAACTCAATAGAGTTTTCTTGAATATTTAATATCGAAACTTCAGGATATAATGGCAAATGAGAATTGATACTATGCGTCCCTTTTCCAGTAATAATATCGTTAATGATTATTTTATTATCAAAAAAATTCCAATGACGCTTATGAATCGGCTTGCCTTTTAATCTTTTATATCCATCTTGACAAGCAGATATTTCGATATTATTCTTATTTCGCTTGGTTTTGATATTGAGAACATTTGCGCGCCTTGCCACGCGAAACCCACTCCAAACTTCACTAGAATTTTGCTCATCAATAACAACTGTTGAGTGTGATAATGTGCTTCTTTGTTTATGGCGTTCAGGGCTAGTCCCATAAACAGAAGTACCAGAGTTAACAATGAATCTTTTCCCAAAAAGCGATAACTCAAAACTTAATGCATCGGCATGGCCATGGCCAGGAATATGGTCAGGACCAATATTTGCAACATCAAGCATCGCTACTAAATTTTCCCTTTCTACCCTAATATATCCAGAATTTTTTAAATGCTCTAGTGCTTCAACTTTCTTACTAATATTTTTTATACTTAACCTTTTTGCATAATCTAGTAACTCATCCAAAGATGGAGCTATACCAAGTGCAGTATCATTAAAAAAAGATAGCCCTCCATCAGGATGACACATACATTTCAACCAATAAAGCATAAGTCTTATCTTGTCTTTAACCCCACTTATTTGTTTCTTATTGTAAGTTTCATGAATATTCACTAAATCTAATAAATCTGATAAGAATATCGAGTGATACATAGGAGAAAGTTCGAAATTACCTCCATCAGGGAGCACTTGCTCTAATAATTCTTTTTCTATAATATTTAACCCAGTTAGATACCATCCATCAGATTCATTACCTTGAAAAAATAGCCCAGCAAAAACCAAAGCCTTTGCATTTGCAAATAAATGATTACCTAACAAGTGTGTTTCTAAATTATTAGATAAATATCGTACTTGATTAGCCATAGAATTAAACCACTCCTTTTTAAAAGAATTTCCTTTCAACGACCACTTTATCCAATTAATAATTCGCAATGAAGAGGGATAAGCTTCCCATCCATTTCCATATCCTGGAGGATTTTCAACAATCCATCGCTCAATCAAATTTGCATGCCAAGAAGCCCTTTGAGTCGCTTCAATAGCATTAAGATCATCAAAGTAGTGAAGATTGTATAGCCAAAGTTTATCTTGATTGACTAGATTCCAATCATCTGCTTTATTAACATCTGCAGTGACATTAAGAAATTGAAAACGATTTTCACCTATCATTTTTGATTGGCAATTTATAAAAGACTGTGGGAGTTTTGAAATAGCTGAAATTTTTGGTGAAGGCAAAATATTGATATTTTGCTTGATAAATTTACGCTTAATTCTGTTAAATATTTGAATAAATTTTAAATATTTAACTGTGTGAAATATTAATTTTAAATTGTGTATCATCCACCACGCAATACATTAGCTATTTCAATTGATACTCTAGAGCTTTCTATAGTTTCTTCAAAAGGTATTGGTTCATCCTTCCCATCATTAATAGAACTAATAAATGACTTAACACAGGCTTTCTGCCCTTTGTCTTGTTTCAATAGCTTCATTTTCTTAAATCCTGGCCATCCATATCCAGTTAGCAAACGATAGTTATCCAATTGTAAAACCGCATCATCACAAAAAATCTCTATACGCTCTTTAGGAAATGCGGAACCACCATTAGCTAAATAAAGTATGGTGCCAAAAGAGCCGTCAGAAAATGTTAACGTAATTGAAGCCTTATCCTCTCTAATCTCAAGGCCAGGAGTATCTCCAATCATAGTAGCTGTGAAATCCACAATGGTATGCCCAACAAGATGACGCATTAAATCAATAAAATGACAACCTTCTCCAATAATTCTACCGCCACCAACTTGATTATCATGAACCCAATGTTCAGGTGGAACTGAGCCTGCATTAATAGTCATAAGAATTGACTTAGGAGACTGATGATTACTCATCAACTCCTTTATCTTTATAATATGAGGAGCAAACCGTCTATTAAAACCAACCATTAGCTTAACATTTTTAGATTTATTTTTCTCTTTATATGTCTTTTCAATTTGCTTAATTTCGCCTAATGTTAAAGCTAGGGGTTTTTCAACGAAAACATGCTTTCCAGCATTTAAAGAACTAATTACTTTTATTGCATGCGTATCATGTCGAGTTGCAATAACGATTGTATTGATATTTTCATTTTTAAGAATATCATCTGTATTGGTTGAAGCAGTTAAAAAACTATTTTTATTACCATGATGAACTCCACTAATTCCAGCACTAGTTACAACTGTATCAAGGAGAGATCCTGTTGCTTTAAAAGCTGGAATCAGAACTCTAGATGAATAATTACCTGCCCCAATAAAACCAATACAAGGTACATCTTTAACTGGAAAGCTAGATGGTTTAGATAATAACTTAACTTTAGACTTTTTAAGACTTTCTATATCTTGGCTAGGGTAGTTAATTAAGATTCCCAACACTGAGGAATCATCAAGTAATTCATAGGCATTAATTGAATTTTCAATATCATAACGATGAGTGATTAGTGGAAGCACATCTAAAGCTCCAGAATCCATCATATCTAATACTGCTTCGAAATTTCGTTGCTCTGTCCACCTCACAAAACCTATTGGATAATCATTTCCCTCCTCCTCATAAAACGAATCATAACGACCAGGGCCATAGGATGCTGAAACCTGAAAAGTTAGCTCTTTTTTAAAAAAATCATCTCGACGTAATTTTAATCCAACAACACCAACTAAAACAATTCTACCTCGTTTACGACACATTTCAGCTGCTTGATGCATAACCTCATCAGATTCAGAAGATGCGGTAACAATAACACCATCTACTCCTCTTCCTCTAGAAAAACTTCGAGCAAAAATAATTGGATCTTCATCTTTAGATAAATTAACAGTTTCCGCACCAAATTTTCTCGCTAATTCACATTTATTGGAATCTAAATCAATGCCCAAAACTCTACAGCCATTCGCTCGTAGAATTTGCACGCATATTAAACCAACTAACCCAAGGCCTGTAACAACAAAACACTCACCAATAGTTGGCTGAATCAGACGAATTCCTTGCAGTCCAACAGCTCCTAGAACTGTAAATGCTGCTGATTCATCATCAACTCCATCTGGAATTTTGACACACAGGTTTTTTGGCACACGAACAACCTCAGCATGATTTCCATTTGATACTACTCTATCACCAACTTTAAAATTACTAAAATCGCTTTCTAAAACTACGCCTGCATTACAATAGCCTAAAGGCAATGGCTGGTCTAATTTAGATCTGACTGCGTCAATAGTTGTCATTACGCCATCATTAATCATTTTATTAAGGACAATTTTTACTTTATCAGGCTGTTTCTTAGCTTTATTTAATATGTTTGACCTACTAAAATCTACCAACATTCTCTCAGTCCCAGCAGAAACTAAGGTCTTTTTAGAGGCTATCAATAAATTTGATTTTTTGTTCCTTGGAGATGGAACATCAACAACAGATGTCTCTCCATTTGATAAATTTTGTAGTATTTGTTTCAAAATATATATTTACTAAATAAGAGATAAAAGTAATGAAATAGATCACTTTTTTATCTTAGAGAGTATAAATATACCCTGAAAGATACCTTAGAAAATTATATAAAGTCAAACTTGTTTTGATATGTTTTCAAGTTAGGCTAGGCAAAGATATATGATAACTCTATAATTTAATTAAAGCTTTTTCTAAATTTATATAGCAATAAGATTAAATTGTATAAAAACGCCGCTATTAATGACAGACCAAAAAATATTAAAGAATTTGGAAAATATTTTGATATATCACTTTCTGTCACTGGAAATAAATAAGATACTGGCTTAAAACCCTCTGTCAGAATAAATTCTAAGTCTTCAATCTTTTTTTGCTGATGAAGTATGTCTTTTTGTAATTTAACCTGACGCAAAGTTTCTTCGCTCTTATAGTTCATTATACTAACAAGATTGATTTTATATTTTTGATTAAATTCATTCACATCCTGAATAGCCAAATCGTATTCTTTCTGTTTTTTTGCCCATTCTTCAATATCTTTCTCTGTTAAAAAATAATCATTATTTGATTCTAAAAGCACTCTTAAAATTTCACGATCTACATCCAAAATTTCGTTTATTTCTTCAATTTTTACCTGAATTGAATTGTTATCAAACTCCTGCAGCTTTTTCATTAAAGAGTCTGCTGTGTTAATAATACTTTCTTTATTATGACTCTTGAAAATTAAAAACATATTTCCAATATTATTTTCTGTAATTTTGAAACTAGCTACTCCACTTCCATTAGTAGCTTGATTCAAGTAGTTATTAAAACTTGTACTTGATAAAATTCCATTTATATTCTGATAATCAAGCAAGGGCAAAAGGAAACTTTTGTGATGCGAGCCAGGTTTAATTAATTTTTGAGCTGAATACTGATTTTCAAGAATATTAAGATTGGGTAAAACCCAGAAAGCGGCAAAAAATATCGCAATAGTCACTAATAAGTGTCTCTTAATAATATTTAATGCATTGAACAAGGTAAATTCATTCATAATCTTTAATTCTATTAAACATAAAATTCCCTCATATTTTATAGTAAGACTCTTGATTCAAAAACTAAAACTTATTTTTTTTTACATTCGAACCGGCATAAATAATATATGCTAAATGTAATACAAATAACTCTATAACTCCAAGAGTAAACATTACAGGATAATGAGCATTGCCCAAAATAAAGACCCCTATGATAAATATATTTGGAACTATTGCCTGTACATTTTTATTACTAAATACTCTTATAATGTAATAAAAAATTGATAGATAAAAAACACCTACACCAACAAAACCAAACTTTATAAGTTGGGTTACATATGAAATTTCTCCCAATTTAAATAACTCAAGCTCTCTTTCATAAGAAACACCTAGTAAAATTTCTTTAAGATTAAACTTAGTAAATCCTGCAACACTTCCAAGAATATATTTTTCATAAACAAAATCTAAACTAGTATGTTTAACAGTTAATATTTTGACCAATAAGTAGATTATGAAACAAGCAATAAAAATGCTAACATATAAATTTAAAAAGCTTTTTATTGGTTCATTTAGAATTGTTTTTAAATACAATAAATAAATAATTCCTATTGATATAAATAGCAAGAAAAAAGAAGCTATTGTAGGAGACAAAAAGAGCATCAAAACTGCCAAAAGAGCTAAATATAAATTGATCCTATCCTTATTATTTTGAAACTTAAATAAATACCAAATGAAGATAATTACAGCCAACTGAGATGCAGTTTGACCTCCTTGTTGAGCCATCATAAGCGAATTCAACCCTTGAATATGATAAGGCAAAATTTCTCTAGTGATATTATATAACTCAATATATCCTCTTACACCTGTCATCTCACCATTACACATAAACAAATCGACCAGAAACTTATTCCCAAAAATAGCTATGTATAAATATTCTATTACCAAGCCAACTAGCAGAATAAGATAAATAAGATTGATTTTTTTTAAATATTCATTTGATGAGATAAAAGGAAGAATGACTTTACTTAGTAACATGGAGAGAAGTATTACATAGGTCATTTTAAAAAAAATAAGACCCTTTAGTTCGATAAAGGTATAGTAAATGTTTAAAAATACAAATAGAAAAGCTATGATAATGTCAGATTTTTCTAAAGTAATTTTTTTGGAATTGAAGAAAGCAATTCCAAAAGCTCCAAAAATTAAAGTAAGCTCTAATATTTTTAGATCTTGACAAAAAAAAGCTTGAACTATTGAAATCAATAAAATGTGGATAACAAGATAGCCTAATAAATACCTCGCTATTGAATTCAAACCCTCACTCCACTCATTTTTTTAATAAACAATTTTATAAGAATTTTTATAATATTTTTAAAAGGCTGTCTTCTAAATACAGTCAAAAGCAAGGAGAAAGAAAAAGAGTTATTATTTATAAAACCAACTGACTCAATGTATGAGATGTTTGAATTAAATATATCAATAGCTTTTTTATTGGTTTTTTTGTAAGATTCACCATTTTTTTTGGACCAGCTTTTAAGTTCTTGTATGTTTAAATCTGCCTTTATAATTGACTCATTATTTCCATCTTTTCTGCAAAAAGCTAAAGGCTCCTGAAATGAGCCCATTTTTCCTTTTTTTGCCAATCTCATAACAAGGTCAAAGTCACCAATAATGTGGTAATCTGAAGAAAAGCCTCCAACACTGTTGTACGCCGACCTTCTCACAGCGAGCGTTAACAACCCTACTGAATAACTTAAAAGGAGATTATTTAAGACATAACCAGAAGGAATTTTACTTTTTTTAAATACTTTATTTTTTCTGGAATGCTCTGTAATTAAATAAAAATTTCCGCATGAAAAAATCACATCATTGTCTTTATAAAACGCAACTTGAGTTTCTAGAATAGAATTCTTCCAATAATCATCGACATCCAAAAAAGTAATTAGCTCGCCTTGAGATTTTTCTATTGCAAGTGCCCTTGCTTCACTCAGATTGGAATGTTTATCAGCTAAAAAATACTTTAGTCTTCTGTCATTATATTTATTAAATATTTCTGCACTAAGGTCTGTAGATATATTGTCCCAAAAAATTAACTCCCAATTAGTATAGTTTTGGGAAATGACACTTTCAATTGCTTCAGATAAGTATTTTTCACCATTGAAACAATTAACTATAACGCTTACAAGGAGTTTATTTTGCATTGTCAATATTTCTTATCGAATCAATAGTTTTTCTCAATCCTTCTTCCAAACTAATTTTTGGTTGCCAATTCAATAATTTTTTTGCTTTTGTTATATCTGCATATAGCTCCATATTCTCTCCAGCCCTATATGCAGTCTCACCAAACTGAGGGCTTCCTGTGGTAATAATATTTTGAATTTTATTAACAACATCTTTTACGAAGATTGGCTCTCCAGATGCAATATTAATTACTTCCCCAAAAGCTTTAGTATTATCAATTAAGGAAAAAACTGATCCAACAAAATCACCAATAAAACAAAAATCTCTTAACTGTCTTCCCTCTGAAGTTGGAAACTTTCTTCCTTCAATACATCCTTTAATAACCTGGGGGATAAATCTTTCCATTCCCTGCCCAGGGCCATACACCAAAAAAGGCCTAAGAATGACAACTGGATATGATTCAGTCCTGTAAAGCATTTGCAAAAAATGAGTTGTTGTAGTTTTTGCCAACGAATAAGGAGAGATAGGAGACTCCCTTTGGTTTTCATTTTGAGGTGCTACATTAGCACCATATTCATCACTACTTCCGATTTGGATAAAACTTTTCAAGCTGTCTTTATTAATGTTGTTGATTAAGTTTTTAGTTCCATTAAAGTGCACATTAAATACCATATCACCACCAGAAGAATAATTGGAATGATCAACATATCCACCTAAATTTATTACATATTGGAATGTCTTATCCTTTAATTGATTGCATAAATTATCTTGCTGACTTATATCTACAGATAAATACTCAACATCTTTAATTCTATCTGATAAAGGTTTATGACTTTTAGAAATTATTGTGACTTTTAAACCTCGAACTAGAGCTTCTTTAACTATATGTGTACCAATAAATCCTGAACCACCCACAACAAGAATATGGTCTTTTGTGATAGCAGTTTTACTCACTAAATCTTCCAAGGTGCTTTATTAGACTTCCACAATTCCTCCAAATTGTCTCTATCACGTTTGGTATCCATGCATTGCCAATATCCATCATGATGATATGCCATAAGCTCACCAATTGCAGCGACTTTCTCTAGAGGATCATGTTCAAGTATAGTTTGATCTCCAATGATGAAATCAAAAAATTCTGGTTCACAGATAAAGTATCCCCCGTTAATCCAACCTTTGGTTAATTGTGGTTTTTCTTTAAATGATATAACTTGTTGTTTTTGTATCTCTAACTCACCGAAACGTGCTCCAGGATGAACTGCAGAGACTGTAACCATCTTACCATGGCTTTTGTGAAACTTTAGAAGAGCGTCAATATCAATATCTGCCACTCCATCACCATACGTTAGCATAAATGTCTCATTACCAATATAAGATTGCATTCTCTTTACACGACCTCCAGTCATCGATTCAGGTCCTGTATCAACTAGTGTTACTCTCCAATCGATATCCTCAACTTCGAGTGGCTCTACTACTCCGGATGAAAGGTTCACTGTAAAATCTGCATTTAAAGAACGATAGTTAAGAAAATACTCTTTTATCACCTCTGCCTTATAACCAAGAGCCAAATGAAAATCTTTATGTCCAAAATGGGCATAGGTCTTCATTATGTGCCAAAGTATAGGACGCCCACCTACTGTAACCATTGGCTTAGGTATAACTTCCGTGTGTTCTGATAGCCTAGTTCCAAAGCCACCTGCAAGAATAATTACTTTCATCTAATACTTACTCCAATTAAATTTAATTTCAGCTAGTTCTTTTCTTTCAACTTCTTCTGGTGAGTGCTCAATATTTGCTATATTTAGAACTAAACTTGTTTGAAGACCTAAGCCTTGAAAACCCACCCAAATCATTGGTGGAATAGTTAAGCGAGAATAGCCATTTTCTATCGAAAGAGTTACTTCTTGAAAGTGATATACATTATCTTGATTGTCTCGATCATCAAAAAGAATAAAACGAACTGTTCCAACAGGCACAACCAGATTCAATACCATCTGCTTATGTCGCTTCCAGCCCTTGATTGCTTGAGGTTCTATAGTGGAAAAATAGGCCTCACCAAAGCCTGAATAGCCATGATCACTCATCTTCATAGCATGTAACACATCACCCCCTTTTGTGTCAATGATTGAAAGTGGGGTAATATTTACTCCATTTATAGCCATTAACAACTCCAACTAATATTTTTTGATTTTGCTATCTTAATATATTCATCAATTTGTGAGACAGTGAAATCATACATTGGCTGATTGCTATTTTGATAATAATGTTTATACCATTCAACTGTCATTTTTACAGTATCTGCAAATTGCATTGCGGGACGCCACTCAAGATCAAAAAGCGCTTTATCACAATTTAGCTTTAGTAATCCTGCCTCATGCTTATGATCCTGAGAAACTGATATATCATTCCAGCGAACATGATCCCAATACTTCGCCATCTCATCAATCAATTCAGAGACTGGGTAGTTTTGGTCAGATGAAGGTCCAAAATTATAAGCTTGGCCATTTAAATTATTTTCTTTTGCAAGCTCACTAGCCAAAACAAGATAACCGCTAAGTGGCTCCAGAACATGCTGCCAAGGACGAGTTGACTGAGGGCTACGAATATCAACAGTTTGACTTAATGACCATGCATGCATGCAGTCGGGTACTATTCGATCAACAGCCCAGTCTCCACCTCCAATAACATTGCCCGCCCTTGTAATACCCACACGCACATTAGAATCTGAAGAGTTGAAAAAGGATTCTACATAACTGTAGATCGCCAATTCTGCCATCCCTTTTGAAGCACTATAAGGATCTTTACCCCCTAGACGATCAGTTTCACGATAACCCCAAACCCACTCTACATTATCATAAGCCTTATCACTAGTAATCATAATTGCCACAATAGGCTTATTCAAATTACGCAAAGCATCTAGCAAATTGGCAGTACCTATTGCGTTTGTTGTAATTGTTCCAAGTGGATCTTCATAAGAAGGCCTAACCAGCGCCTGGGCAGCCAAATGAAAGACAAAATCAGGTTGAATTTTCTGAACTAATTCTGCTATTGAATCTGCATCACGAATGTCAAGCTTATGATCTTCAATCTGAGTAGATAGATTAGTCACACTATAGTGAGATGGAGTTGATGGAATGTCAATTGAAACCCCATGTACTATTGCACCAAGTTGTTTAAGCCATATTGAGAGCCATGAACCTTTAAAGCCAGTATTTCCAGTAACTAAAATTTTTTTACCACTAAAATCCTTAGAGATTTGCATTGTCTTTAAAATTTATATATTGTATTTATCAAATTAATCATTTAACCATTTTTGCCATCTTGGTAAATCTGGATCAAGGTAGAAATAATTTCTTTTTTGATTGAAATTAGTTACCTCTATAGTGTTAATTGCATTAGATAAGTCCTCTGAATTTTTTATGAAGTATACGCTTTTAATACCAATCAATGGGCTCATATTGAGGGTTTTAGCGTCCAAAATGGTAATCACCGGAAGACCTGCACAGTAGCCATCAATCGCAGCTGATGTTATCAAACTTGAATAAACAATATCACTAACTTCAAGTAGCTCCTGAATTGGTTTTATTGATATCTCACCACGTAAACTTGGAAAATCCACTATATTAATTGGACATGCAGGATGAGGCTTTATAATAAAACGGACTGATTGATCAACATCTGCAAGCGCTGATGATAGAACATTTAACTGTTTATAAGTATTTTCTCTCAAGTAATCTCCAACTACAAGGACAGTTTTTGTTCTCAAATTATCATGTTTTCTATTAGCTTGAGAATTGGAAAAATTGTATAAATATAAATATCGTAATGACTCTACTTCAATTAAATCCTCTTGAGGATAACCTCCATCCAAATAGGTATTTTTTGACACTTCCCCATTGACTCCTACAAAACTAGGAAGGGGTAAACTGCATGAATCTTTAAGATTAAAGTTACGTGGATCAAAAAAATTTCTCAAGTCCCAATAAATTACCGCTGAGGGCGGAAAACCAATTAAATTATTTTTATGTCCTAGTGATTGCCAAGCCGAGATAAAGCCAAACTCCCAACCTTGGTTTTCTTGTAAATAACACCCCCTCGTTTGGGTTGGTAATTCACTCATTGCTTTTTCAAATAAATTGAAATAGATAAGATTACTCATTGCCGGTATACCAGACATTGAATCTTGACAATCTTTTTTAAATAATGGCCAAAGATATCCGCTATTCTTCTTTATTTGTGTTCGAACTAATTTATTTAATTTAAGAACCTTATGCCAATCTTTCAAAGTATCAAAAACCAATGATATTGTTAAAAAAGACGAAAGCGTAACATGCACCTGATTACCATTTTTTTTATGATTAAACTGCTGAATAAGTCCACGTGCCTTTTTAGCTGAAGGCAATTGGCTATCTTTAATATAAATATGTAGCCAATTTGAAGAATGCTGGTTATCATCCATCAAATTAGTCAGCGATGTCCAGTAACGACTCTCGTAATGACCTTTTTTGGTCGATTCTGGGACCAAATTGAAAAGATAAGAGACAAAAGTTGAAGTGGCAGTTGTCTTTCTCCACTCTTTCACCCCAACACCTTTTAGTGGCCAGTTGGAAATTAAGTAATACATCAACCAGATTGTTGACTTAATTATATTTGGCAGAGTATGAAAAACTTTCTTTGCTAAGCTTTTATTCGACTTGCTGGTTTGCTCTTTTTCACACTCAAAATCTATTTGTAATCTTTCTGCCAACAGAGAGATCGACATAGCAAGTTCATCGTTTGCTGTGAAAAGCTTAATTTTATGATAGATATTATTTTGCAACCATTCTTCTAACGCCATTAGCTTAATGATATTGTCGATCTGTGGTGATTTAGCGTAATTACATTTCTCAGCAAGTAGTGTCATCCACCAATAGCTAAAGTTCTGACGAATGATTAAATGCTCAACTATCCTTTTATCATTAATTTTTGCTTCACCGAACTCATAAATTAGACTTAAATATTTAGCCTTTAGGTGATTTGCATTCTGATCAACTAAATGAGGAATAGAAAAGATTCCATCCTGTTCTGAATTTGTAAAACTACTCCAGTAAACAATATCAAGTATGTCATCAGTGGGGTTAGCGTCAAGATCCCATAGCACTATTTCAGATTTAATATGCACCAACTTTTTCATCTGCAAAAGTTATTTTTTTATTCTTATTTAGTCAAGAAGGCTAAAGGATCTTTTGCATTATCCAGGCCATCTATTGCCGCCATTCCCATTGCTAAAATAGCTTCTTCAGTACTTCCTCCAATATGAGGAGTAACAAGCACATTATCAATTAATGCAAACTCTGTATCAGTTGGAGGTTCAATTGCAAACACATCAAGTGCGGCCCCTGCAATTTTCTTTTCAAGAAGTATTTTCTTGAGTGAATGCTCATCCACCAATCCACCTCGAGCTAAATTAATTAATATTGAGTCATCCTTAAGCATTTGTAAACGCTCTTTGCTTAAAATATTCTCTGTAGTATTATTTAGTGGGAGATGCAACGTTACAATATCAGATTTTTTTAATAACTCTTCTATTTTGACGGGAGAGACATTATTTTCTTGGTAAAAATCTTTAAAATCTAAAATATCATTTACAAGAATATTACAGTTAAATGGTTTCAATAATTTAACTAGATCCTTTCCTATATGCCCACAACCAATAATGCCCACTGTGCAATCTGATAATTGGCGACCTTTGACCTGATACCATTCTCCATTTCTTACTTCTGCATTCGCATATGCAACTCTATGCAAAAGATTTATTGCAAATGAAACAACTAGTTCAGAAACAGAGCGTTTGTTTACACCGCCCCTCCAACCAAGTTTTACTCCATATTTTTTCATAGCATTAAGGTCTAACATATCCAAACCAACACCAAATTTCCCAATAACTTTTAATTCTGGCAGCTCAGATAAAAGCTTTTCATCTATTTTTTCTAGAGCCGTTATTGCTTTTTCATAACCTTGAAGAAAATTAGCTAGTGATTCACCATCAAATGTCAAACCTTCATCATTAAATTTTGCATCTGGATAGCGTTTTAAAACCTCATCACGCAAAATAGGATGCTTGGAAAATGACCGCGAGGCAACAACTAAGGATTTAATTGGAATGCTCATATCAACTTATCTATAAGGTTATTTGAGGCAATTACTTCTATTGGATTATTATAATCTTGTTTATTAATTCTAAATTCGCCACCAGCGCCTTCAACTATTGCAAGACCAGCAGCTACATCCCAAATCATAATGTTATTCTCAAAATACACCTCAACTGATCCTTGTGCAACCTTAAGTAAAGATTGAGATGCAGAACCAAGCATTCGAACTTTACTGAATCTTTGCATTAAATTCATATGCTCTGAAAGAATTTCTGATGTGAACTCAAATCTTGATGGAAATCCAGTACATAAAACGCCTTTATTTATATCTTTGATGGATGAGACATTGATTGGCGCCTTACCAATAAATGCTCCAATACCTTTTCCGCCCCAGGCAATTATGTCACTTGGATAAGATGCTATCACTCCAAATACTGGTTCGTTGCCATCGAACAAAGCTATTGAAATTGAACAGTCATTAATACCTCGAATAAAATTTACAGTACCATCTATAGGATCAATGATAAATCGAAATCTAGAGTTATTGCTTGATTCTATCAATCCACTCTCTTCACTTAGAATACTTAAACCTGATACAGATAATTCATCTATTAAAAGTTTTTCAATAATAAGGTCTGCCTCTGCTTTAATTTCTCGGGGCACTTTAGTTGAAAATTTAAATTCTTTAGTATTTTTTTTGTCCAAGATGGATAATTTTCTCAGTCCAAGCTTTGCAGTCTTTTTTGATAATTCCAACAAATCCATACCAGAATTTAGCTATTTTTGATTATAGTAAGAATAAATAATATGATCAAGGATCATGTGGGCATCTTCAACAAGACCATACTCATTTTTTGGAGCGTCAATGTGAAAATTAATATCTGATAAAACTTTTAGCCTCCCTCCATCAAAACCTGTAATTCCAATAACTTTGCAACCTGAACTCTGAGCATAGTCTACAGCTTTTAATATATTTGGAGAGTCTCCACTACAAGAAATTGCAATCACAAGATCTGATGAATTAATCAACCCTTTCATTTGCATATAGAATATGTTTTCATACCCTATATCATTAGCTATTGCAGTAACAACTGGGCTATTATCACCTAAACTTACAACATCAAAATTAATGATATCTCTCCTCCTTAAGCCAGAGCCTAAATCATTAACCATATGTGATGCAGTTGCAGAACTACCGCCATTTCCAATAATATATATTCTTGATTTATCCTCAATAGTTTGTTCGAGGGCATCAATAATATCGCTTATGATATTAGGATCTACTTGATCTAATATTACTTTCAATCTTGTTAAATAATCAGTAACAAATGGCTTAATTTTCATAGTTTTTCCAATTTAATTAATGACTCTTAGGGTCAGGAATCTCATATTTTTCTCTCCAAGAAGAGTCTGCATAATATATTTCATATACCAACTTCATTGTTTGAAGAGCGTCATCTGATGTTCCATTAATAACTCTCTTATCTTCAATGATACATTTAATAAATTCATCAATCTCAGCAGACCATGATGGATCTTTGTTGTATCTTGTAATTTGCTCCATAGGATCCCCTAAGTCATTTTCTGGATCAGCCTTTACAACTGTCAAAGTTTCGGCACCATAACTCTTAGTGCCTGATAGAATTCCACCCAAAATTACACTGCCTTTTTCTAAATTAATATCTAAATTAAATCTATGCCTCCATTGAGTTGCTGAGGAATGCATCATTGCAACAATGCCATCACTGGTTTTCATCAATGCATAAGCATTATCTTCGACGTTATGGCCCCAGTGGCTATTTGATACAAAACTATAGATACTCTCAAATTCTCCCCCAAATAATCTAATAAGGTCAATCATATGTATCCCTTGATCCAGAAGAACGCCTCCTCCAGAAATCTCTCTTTTAGTTCTCCAGTCAGGCTGATTAAAAGTAATCAATTTAGCCTTTCCGTAAACACCACGAATATTAATTATATTTCCTAATTCACCAGAATGTACTAGCTTAAGTGCATCTTGAACTGAATGATGATAACGATGATTAAAGCCATACATTAACTTTAAATTTGGATTATTTTTTTCAACATCTATAACTTGAATAATATCTGATACGTTTCTACCGGGAGGTTTTTCACAAAATACATGAAGACCTTGATTTAGAGCAGCAATAGTAACCTCTGAAGCAATATCATTTGTCAAACACACAATTAAAATATCAAGATCTTCTTCCAGCAGCTTCTTATAGTTTTTGTATCGACGAACCCCATCGACTGTTGATACCTCGTCTTGAAATATTTGATCACATACTGCTATTATTTCTAAAAATTTATTTTGATCTACACATTCTCTTCTTCTCTTTCCGACTACTCCATAACCAGCAATACCTACCTTTAGTTTTTCAGTCATCACTTATACCAAAATCCACGTAACAAATCTCCAATCATAAAAGAGTCCAAAGTGCTTTGAACATCTGCAACAATATTATGATTAAGTTCTTTTTCGTTGATTCCAATTATTGTTGATAAGTCAAGTCCATTTGTTTGAACTTTGTGCAACTTTAAACCAGACTTTTTATGAAGGTCAATATATGCCTCATTCGAATACAATATAATATGTTGCTCACCTTGCAATATTCTTAAAGGATCTTTTCCAGTTTTTCTACAATAGTCTACTAATAAAGATTGGGCATGAGGCACTTCTGAAACAAAAACACCAGAAGTATTTAATAATGAATAAACTTTTTCTAAAAATAATGATGGATTTGTTACATGCTCAATAACACCCCAAGCCATAATGATATCAAATTTTTCATTCGATTTATAATTGTAAAAGCTATCTTCAAATACATTAATACCTATACTCTTTAAGTGATTAATTGCAGAGGGATTAACTTCAATAGCCTCACAAATATTTCCATTATCATTAAAAACAGATAATACTTCTCCAATACCTGCACCTATATCTAAAATTCGTAAGGTGTTTTTCTGTTTTTGACTTATTGCTTGAAAAGAATCAAGAACCTGTGAATATTTTGACTGTCCAATAAGTTTTTTTCTTTTATCAAAAAAAGGAATCATTGCCTCATTAAACATTTCTGAATAGTATTCATCAGAATATAATTCATCTAAAGCCAAATCATTTAATCTTGGACTTACATAAACACAGTTACATTCAAGGCATGAGTGATGCCAAAAACCATTCAATTGAAAAGAATCTATATATTTTTTCGATTCACAATTAGGGCAATCAACATTACTTAGATATTTTTCATTCAAACTACCATCTGAATCATAATATCTAGAAAGTAACATTTCCCAACGATCTTTTACCTTATTAAAATTAGGTTTTACCTGCTCTGGAGCAGAAATTAAATTTTTCATTTATCAACCTTTTTGAACTAAATAGACAGATGCAAAAATCTTATTAGTTGGAGTAACTGCTGTTTTTGCTGGATCTTGTGAGTAAGCATAATATGAAATTTTTTCTGCTCCAATACAAATTGAATTAACAATTTCTAGAGCTTCACCTGAATTAATAAGATTATATGGCAACACTTCAGAATAGTCTTCATTACTTCCATTAATATCCATTGTAAAGTATGATTTATTTTTGTCTTCAACTGTCTCTTCAAATACTTCCCTTAAATCTAAAATTAAGCTTGATTTAGTATGATTCCAAGCAATTTGAATAGTATTTCTCCAGGATTCATGTAAATGAAGTATCCCTAAAACAAGTGAAACATCATACTTGCCTGTAACTTTTGAATAATCATCTTCTTTTACAATATGAAAATTATGTTGAGGATATTTTTCTTTAGCCTTAGATATCATCTCTTCACTTATATCAACACCAGTATAAGTAAAATCATTAAGATGCTCAGCAATCATTCCTGCAAAACCACCCTGCGCACAACCAATATCCAATATACTCATACCTTCTTTTAGCTGTTCTTTGAGGAAAAACCATTCTGATGGATAGATATCTGATGTCGTTGTCCGATTAGTATCAAAAAAACTAACAACATTAGGCTGATTCCATGATTCAGCATTATTGCTCATTATATTTTCTCCAGTATGGGTCAGCTTTAATATGCGCCTCTACTTTTTCAGCGTCCTCAGGAGTATCAACTGCAAAGGAGTCAACATAAGGATAGTCAGCAACTCTCTGTGTTAGCCCATTATCGTACAACCGATTACTATCGCAAGCCTCAACTAACTCCAATGGC
>Ga0055584_100001748_pt1 | contig 21326 bp, 21 predicted proteins | sample OSDHelmetaG_FD_58716 | JGI IMG/M metagenome (GOLD analysis project Ga0055584, IMG submission 58716) | Pelagic marine sediment microbial communities from the LTER site Helgoland, North Sea, for post-phytoplankton bloom and carbon turnover... | ecosystem: Environmental > Aquatic > Marine >...
TATACTAAAGGACTAAACCTGGCCGAAATTATTTCTCGTTATTTTTAGAATTACAGCACTAATTTATATATCAAATAATGCAGGATATACCTACATACGTTCAGCTTATTAAGGATTAATAGCAGGAACGGACTATTTTTCTTTTAATCGGGGCATTAACTCAACCAAATTGCAGGGTTTAGTGCGAATATCCAATTGCTCAGAGATAATCTTGTCCCATGCAGTCGCGCATGCCCCGGAAGACCCCGGCAGGCAAAATATATAGCTCGCATTCGCTACGCCGGCAATCGCTCTGGATTGTAATGCAGATGTGCCAATTTCTTCATAAGAAATCATGCGAAACATTTCGCCAAAGCCTTCAATTTCCTTCTCAAACAAGGTTGCAACCGCCTCAGGCGTCCCGTCCCTGCCCGTTACACCGGTACCGCCTGTTGTCAAAACAGCATTTACCTCATCATTTGCACACCAAACAGAAACTGCTGAACGGATTTTGTGAATATCATCAATGACAATGCTTTTCTCGTACACATTATGTCCAGCCTCGATTACCCGTGCTTCAAGCAACTTACCAGATTTATCTGTTTTTAGAGTACGTGAATCTGACACAATCAAAATAGCAATATTAAGGGGGATAAACTCAATCTTTGACACCAGCTTCTCCTTTTACGGGTTCGATTAGATATAATTGAATAATATGATAGCAGAAGGCCAAAACACAGATAAATGTCTAACTATAAGGAAAATAACCCGGAATCGATGCGTCTCGATAAATGGCTCTGGTGTGCGCGCTTTTATAAAACCCGAAGTCTTGCCTCAAGTGCAATTAAGGAAGGTAAAATTAAAATACAGGACTATAAAGCGAAGTCAGGCAAGTTAGTTCATGTTGGAGATGAAATAGTAATTTTACAAAAGCCTTATTATCACGAAATTACAATACTGCAACTAGCGAAATCAAGAGGCCCTGCAAAAGAGGCCATTTTACTTTACCAAGAGTCGATTGAAAGTGTTAAAAAACGTGAACAATTGGCATTACAATTAAAAATGACTAATGCGTCACAAGAATTTAATAGTCGCCGTCCTGATAAGCAGCAGCGTAGAAAAATAATACGGTTTACACGTGGTCAGAACTAATTCCTGACGAATCCTCCTGCGTGTCTTTCAATTATCAAATAATACCACCCAAGAGTCAGTCCCCTGGCGACGAAAAATATTAAAAGCGCTAGCCATAAACCGTGATTACCGAGGAAATGAAAAAGATACCAAACAGGTAAAAAAATAACAAAAGTTGAAAAAATCATCGAGTTTCTCATTTCCTTGCCCCTGACTGCTCCAATAAATATTCCATCTAAAAGAAAACACCAGACACAAACTATCGGAGAGACAATCAACCACGGCATATAAAGCATAGCAGTGTCCTTTACCTCTGGAATACCGGTCATGAGCATAATTAATTTTTCTCCGGCCAACCAGTAGCTTAGACAAAACACTAAGGCAATCATTATCGACCAATACAATGCACTCCTTACCGATTGTTTAAAAGCAGTTTTGTTAGCTTCCCCTATCGCTTTTCCAACAAGTGCTTCTACAGCATTAGCAAATCCATCCAGTCCGAGTGCAGTCAATGCCTGAAAATTAAGAAGAACAGCATTCGCAGCAAGCACAACGTCTCCCTGAATAGCGCCCTGTCGTGCAAAAAAAGCAAATACGAAAATCAGACATAATGTACGAATAAATATATTCTGATTTAAGGACAGCATCCTCTTAAGTCGGTGAAAATCCAGAATCAATTCCGAATGCCAATGCCCCGGATATTTCTGCAATTCTTTACGCACAAGAAATAAGGCCATCACTAGTCCACTATATTGCGCAATCACTGATGCAAGTGCAACACCCCTGACTCCTAGTCCAAAGCCAAATACAAAAACTAAATCAAGAACTATATTGATAACATTAACTGTTACAGCGAAATACAGCGTGGCTCTTGCGTTTTGCAAGCCTAATAACCAGCCAAACATAGCCATTGAGCACAGTACCGCAGGGGCACCCCAGATTGCCCAGGAAAAATATATTTGGGCATGATGTATCACTTGCTCACTACCGCCAATTAACAAGAATGATAACGAGGCTATAGGCGCTTGCATAATCAGCATCAATAAGGCAATTGAAAGTCCAATAAAAGTAGAATGAACCAGTGTCGTTCGTAATTCGTCGTAATCAGCACTACCGTATACTTGCGCTACAATACCGGTGGTGCCCATTCTCAGGAACCCCATTCCCCAGTAAAGAAAGTCAAAAATTACCGCTGCCACCGCTACTGCACCGAGATAATAAGGCTGACTCAGATGCCCGACCACTGCCGTATCGACAATGCCAAGCAGCGCAATAGAAATATTGGATAAGATCAGAGGTCCAGCAAGACGCCAAATTTGCAAGTGATTTTGCTTCTTCACGGAATAGGAAATAGTAGCGTTATAGAAATGAGTTTCTTTTTATACCAGAAAATCACATATTTGATACTTAGAAAATTCGATTTCTATTTAATTATAGTAATATGCTCAAAGCTTCACGTTCAGAACACATAAACCATTAAATCAAGCAGAATTGAAAATATGAACGGACAAGATACATATAAGGCAATTTCCTCCAATATTAATATCATCATCAAAGGTCAGCAACAGGCAATAAGAATGCTTCTTGCTGCGTTTATCAGCGGCGGACATGTGTTACTTGAAGATGTTCCCGGCACGGGCAAGACAACACTCGCAAAAGCCCTGGCCAAATCTATTGATGCTGAATACCACCGCGTGCAATTCACACCTGATTTACTGCCTACCGATATTCTTGGCGTTTCAATATTTGATCAGCGCGACCATGATTTTCATTTTCACAAAGGTCCGGTATTCACTAATATTTTACTTGCAGATGAAATCAACCGAGCTTCTCCTCGTACGCAATCTGCCTTGCTTGAGGCGATGGGAGAAGCACAGGTCAGTGTGGATGGTGCCTTACATCCTCTAGACGATCTGTTCTTTGTTATCGCGACACAAAATCCGATTGAGTTCCATGGTACTTACCCCCTTCCTGAAGCACAAATGGATCGATTTTCCATGCGCTTTGAACTTGGTTATGTTGATTTGACGCAAGAGGTTTCTATTCTTTCTGAACAAAATAAAAGTCACCCTTTAGAAGAATTACAAGCTTGCGTGAACTTGAATGACGTCCTTGCTGCGAAGAGTTTCAGTACTGATATTCGAATTAGCGAGGAACTCAAGAATTACATTGTGAAGTTAATCCGAGCTACCCGAGAACATCAGGATGTGCTAAATGGGGCCAGTCCACGCGCGTCATTATCATTAATGAAAGCCGCTCAGGCACTTGCGTTGTTTGATGGCATTGAATATGTCACGCCAGATCATATACAGGAAATTGCGATTCCCGTTATCGCTCATCGTTTAATGTTGAACTCAAATGCGCGATTTTCAGGTAAAACTGCCAATGCCATCGTCGAAGAAATATTAAAAACGGTAACTGTCCCTGCATAATATTAAATGAATATTCTTAGACGTTTACTTTTCAAAAACTTCAAATTTATTTATAAAATTAGCCATTGGCTGAGTTATAGGTTCACTCCCGTTGGTGTGCTAATAGTTAGTTGCATGATTGCATCTGGTATTTTCGGAGTTGATATAAGGCAGTCAATGGCCTATCAAATATTTTCAATTACAGCTTCATTATTGTTAATTTCATTTATTTATACATTTTTCTTTAGAGGTCAGTTTGCCGTAACACGTGTGCTACCTCAATTTGGAATTGTCAACCAGACTCTTCAATATAAAATTCAGGTTAAAAACCTGAGGAAATTCAAACAACAAGACTTACTGCTCGTTGATGACCTCGAAACACGTTTCCCAAATTATCAGGAATTTCTAGTCAGCCGAGATCCACAGGACAAAAACCGTAATCGCTTTGATCGCGTAATTGGTTATCCTCGTTTAATGGCGCTCATAAGAAATCTACGCGGAGGTATCCTTAAACCACAAAACATATTGAACATAGCTGCGAATGATTACACCGAACTGGAGGTTGAATTATATCCATCACGCAGAGGGTATATTTACTTTTCCTCAGCTCGCATTGCTCGTCCAGGTCCTCTTGGTTTAATGAGAGCAATAAGAAAATATACGCAGCAAGATCAACTACTAATACTCCCAAAAACCTACCGCTCACCAAAAATTGAATTAAAAGGTTTACGTAAATACCAACAGGGGGGCATGACTCAAGCCAGCGCTATTGGTGATTCACAAGAGTTCATGTCGCTACGCGACTATCGACCTGGTGACCCGCTACGGACCATACATTGGCGTAGTTACGCCAAAACGGGCACACCGGTGGTTAAAGAGTTTCACGATGAATTTTTTGTACGGCAGGGGCTAATACTGGACACATTCAGAGAAGACAAATCCAACGCTGTGTTTGAAGAAGCAGTTTCAGTTGCAGCATCATTTTGCTTAAGCCTGCCCGGCCAGGACTCGTTGCTAGATCTGATGTTCATAGGAGATCAGGCTTATCGATTTACCAGCGGTCGTGGGATTGCACAATCTGAGAATATGCTAGAAGTACTTGCTTGCACCAATCCATGTTATGAGGATACGTTTAATAAATTGTACGAATTGATTCCAGAATATTGTAATGAAAGTAGCGGAATGATCTGTGTATTGCTGGACTGGGATAATAAACGAAAGAAATTAATTGAATCCATAATTAAGGCCGGAGTACCCGTCGTTGTTTTCCTTATTATTGAGGAAGGTATTAACCCAAGCTTTGAACCCGGCCCCTTAGAATCAAACCCTGATCGTTTAGTCCTATTAAATTGCGGACAAATTCAGTCGTCTCTCGATGAGACCAGCAACCTCAAACTATCTGCCGAATGAAGTCTGCTAATTTACAATTGGGTAATGCACCACCTTTCTTATTAGGAGCAGGCCTGCTTTTGTGGGGTTGGCAATGCCAGTTTCTTATGTTTGCGCTTGCCATGGTTTTACTATTAGAGACATCTCATCTAATTTCATGGCGCTGGCCCATATCTGACAAAGAATTTAATACTCTCTCTGACTTTAGCGGTGTTATGTTTTTTATAGCAGTCGTTTACATTTTCTCCAATGAAGGCGCTCAAGGTATTTTCATTATTCTTACAGTTTTGCCTTTTATTCTTTTTCCATTGGTTATTACACAAAAGTACAGCGAATTGGGAGTAATGAAGTCTAGCGCTTTGTTCGTTAGTTTGAGAAAACTCGATCCAAAACTATCTCCTGAAGCAAATAAAACGCTTGATGTGAGCCTCCCTTACTTCATTTGTTGTATCGTATCTGCTAGTGCTGGCAACCAAAGGACAATTCTATTTTTTGTCTCTATCTGTTTTTTACTTGCCATTATTCTCTGGTCCAATCGCACAAAATGTTATCATTTTTCAACTTGGTTATTCGCACTTACATTAGCATTTTCTTTAGCTTACATGAGTCAAATAGGTTTACGTCAGCTGCAGGCATCAATTGAGGCAAGTCTTTTAGGCGTCTTTGATCAATTTATGTGGCGTTATCGAGACCCAAATCGAAGTACAACATCAATTGGCTCATTAGGCCGTTTGAAGTTATCAGACCGTATCGTGCTAAGAGTCAATAAAGAGGATGCATTAGAGACACCTTTTTTATTAAGAGAAGCCAGCTATGACACATTTTCTCATGGAGTCTGGAGTAATAAAGACTCTGAGTTTAATGTTATTGAGCAGAATATAGATGAAAGCTGGACGCTGGTTGATGGCGTAAATGATAGCTCAACCGTGACGCTGTCTACTTACATGGTTAGAGATAAAGGAGTCATTCCACTGCCTCATGGGAGTAGTAGAATTAAAGATGTCGCTGCGGTCGAAATCGAAAAAAATCCACATGGCACGGTGATTATGGATATCCGTGAAGGATGGATTCAATATCGGGTCCACTATGCGAGCCAGATACAAAAAGAATTTTCACCTAATGAAAAAGATTTACATATCCTGGAATATTATCGAGATGATATTGATAGACTAGCTACACAGTTAAAGCTTTCATCAATGCCCGCTGAGCAGGCAGTGCAAACTGTTTATCAATATTTTGAGGATAATTTCAGTTACTCATTGAATCAACAGCAACGTTATCCAAGAGGGAAATACCTGGCTGATTTCCTGTTTAAAAACAAGCAAGGTCATTGTGAATATTTTGCCACTGCAACTGCCTTATTACTACGCAGTGCTGGTATACCCACACGCTATGCTGTTGGGTATTCGATAAGTGAATATAGCACACTGGAGGGACAGTATATTGCTCGATCAAGACATGCGCATTCCTGGACTCTTGTCTATGTGAATAACAATTGGCGAGTTCTTGATACAACACCTTCTACTTGGACACCCTTTGAGGAAGAGAATGCCTCTACAATTGAACCTTTTATGGACCTTTGGGCGTGGATTTCCTATACATGGTCACTTTGGCAATCAGAGGGTGTGGTAGATGAAGAACAAGATAGTGATTTCTTATTATGGTTACTGATTCCCCTGGTTGGTATTTTATCCTGGAAAATGTACTTTAAAGAAAGGGTTCTGCGTACTCATCTTTCTGCCGCAGACAGCAATGATGAAATTATTTACGAGGGGAATGACTCCTGTTTTTACGAGTTTGCTGAACAATTGGAAAAAAATGGCTTCCCCAGGCATAAGGGAGAAACATTTGCTAGTTGGCTTCGGCGTATTGAAAGTGAAATTGAATACAATGAATCCTGTCAAGCTCTTAAACTACATAACCAATATAGATTTGACCCTAACGGACTATCCAAATTCGACCTACTGGAATTGAATCAACTTGTGATTTCAATTCTCTCCTCTTTCAAAAAATCCTCTACAAAAATTATTTTAAAAAACCTATTTAAATAAACAATGTTTAGCAAAGTCTGTCGTTTCATTTGTGCTCCAGTCGCCTTTCGGTTTATCTTTGAGACTATCACACCAGCCATCACTCCCGACTTCCGGAGCGCAGCCATTTAGATTCAATATTATTAAACAGCTTAGAATACCGATAATTTTTTTCATTTTTTTGCCTCGTTTTATAATAAAAACACTAGCTGCTACCAGTAAGCAAGTACTAGATCATCTTCTACTTTACTCTCATACATTTTCATTGAGCGGTTTCCAATACCAATGCATTCACCTGAACACATATCAAATTCCCATTTATGCAGAGGACAGGTAATTTTAGTACCCTGTGAATCTTCTTCACTCATCAGTGTTGACTCGTGCGGACAATGAGCATCATATATTTTTATTTCTTCATTTTCTTTATAGGCTAGTAAGTTTGTACCATCACTGCCTTTAATACTGGTGACGCCAGCTTTCAGGTCTTTATTATTAATAAGCTGGTGCCAGCTCGGAACAGTTTTCATATTCTCCGGAGTAAACTCTGACAAATTCATTTCTAGTAAAATATCAATTGCCCAAACTATTTTACTTAAACCCAGAGTGGGGAATGCAACAAACAAAGCATCAATCACTTCGTTCGCTGTCACACCTTTAGATAAAGCTCGTTTCAAATATTGGCGAAAACCCGAGGCTGTTTGCTTATCGACTTTGGTAATGACCGATATAATTGCTTTCGTTTTATCATCTAAATGTTTACCAGAGTTTTTTAAAAACGAAAAGTAGCCATCCATCTCCTCGGGTCTTATTTCCATTAAATATTTTAATGCATCACTCATTTTGAGTCCTCATTCTTAGTCGTTCTCATCACTTTCCCAATGTTGCATGCTCATTGTTACCTCGTGAATTTTCCCCTCATCCCCAAATATTTCATCGGCATTATAATTTATTACTTCATTTACATAATTCAGGTGCATTATCATTACGTTAAGATCGGTACTGCCCGTGGTCGTGTAGCGATGAGATTGTTCAAAAAAAAGACTTTTAGTTATAATTTGAGTTCTTGGTATTTTTATTGAAACAACACCTATTTTTCCGCTGTTTCGCTGAAAACAGACGTCATTTTTGCGACCTTTCTGAAAACAACGGATTCTTGCATCAATTACGGGTGAGTTAGTTACATCATCGATTAGGCGAAACTCTACTTCTTGTAGCACGACCTTCGATTCTTCTGTTGTACCGAATAGCGCATAGTAATCAGCGGTAATCAATAACACTGTAAGAAAAAACAAAGCGCCTGTGATTATTATTATTTTTTTCATCTACTTTAATCTCGTCGTAATTTGTCTCGCACCGCAATCGGAGTGGGAAACTGCAATACAATAATATAGGAAGAAACTATGAGGGTGATCAAGGTCGCTAACTGTATCAAATAAGAGGTGTTCTCCTCAATAAACTTGGATTCCAGTGCGAGCACTGCAATCAGGAAAGAAAATTCACTTATTTGACCGAGCCTAAATCCCACTTCCTGAGAAATTATTTTTTTCTCCCCCGCCTTAACAAACAAATATTTGAATACTGCAGGTTTTACGATTATCGCTGTGAGGGCAATTAATGAGGCAGGAAATATTATCTCAGCAATAATATCCATTTTGAAACTTGCGCCTAATGAAAAAAAGAAAATTATCAGAAAAAAATCACGTAGGGGCTTGAGTTTCTCGGCTATAAAAAACGCTATCGGACTTGAAGCAAGCACGACACCTGCAATAAAGGCACCGATCTCATGCGACAAACCAAAAAATACCGCCATCTCAGCCACACCCAAACACCATGCAATGGCTAATAGAAAAATATATTCATGTATTTGGTCATAACGCATTATCAATGGAAGAATCAGATATTTTTCCAGTAACCATGCAATAAATATAACAAATGGGAGAGCAGCCAATTGCCAAACAATTTCCAGCATTATGTTACCTCCATTTCCGTACCCCTGTAAGAGCAGAAGTACAAGAATGGCAATAAGGTCTTGTAACAAAAGCACACTGATGATGATCTGACCGGTGTGTTTGTGATGCAAGGTTGTTGTCGGTAATAATTTGACGCCTAATATGGTGCTGGAAAACATTAATGTAGCACCGATTAAAACGGCTTCCAGCAGGGGATAATCAAACGCATAAGCAATTAGAAAACCTATTAATCCAAACAGGATAGAACTAATGATAGTCGCCCAAAGCGCTTCACCTAACATTTTCCACAATTGCTGCGGCAGTAAATCCAGGCCAAGTAAATAGAGTAGAAATATGATGCCAATATTAGAAATATCTTTGATTAACTCTGCATCAGCCACCAGACCAATACCCCAGGGACCCATCAATATCCCCAAAACGATATAGGCTACGATCATTGCCTGACGAGCAAATAAGGCCAGTGTCGCCAGTACAGCCGCGCCAGTGAAGATAAGGAAAATTGAATATTCTATGGATGATTCAGACAATATATTTCACTATTCATTAATACTTATGTCAAAAAGTTCTTCTGCTATTAAAAAATCTCCTCGTTATTCGACAATCTTTCGAAGACCTTGTTTGATCTTAGTTTATTCATATAGTTTTATCCCGTTTATCGATATTTTATTTTGTAAAAAATAGTGGGACTGGTAGGATGAAGGAGTTCTGAAAAGAAAAAAATGACGGTCAATTTTGAAAACTAAATTTTTTAGAATATCTTTGACTATCAATAACTTGCGAATATATAAATATGCTGCGCGCCGAGGATACTTATGGCACTTCAATTTGAACTGGCCGGATCTCAAATAGATGGTACAAGAGGTTATCAGGAAGATGCCTTTTTGATAACCAATCTAACTGATAAAGATGGCAATTCTGCTGCACTGATTATAGTGGCCGATGGCATGGGTGGACATGCAGCCGGAAATGTCGCTAGTAATATGGCAGTACAGGCATTTAACAAACATGTCTCCGCGAATTACCCTACCGACAATCTTTCAGAAGTATTACGCGAATGTGTCCATCAATCCAATAAATCAATTAAGGAAACTGTCGCCGAAACACCCGCTTTAGCAGGCATGGGTTGTACTATGGTTGCAGCAGTGCTCGAAGGTAACAGGATGACCTGGGCAAGTGTCGGTGATAGCCACGTCTACCTTATTCGCAATAAAGAACTGATTAAAAAGAACGACGACCATAGTTATGGTGGTTTCCTTGATCGGATGACGGCTGCCGGAACACCGGTCGAGGCTGAAGAAGGTTTATCGCGCAACATGCTTATGAGCGCAATCATGGGCGAAGATATCAATGAAATTGATGTCCCAGACGTCGCATTTGAACTTGAAGCGGGTGATCGCCTACTTATTTGTAGTGATGGAATGGACACACTCAGTCCCGGCAAAATTATTCAATATTCTGAGTGGTCAGAATCAACCAAAGAGTGTGCAGATGCCCTAATGCAGGCTGTCGAAGATGTGGGCATGCCCAAACAGGACAACACCACCGCGGTTGTTGTTAACGTCAGCGAGAAAACAGACGCAACGGCACCTGCCCCTGTAGCAGCGGCAGTCCCAGCAGCAGCAGAAGCAGATCCTTTTGATCAAACCGCTGAAATTGCGCTCGATTCGAGTGAAGCAGTAGCACCAGTCGCCCCTGAGGCTGTAGATTCAGAAGAAGAAGAAGAAAAAAGCGGAAACGGTATGCTTATAGGCATTGCTGCAGTGCTTGTGATTGGTATTGCTGTAGGCGCCTATTTTATGTTTGCTGGAGGAGAAAAACCTGTCTCAAGCACAATTGCTGTTACCGAGGTTGATGCCTCAGATGAAATTGACTCAAGCGATGAAGATGAGATGTTGGAAGATGATGACAACTCGATTGAAGACAGCCAAGAGGCAGTAACAACCCAAATTGAAGTCGAATCAGAGCCTACAGAAACTGTTATAGCTCAAACAAACGTAAAATCGACTGGTGATGCCAAAGAATTTAGCGATAGCTTAAAGGACGGGACAGCTGGCCCACTTATGGTGCGACTGCCCGCAGCAACATTCGATATGGGCAGTCCTGGTTCTTCACGTCATGCTGATGAACGCCCCCGCCATAGTGTAGATGTAGAGAAATTTGCAATTAGTAAGTATGAAATCACTTTCGTTGAGTATGACAAATATATAACTGCCACAGGTAAGAAACCACCTGAGGACTTATATATGGATCGTGCAACTCACCCTGTTATTTATGTAACCTGGGATGACGCTTATTACTACGTTAAATGGCTAAGCAAACAAACTGGTCAAAAATACCGTTTACCTTCCGAAGCACAATGGGAATATGCAGCAGGTACCGGCAAGCGCTCGCCTTTCTGGTGGGGTTTTAAGGAAGAGCCGAAACGTGCTCATTGTTTTGGTTGCGGCTCAGGTCTTGACCCACGCAAACCGACCAAAATTGGGACTTTCGGAGCAAATGAATTTGGGCTCTATGACACTGCTGGTAATGTCGCCGAATGGGTGCACGATTGTTGGCATGATAATTACAATAATGCACCTACCGACGATCAAGTTTGGGAAGGTGGGGACTGTGCATACAGAGTTGCCAGAGGCGGTTCATATGGCAGCCCTCCACAATCAATTCGTCACGCTAAACGCGACAAATTCAAGTCTGATTCAGCTTATGACCATATTGGCATCAGAGTAGTCAGAGAACTCGACTAGAAAGTACTACGTCAATTAATCTGCAGTCCGTCGGTGTTGTTGCAATAATAAATATATTATTAAAAACACCGCGGGTAGTCCCAGGGCACCAGAGTAAAAAAAGAAGCTGGCGTAACCATAGCTATCTACAACTACTCCGGAAAAACCACCAATCACTTTAGCTGGCAATGTCATTAAAGAACTAAAAAGAGCGTACTGTGTCGCCGTATAAGATGTACTCGTCAGGCTCGAAAGGTAAGCAATAAATACAGACGTTGCAATACCACCACTGAGATTATCAACGCTGATCACCAGCGCCAATAGCGCTAGACTCGGTTCGCTAAGCGCGAGAAATATAAAGAGTAAATTAGTTACTACTACCAGAATTGCTCCTGCCAACAGCGGCCTTAGAATACCATAGCGCACCACCAGAATACCCCCGAGCCCAGCTCCCAGGATGGTCATAAAAAAGCCAAATACTTTTGTGATATTGGCAATTTCTATCTTGCTAAAACCGGTATCAAGATAAAACGGATTTGCCATTACCCCCATAGTGATATCGCTTATACGATAGGAGGCAATTAGTAAAAGAATAAACAGGGACAGCCAGCCATTGCGTTTAAAGAATTCAACAAAGGGACTAACAACAGAATCGATAAACCAGGCAGAGAGAATTGAAGCAAAAGATTTTTTCTCACCCAGGCCAACGACCGATTCAAGCTTTACTTCTAATTCATTTGCCTCTTCATCGACAGTTATAACTGGTTCCCGGATATTCAAAGTGGTAATGATGCCAACCGACATTAGAGCTGCCATAAAACAATAAGCAGTTTGCCAGGAAAATGCTTCTGCAATGTAAAACGAGCCTGCACCGGCAGCAAGCAACGCAAGTCGATAACCTAAGACATAAGTCGCTGCCATTGCCCCCTGTAATAATTTATCAACAGCCTCAATACGATATGCATCGATAACAATATCTTGAGTCGCAGAACCAAAAGCGACAAGCAAGGCAAAAAGCGCTATTTGCTGTAGTTGCGTGGAAGCGTCACTAAAGGCCATGCCCAACAAACCTGCGGCAATGATAATTTGTGCTAATAACATCCATGAGCGACGTTTACCCAGACTCTTTGTCAGCATAGGCAAAGGCAATCTATCCACCACTGGAGCCCAAAATACCTTAATTGAGTAAGTGATCCCGACCCAACTGAAAAAACCAATCGTAGTGCGTGCAACCCCCTCGTCTCTCAACCAGGCTGAAAGTGTTGAAAATACCAAAAGAAAAGGTAAGCCTGCAGAAAAGCCTAAAAATATCATGCCAGCGACACGCGGCTTGCGATAGACAGCGAAGGCTTCACGCCAGCTAGTTATATTTAGTTGCTTATTCATAATATCATTGTTTAGTATCGCAGACATGGGCATAGAAATAGAGCGAAAATTTTTACTTCTTAATGATAATTGGCGGAGTGAGGTGACTAAAAAGGTAAAAATTGTTCAGGGTTATCTTGCCAACACAGAGCTAAGCTCGATTCGCATCAGGCTGCATGGAGAAATAGCCAATTTAAATATAAAGAGTATGCAACTCGGTGTTTATCGTAAGGAATTTGAGTACCCAATTCCAGTTGCTGAAGCAGAAAACATGCTCAAAGAATTGTGTATAAGGCCATTGATTGATAAAACTCGTTACTATATTAAACAAGCTGATCACACCTGGGAAATCGATGTATTTGAAGGAGAAAACCTCGGTCTGGTGGTGGCTGAGATTGAGCTCTCGGCAATAGACGAGAAATTCGAACATCCCGCCTGGTTAGGTAAAGAGGTGTCCGATGATGAGCGTTATTATAATGTTTCTTTAGTGACGCATCCTTTCGGGTACTGGTAAGGCGTTAACTTTCAAGGTGGTTTACTTCATCTGGTCGTTTAAAAAACCAAACCGCATAACCCAAAGGCCAGATAAGTAAAGCCAGATACTGGCCATTTATCAAAGCCAGTGTGCCGACAATGACGAAGGCTAGAGGTAAAACTACTCCTTTCCACCCCGCATTACGTGTTGCCGCATCTCCGTAAATCCACAGTACACTGCAGACATAAAATGAGCAGAAAATAATAAAAATAAAAACATCCATAGAACTCGCGAGTGCTAAATTCATTTTATAAACTCCAGTGCCTTTTAGTTTTTCATGTGATGCTTGCTGTTAACCGGACGCATTGTGGCGTTAGCTATCAGCGCTATAAATAAAATTACAGCCATTAGATACATCGTTGTGTTGTACAAGCCGGATGTCGGGTCAATGGTGCCTGGTGGCGCTATTTCCATTAATTTTGTAATTGTTACAGTTTTCGCCGCAATCAATTGTTCCGCATTATTAATACTTGCGCCAAATTTTGCCTGAAAAGCAGCAGGTTCAATTTTACTCATCAAATCGTTTATCGCATTTGTCACAGATATCTCTCGAAGAGAAGTGATCGCTACAGGACCAAATACCCCTGCACTACTCCAGGCTGTTAATAATCGGCCATGAATCCCACCCACATATCTAGTCCCAAAAATATCTGCCAGGTAGGCGGGGATAGTTGCAAAACCACCACCGTACATAGTAAAGATTATCATGGTCGCAGCGTAAAAATAGACCAGCCACACCATAGTCGGGTTAATACTTACCTGCTGTGCCGTATAGGGGATTGAGCAGTAAAGCAAAATACCCAGGGTGAAAAATATCCAGTAGGTATTACGTCTTCCCAGATAGTCTGAGGCACTTGCCCAAAAGAATCGACCGAGCATATTGAAAAGACTAATCATAAGCACATAGGTTGAAGCAAAACCAAAATCGACAATATCGGGTAGAGTCGTACCAAAGATCTCTTTCATCATTGTTTTTGCAACTGCTAATACACCTATTCCAGCGGTCACATTAAAACAAAGCACCACCCATAATTGGTAAAACTGTGGTGTTTTTAAGGCCTCATCAATGTGCACATGATGCTGAGTAATCATGCCCTGTTGTGAAGACTCCGGAGGCGGCTCCCAACCAGCTGGCTTCCATCCCTCAGCTGGCACTCGATAAGCAAATGCTGCGCACATCATTATTACGAAATAAATAATTCCCAGGCTGAAAAAAGCCTGTGCAACCCCAACCGTGCCAGTGCCGACAAGATATACTCCCTCTGAACCCGCCATAATCATATTACTGATATCGTTGCTGCCTACTATCACAACTTCCCTCATTACTCCTGCTAACTCAACGACCCTTCTACCGCTTTCGTCGGTCAGTAAAGTAAGCGATTCTACTGGGCCGAGAAATTCTGAAGGTACATGAAACAATCGGATTAAGGGTTCGATCATAAACTTGGCAATCATCGCACCGCCGCCAAAGCCCATGATGGCCATACCCGTTGCCATGCCTCGTCGATCCGGAAACCATCGAATCAAAGTACTAACAGGCGATACATAGCCCAGACCAAGACCACAACCACCAATAACCCCGTAGCCAAGGTAAAGTAACCAGAGTTGCCCACTGATGATGCCAAAGCCACCAATAATAAAGCCGCCTCCCCAACAACACGCGGACACCACGCCAACCATACGCGGACCGACCTTCTCCAGCCATTTACCTGCAACAGCCGCAGAAAGCCCAAGAAAAACAATTGCTACAGTGAAGACCCAAACGACGCTTTTCAAGGACCAGTCATCTGCCGAGCTTGTGACGATACCAATACGTTTTACTAGAGAAGGGTTGAACAGGCTCCATGCGTAAACAGAACCGATACAGAGGTGTATACCGAGGGCAGCAGGTACAATTAACCAACGGTTAAAGCCGGGGGCCGCAACAATTCGATCTTTAAGTAATACACTTACCATGAACCAATCTCCTCGTACATATTGTCTGGGTTATTGGATATGGGGCCATTGGCTGCACCGTTTTTGGACTCATATCTGCAGAATTTTCAGTGCCTGAGGATGTCTAATCCACGAGAAACAGTCAAGCTATTATCTTTGACCCGGTCAAGCTTGCCACGTAGAATAGCTCTTTTGTTAAAACTCTTTTATTTACAAGCATATCTGAGAGATAAAGCGTCTATTAATGAACACAAAACATGCAAATAACGAACAGTTAATCGATAAGTTCGGTCGTACAGTTGATTACCTGCGTATATCAGTGACTGACCGCTGTGATTTCCGATGTGTCTATTGTATGGAAGAAGAAATGGAGTTTGTGCCCCGTGCCAAATTGTTGACGCTCGAGGAAATTTCAACCATTGGTCGCGCTTTTACCGAATTAGGCGTCTCAAAGATTCGAATCACCGGAGGAGAACCTCTTGTTCGAAAGAATATCCTCAAACTTTTTGAGGATCTTGGTCAATTACCCGGGTTAGAAAATCTGGTCACCACGACCAACGGTTCTCAATTATCAAAGTTGGCGTCTGGCTTAAAACATGCTGGCGTAAGACGATTAAATATCAGTCTTGATTCTCTTAACGTTGAAAAATTTCGACGAATTACCAGAGTGGGCGATCTTAATAAAGTTCTGGCAGGTATTGATACAGCACTGGAAACCGGTTTCGATAAGATCAAAATTAATGCGGTAATATTGAAGAACCGCAATCACGAAGAAGTCACCGATCTGGTTAAATTTGCAAGTGAGCGCGGCATGGATCTCAGCTTCATTGAAGAAATGCCTTTAGGCATGATTAACGAACATGATCGCGCGGAAGCTTACTATTCCAGTGATCAGATTAAAGAAGATCTTGAGAAGACCTTTACTCTACTACCTACTACCGAAAACACAGGTGGTCCATCAAAATATTTTCGTCTGGCAGAAACAGGCACGCTCGTGGGTTTTATATCACCGCACAGTCATAATTTTTGTGGTGACTGTAACCGGGTCAGACTTACCTGCGAAGGACGCCTATTACTATGTCTTGGCCAGGAGCACTCTGTGGACTTAAGACATGTGCTTCGCAGTAACCCCGGTGATCTTGAAAAATTAAAACAAGCCATCCGTGATTCAATGGAAATCAAACCTGAAGGCCATGAATTTGACCTCACCGCAAAACCCGTTATTTTTCGACATATGAATGTAACCGGAGGCTGAGATGCCTTCTGCAACAAATTATCGCCCGGAAATGACATCTGCCGGGCTGAAGCCCACTAGTCCCGTACATGCCATTGACGAGTATCAAAAGTCACATGAACTATATGTGGCAGATGAGCGTCCTCTCACAATTTATGTCGATAGCTATGAAATAGTCACCTTGATGACAATAGGTAGTCAACCTGAACTTCTGGCACTTGGTTATCTAAAAAATCAGGGAATAATAAGTGACATAAAAGAAATTAAATCCGTGCAAGTAGATTGGGAAGTTGGTGCTGCTGCCATCACAACCTTTAGCAATCGTGATGACTGGATTGAACGACTCGGCCCAAGAATTGTGACCACAGGTTGCGGCCAGGGAACTATGTATGGGGATATTATGGAAAAACTGGATGATATTCATTTATCTCCCAAAAGAATTAAACAATCTGCTGTTTACGAATTACTACAAAACCTGAATGCACACAATGAGGTTTATAAAACTGCCGGGGCCGTACACGGTTGTGCTCTGTGTGAGGACACCGAGGTTTTGATATTTATTGAAGACGTTGGTCGCCATAACGCGGTGGATGCCATTGCCGGAAAAATGTGGCTAGAGGGAACCCACGGTGACGATAAACTATTTTATACAACAGGTAGATTGACTTCAGAAATGATTATTAAGATTGCTTATATGGGCATACCTGCCCTGCTCTCACGTTCGGGCATTACCCAGATGGGCTACAATCTCGCTAAAGATTTAAATGTAATGATGTTTTCTCGTGCTAAAGGCAAGCATTTCTACGTTTATACTGGCGCTGAGCACCTCGTCTATGACGTTGAACTACCAAACAAAGTGAAAACTAATCATTAATTTATAGAAAGCACTAATTTTATTATTTTGAAGTATTTTTAGAATACTCAAATAAACTTCAAACTCATATGCAAAGTCGATTTTCCAATATTACCGCTGTAGTACTTGCTGGTGGACAAGCAAGGCGTATGGGTGGACAGGATAAAGGACTCATAGAAGTTTCAGGTAAAGCCATGATCGAACATGTGCTTTCTATTTTGCAGTCTCAGCTTGATAACATTGTTATTAATGCTAATCGAAACCTGGATATTTACGAAAAATATGGTTTCCCGGTAATACCGGATAACTATGAAGGGTTTAATGGACCTTTAGCAGGGATGGCGAGCTGCATGAAGACTATTAATACTGAGTATATAATCACAACTCCCTGTGACACGCCTATGTTACCTGATGATTATGTAGTGCGTATGCTTGAAACTCTTGAATCTGCACAGGCTGATATTAGCGTTGCGGATAATGGTGAGCGTATTCAACCTGTTTTCTCTTTAATTAGATTATCTTTGCTGGATTCACTTTTACATTATCTTGATGCCGGCGAGAGAAAAATAGACCTCTGGTTTGAACAACATGCTATGACCCGGGTTGATTTCTCTGATAAACCGGAAACTTTTATCAATGTGAATACTGTAGATGACATAAAGACATTCGAAGCGAGCCAATCCGCATGAATTTGCCAGACATTCCGCTGGTTGGATTTGCGGCTTATAGTGGAACAGGCAAAACAACCCTGCTTATTAAATTACTTTCAATTTTCAATGAGCGAGGCCTGAGAGTTGGTGTCGTAAAGCATGCTCATCATACTTTTGAAATTGATTACCCTGGTAAAGACAGCTACGAATTGCGTAAAGCTGGTGCCAATCAGGTCCTGATAGGTTCACGACAACGCTGGGCTCTCATTACTGAAAATATTGATAAACAAGATAAGTCTCTTGAGTATCATGTAAATAATCTTGATCTTGAGAATCTGGACTTAGTTCTGGTGGAAGGTTTCAAACCGGAAGTTATTCCAAAGATTGAACTACACCGCCCTAGCCTTGGGAAAGATCTACTCTTCCCAAATGACGATAGCATCATCGCTCTCGCCGTAGATTCTAAAGTTGAAGACACACATCAGCTCCCCGTTTTAGACCTCAATAAACCCGCAGAAATTGCCCAATTTGTGATTGACCGTTTTTTGGACATAGCACAAACTTAGACTTGGAAAATTAAGAGACAACGCACATGAGTGATGACGCCCTGGTAAAAGATTTTAGCTGTATGGATGATTATGATCCAAACTCACTTCCTGCCGATGTAGCACTTGAAACAATAAAATCATCACTATCTACCATACGTGGTGATGAAAAAGTCCCCGTGCGCAATGCTCTGAACCGTGTTCTCGCCAATGACATTTATTCGAAAATAAATGTTCCGTCGGGCGTTAACTCTGCGATGGATGGCTATGCAGTAGCTGCGAGCGACATTCCAAAGACGGGTGTAACAGAATTAAGCATAGTAGGCACTTCATGGGCGGGAAGACCCTTGAAACAAAAAATCCAACAAGGTGAATGTGCCCGCATTATGACAGGTGGAATTTTACCTGCTGGTTCTGACACTGTCATTATTCAAGAAAGTGTTGAACGTCTGGGCGAAAACATCAAGATTGATTCACAGACAAAACCTGGCGATAACGTCCGACAGGCTGGGGAGGATATTAAAAAAGGAGAAATAGTTCTAACAAAAGGCACGCGTGTTACCGCTGCAGATCTTGGTCTTCTGGCATCCCTTGGAATTGGTGAAGTCATGATTAAAAGAAAGCTTCGAGTTGCATTCTTTTCAACTGGCGATGAGCTGCGATCTATCGGTGAAGAACTGGACGAAGGAAGTGTCTATGATAGTAATCGCTATACCTTGCATGGCATGCTCAAACGACTCGATTGTGACATGTTAGACATGGGCGTCATTAGAGATAAAAGAGAAGAGGTAGAAGCTGCATTTCTATCCGCCTCTGAAAATGCAGATGTAGTCATTACTTCAGGTGGCGTATCAGTTGGTGAGGCCGATTTTGTTAAAGAAACTATAGATAAACTCGGTAAAGTAGAGTTTTGGAAAGTCGCAATGAAACCCGGACGCCCTCTGGCTTTCGGTGGTGTCAAAAATGCCTGCTTTTTTGGTTTACCGGGAAACCCTGTTTCCGTAATGGTCACCTTTTATCAGTTTGTGCAGCCTGCTTTAAGGAAACTTATGGGTGAAAATCAAACTGAAACTTTCAGTATGAAAGTGAAAACCGAATCCAAATTGAAAAAGCGCCCGGGAAGACTTGAGTATCAGCGAGGCATCATGAAGCGTAACGATGACGGCGAACTGGTGGTCAGAAAAACCGGTGCACAAGGCTCTGGAATCTTAAGTTCAATGTCGCAAGCTAACTGCTTTATTATTTTAGCTATTGAAAGTAGTACCGTTGAGCCAGGCTCATTTGTCGATGTGCAACCCTTTTTTGGCGTAGTTTAGCCACTTATCCAAACACGAGTATTACTGGCACACTTCCTCTAGCGTCAACGAGTTCATTGTCCGATATAGTTCCTTGCCTTTTTCATTAATAAAACTGACTTGCATACAATTAGCATCAACGCTTACTAAAGCAAAGCCCAGGCTTGAGGTTGCAAACTGGCGGTTTTTACGTGTTGATACCCCTCTTACTCTGGAGCCGCCACCGGAAATAAAGTGGTGTGTTTTACCAACAAGATGATGATGTTCCAGGTGGTGATCATGCCCGGCAAAATAAGCGTCCACCTGCTGACGTTCAAAAATTTCTGGTAATATATCTTTCAACTCTTCGCTATCACCATGAGCGCCTGCGGAGTAGACCGGATGGTGCCCTATTGCAATATTCCAGGTACTGTTAGAGTCACTTAAGGTATTATCCAGCCATTGAACCTGCGCTTGCCTGTCCTGTTTCATCAGATTAGGATAATAATCCGGCGTGGATCTGTATTCTTCGATAAAAGGACTTGTATCAAGAAACAATATACGAAGATCAGCATTTTCATTTATCTTGAAAACTTTACTGTAATAGGTATTCGGCAGTATCCAGTTTGGATGTTCCTTAGCATAATCAATTTGAGCGTACAGATTTCCCATGTGGTCATGATTACCAAGACTCACATACCAGGGAATGTTTTTTATATTTGGCAATGCATATATATTCTCGAAAGTATTTTCCCAGAGAGGATCTTCCAAATTCTGTACGCCTTTCATATAAAAATTATCGCCAGTTGTTGCAATGAAATCGATAGACACATTAGCGGCTATCTTGTTCATTTGCTGAGCCACTAGTTTTTGCCCTTTGGCACCCGGCGTCCCCCAGTCGCCAATTACTATAAACCGCAATTCCTCCTGTTTTGAATATTGCTCTTCACAATTTGCTGCATTGGTAATTCCGAGCAGGATGAGTGAAAAAAGTATGCACTTATTTATGGATATCTTCATCACCAGCATTGCTCCTAGAGTTTAATTTCCATTCCATCATATGACACTTCCCATCCCGCGGCTTCCACCATCTTTCTCTGTTCACTGTCGTCTAATAAAATAGGGTTTGTCGTATTGATATGTATAAATATCTTACGTTTTATATCCAGACTTTCTAGACAGGACAGTGTGCCCTCCTCTCCCGAAACACTCATATGCCCCATACGCTGACCAGTCTTTATGCCAACGCCATCACGAATCATTTCATCATCGACCCATAAAGTACCATCAAAGAAAACCATG
>Ga0055584_100001749_pt1 | contig 21321 bp, 18 predicted proteins | sample OSDHelmetaG_FD_58716 | JGI IMG/M metagenome (GOLD analysis project Ga0055584, IMG submission 58716) | Pelagic marine sediment microbial communities from the LTER site Helgoland, North Sea, for post-phytoplankton bloom and carbon turnover... | ecosystem: Environmental > Aquatic > Marine >...
CCGTAGCCACCCGGCTTGAGGAGGTCGGAACAGATCGTGGCCGGGTTGAGACCAGTGGCAAGCGTGTCGGCAAGATTGTCTTTCGTCACGCCGGCGGAGAACGAGACCATCACATCGCCGTCGTGGCCCGGGATCATCAGCGTTCCCGGCAGCGCCGTCGCAAGCTTGTCGAGCAAGGTGACCGCCAGTACGTGCAACGGCGGACCCGAGAGATACATCGTCTCGTCGGGCAAGAAGCCGCGCTGGTTGTCGACCACGAGTGTGTTGGTGAGCTTGATGCCGAACTTCCGGCCGCGGTCCTTGGCGTACTGATTGAGCTCGCCGATCAATTCGATACCTCGGCTGAACTGGAGATCGTCGGCAAAGGCCGACTCCTTCACGGGCACATCGGTGTAGCCAAGGTCGTCGTTGACGATCCCCGCCACCGTGTCGTAGCCGAGCAGTGTGGGGTTGAGCTTCACGATCACGTCGAGCTCGTGCTCGTCGATCAGGTGCTTGGTGATCGATTCGATCTCCTCGGGCGGGCAGCCATGAAACGTCGACAGCGTGAGGGTGTCGCTGATGACCGGCGAGAAATCGAGGTCGGCGAACTGAGCGAACGGGCCGGTCAGCTCCGAACGCAGGGCATCGATCGACGTTGTGGCGTCGAGCATGCCGCTGATGAACGAGGCGACCTTCTCGCTCTTGATCCCCGCGAGGTCATAGCCGACCGACATGTCGAACACGTGGGGTCCGGGGTCACCGATGTACTCCTGGAGCGGTTCCCACCGGCGCAACACATCGAGCGCCATCCACGCCTTCACATACTCGGCGAGGCTTTGGGGGACCTCGAGCTCCTGGCTCCACTCGATGTTGTAGCCGATGGTCTCCATGTCGATGCACGGGCGACCGATCTCGAGATCGTCGATCACCTGCACCGTCTTCAGCTCGAACAAGCGACCACCGCCGAGCCAGGCGAGGATGATGTTCTGCGCCATCTGGCTGTGGGGTCCAGCCGCCGGGCCGATGGGTGACGCACAGGGTCGGCCCAAGAACTCGAACGACAGATCAACATCGTCGTCGGGCCGCCAGATCCGGGCGTTGGGCAGGTCGAAGATCTTCTTCCGGGTCGACCACTCGTGGTCAACTCGCCCCATCAGGGCCCCCAGCGACATCGGCGTCAGCGGCGGTGTTTGCTCAGACATTGGCAGTACTCAAATCGTGCGGTTCAGTGGCCGCGAGCGCCCACATCACCTGCAGCAACACATCAGCACCCGCCAGCAGATCGGACGGGCTCGTGTATTCAGCCGGATTGTGGCTCAGGCCATCCTTGCTCGGCGTGAAGATCATCGCTGTGGGACACACCCGCGCCAGCATCTGGGCATCGTGACCCGCGCCCGACGGCATGCGTTTGGCGGAGTGGCCGAGATCAACCGCAGTCTGCTCTACGAGGTCGACCACCGACGGATCGAAGATGACCGGCTCGAACCGGGCCAACGTCCGTGTCTCGACCGAGCAGCCTTCAGCCGCGGCGGTCGCAGCCACGAACGCTTCGAGACGACGCTCCGCTTCCTGCAGCACTGCTTCGTCGGTGTTGCGCAGATCGACGGTGAGTGTGGCCGACGCGGGAACGACGTTGACGAGGTTGGGGGCAAGGTCGATCTTGCCGACCGTCGCCACCTGCGGCTCACCGAACTCGAGGGCGAGGTCTCGGACAAACGTGGTGATCGCGGCTGCGACGAAAGCCGGATCACGCCGCATCGACATCGGCGTGGTGCCGGCGTGGTTCGACTGACCGGTGATCGTGAGTTCCTGCCAGCTGATTCCCTGCACACCTTCGACGGCGCCGATCGTGATGCCCTCGACCTCGAGCACCGGCCCCTGCTCGACGTGGAGCTCCACGAACGCGTGCGGCACGAGACCGGGCACCGGAGCGGCACCGGCGTAGCCAATGCGCTCGAGTTCGGCGCCGAGGACCGCCCCGTCGATTCCTTCGATGTCGAGCGCCTCTTCGAGCGACATGCCACCGACATAGACCAGGCTTCCGAGCATGTCGGGCTGAAATCTTGCGCCTTCTTCATCGCTGAAGAAGCCGACGGCCAGCGGGCGAGACGGGATCAACCCGGCCCCCTTGATCGTCTCGATCACCTCGAGGCCAGCCAAAACGCCCAAATTGCCGTCGTAGCGGCCGCCGGTGCGCACGGTATCGATGTGAGAGCCACACATCACCGGTGGGCCATCGGTCGCGCCCGCCATCGTCGCGATCACATTTCCGATTCCGTCGATGGTGATGTCGAGACCGAGATCGCGCATCCAGGTGACCACCAGATCACGCCCGGCCTTGTCCTCATCGGTGAGCGCGAGCCGGGCGCAACCCTCGGTTCCTTCGATCGCTCCGATCTCGGCAAGTGCAGCGAGGCGGCCCAGAAGGCGATCGATGTCGACATGCAGCGCGAGGGCGGTCCGAGGCATCACAAGAACGTACCAGACGTTCTTTACAAAATGTACAAAGCGCTGCCCGATGGGCTACTCTGCGACACATGCCCCGGGGGACCGAGATCGCTGCCGAGTTCCTCGTCGCACCGTTTGTCGAAGGCACGCCCGGTCCTCACGTGACTGCCGCGGTCGACGCATTCGATGCCCACGGCCTCACCGTGGAGCTCGGCCCCTTCGCCTCATCGGTCGAAGGCGACCTCGATGCCATGGCTGATGCCATCGCGGGAATGGTCCGAGCGGCCATGAGCAGCGGTGCCACCTCGATCCAGTTGAGGGTGGCGTCGTCGGCCGACGAGATACCCATTCCCTCGATCCGCGACGCGCTCGACGACATACTCCGCATGGCGGAGCGAGAGACCGGCACGCTGGCTGCCGATTGGAACCGGGCCGAGAAGCAGCGAGTGGTGCGCATGCTCGATGAACGTGGCGCATTCCTGCTTCGCGGTGCAGTCGACGACATCGCCCAGATCATGGGCGTATCGCGGATCACGATCTACAACTACCTCAACGCCCTCGAAGGTGACTGATGGCTGACCTGCTGATCCACGATGCGTGGCTCGTCGCGACCGTCGACGACAACCGTCAAGAGCTGCCCGGCGGTTGGATCGCGATCACCAACGGACTCATCTCGGGCGTTGGCGGATCCGATGACCCGATGCCGCCCGCGGCCGAGCGAATCTCAGCCGAGGGGTGTCTCGTCACGCCAGGGCTGGTCAACGCCCACCATCACCTCTTCCAGAATCTCACCCGCGCCTACACCCCGATGACCGACGTCCCGCTCTTCGGATGGCTCCAGTCGCTCTATCCGCTCTGGACAGCGGCAATCGATGAGGAGTCGGAGTACTTGGCGGCCTGGGTCGGCCTGGCCGAGCTGGCACTCTCTGGTTGCACCACCTCGACCGACCACCACTATCTCCACCCGCTTCGCGCCGGCGACCTCCTTGCTGCCGAGATCCACGCAGCGCTCGATCTCGGGATGCGCTTTCACCCCACCTACGGGTCGATGAGCCTCTCGGAGAAGGACGGCGGTCTTCCACCCGACGACGCCGTCCGTGACGAAGACGACATCCTCGCCGAATCCGAGCGCCACGTCGCCCGGTGGCACGACGCGAGCCATGGCGCCATGACCCGGATTGCGCTCGCGCCGTGCTCACCGTTCACGGTGAGCCCCGATCTCATGCGTCGAACCGCGGAGCTGGCCGAACGGCTCGATGTCCGCCTCCACACCCATCTCGCCGAGAACTCCGAGGACGACGAGTTCGCACTCGCCACATTCGGTATGCGTCCCGTCGACCTCTACGAGGACGTGGGCTGGCTGACGGACCGCAGCTGGGGCGCCCACGTCGTGCGGCCGAACCCCGAAGAGGTCCAGCGGCTCGGCGCGGCGGGCGTCGGCATCGCCCACTGCCCGAGCTCCAACATGATCCTCTCCTCCGGCATCGCGCCGGTGATCGACCTGCGCCACGCCGGCTGTCCGGTGGGCCTCGGCTGCGACGGATCCTCGTCGGCCGACTCTGCCTCACTGTGGCAGGAGGCCAGGCTCTCGATGCTCCAGGGAAAGCTCGTGTCGGGCGCGGCCGCGATGACCGCCCGCATTGCGCTCGAAGTCGCGACCCGCGGCGGAGCCGGTTGCCTCGGTCGCGAGGGCGAGATCGGCGAACTCTCCGTCGGCGCCGTCGGCGACGTCGCGATCTGGGACCTGTCCGGTCCGGTGTTCGCCGGTGTGCTCGACGACCCCATCGAGGGTTGGTTGCGCTGCGGGCCCACTGCTGCTCGCGACACCATCGTGCACGGTGCCTCGATCGTCCGCGACGGCCACCTCGTGTCCCCCGACCTCGGCGCCAACCTGGCCGCGCACCGCGTCGCCGCCCGCCGCTTCCAACCCACCCCCTGAGGTTCTCTGGACGCCCCGTGCGGCGGAGCCGACACGGGGCGTCCAGAGAACGTTCGATTGGAGAGTTTCTCAGTGACTGACGCAGGCGACATCTCCGTCTATGCCCATGGGCACCACGAGTCGGTGCTGCGCAGCCACACCTGGCGCACCGTCGAGAACTCTGCGCAATACCTGGCTGCCCATCTTGGATCGGGCCAGCGGATCCTCGACGTGGGTTGCGGGCCAGGGTCGCTCACCGCCGATATCGCGGCCCATGCGCCCGGGTGCGAGCTGGTCGCCATCGACGCGTCGGCCGACGTGATCGCGAAAGCCCAGCGCGACCACGGCGACGTTGCGTCGTTCGCCACCGGCGACATCTACGCGCTCGATGCACCGGACGGACACTTCGACATCGTCCACGCCCACCAGGTGCTGCAACACCTCGATGATCCGGTCGCCGCCCTTCGCGAGATGCGTCGCGTCACCAAACCCGGGGGCATCGTGGCCGCCCGCGATGCCGACTACGCCGGGATGACGTGGGCGCCCGTGTCACCACCGTTGACGCGGTGGATGGAGATCTACCAAGCGATGACGGCGAGCAACGGCCACGACGCAAACGCCGGACGCCACCTCCTCGGCATGGCGCAGGACGCCGGTTTCACCGAGATCGAGACGACCGCTTCCATCTGGTGCTTCGCCACACCCGAATCGCGCGAGTGGTGGGCGAACATCTGGGCTGACCGAGTGCGTCAGTCGGGATATCGCGACCACGCGCTTGCGCAAGAACTCGCTGAGCCCGACGAACTCGAGGCGATCGCGGCCGCGTGGCACGCCTGGGCGACAGCTGATGACGCCGTGTTCTTCGTACCTCACGGCGAGATCATCGCCCGAGCCTGACCGGAGGCTCAGCCGAGGTCGAACGCGCGCATCTGGTAGGTGTTCTGGCTGATGGCGACGACCTCGCCTGTCGCGTCTTTCAGCTCGCACTGCCACGCGTAGTCGGCCTTGCCGTTGGCCTCGGCTTCCGCGGTGATGCGGGCCACCTCTTCTTCGTCGACACGAACCTCCACGGTGATGTCGGTCATCGCCGGACGTCGGAACCGGATCTGGAGGTCCTTCACGATCGGGTAGTACTTCTTCGCATCGAAGGTCGTGAGGAAGATCGTGCCGCCCGGCACCTCGGCGAGGGTGAAGAGGGCCCCGGCATACATCATCCCGACATGGTTGACGTTGGGTTCGAACGGCATCCGTAGGCGCACGAAGCCGCGCTCGGCATGGTCCACGACGATCTTCGTCCGTTCGAGGAACGGAATCGTGTCCCAGTTTCCCTGGGTGAGCTTCTCTGCATCGAACGTCGTCATGTGCGCAGTCTGTCGCGCGAGACTGCCCCCATGTCACTCGGCGGAACTGCCAGCTACCACGACACCGATCACCTGGTGCCGGCTCGCGTGCGCACGGCGGTCGCCGCCGCCGAGCAACTCGACTTCATGTACTGCGTGCGCCCGGAGATCGGCACACTCCTCGCCGTGCTCGCCGGGGGACTCCCCGCCGGCGCAAGAGTCGGTGAAACCGGCACTGGAACCGGTGCCGGCTTGGCATGGATGGTCGAGGCGGCGGGTCCCGGAGTGTCGTTCGTGAGCATCGAACAGAACCCGCGCCAGGTCATCGCGGCGCGGGAAGTGTTCGCCGACCGACCCGAGGTCGAGATCATCGAGGGCGACAGTTCGACCATCGCCGACCACGGCCCGTTCGACTTGCTCGTTGTCGACGGCGGCCCGGGCAGCGGCAAGGGCGGCGATTCACCGATCGACCCCGGCGCCGCGCTCGTGCCCGGCGGCACGCTCACCGTCGACGACTTCACACCCATGACCTCATGGCCACCGCGCCACAACGGCGCCATCGACGAACCCCGGGTGCATTGGCTCGACCATCCTGATCTTCACTCCACTGAGATCAGGGTTGCGCCCGACCTCGCCGTGCTCGTGTGCCGCCGCGCCGACCCGAGCTGACAGACTCACCGGATGCAGCGACTCCAATGGCGACTTCTGCACATCTTCGCCATGGCCACTCTGGCGATCACGCAGCCGCTGCTTGGGATTCTGGGTGACAACCCGACCTTCTTCACCGCGCATGAATCGACTCCGGGTCAGATCATCTGGCTCACTCTGATCGTCGCACTGGTTCCGACAGCGGTGCTCGCCGCGGTCGAGATCGGCGCCCACCTCGTCGAGACGCGAGTCGGAGAACGCGTCCACATCGCGATCATCGCCGCACTCGCATTTCTGGTCGTGATCCAGATCGTCGATGTCCTGCCGGGCCCCTGGGTCATCCCCGTGCTCGCTGCGGTCGCGATCGCGGCCGGACTGGTTGTCCTCTACCTGCGACAGGAGACAGTGCGCTCCGTCGTCTCGATGCTCGCCCTCACGCCGCTGCTCTTCGTGGGCCTGTTCCTCTTCGTCTCGCCGGCGTCGAGTGTGGTGTTCCCCGACGACGTCGACGCGGTCGATCTCGGCGACCTCCTCAGTGAGGAGGCATTCGATGACGTCGCCGACGACGCGGACTCGGCGGACGACGTCGACCCGCCGACGCTCGCCGAACGGATCGACGAACGCTTCCCATCGATCTACTTCCTGATTCTCGACGAACTGCCGATGGCATCGTTGCTCGACGAGACCGGCGAGATCGACGCGGCCCGCTGGCCGAACTTCGCTCGTCTCGGGGCGACGTCACACCTGTTCTCGAATGCAACCACCGTCGGCTTCACCACCGAACGCGCCGTACCGGCGATGCTCACCGCCCGCTATGAGACCGCGGCGGCACCGGTGTACTCGCTCTACCCCGAGAACCTCTTCACGCTCTTGGGCGACATCTACGACGCGTCACTTGATGACCCCTTGGTCGATCTCTGCCCACCGTCGGTCTGCGACGGCGCACCACCGCAGGCCATGGTCGATCTTCTCGCGACAAGCGTCGATGCACCCACAACCAGCCTCACGACGACAACCACCACCACCGTTCCCCCGGAGGAGACCGGCGAGGCCGGCCGCGACACGTCGCTCGGGCTGCTGCTCGACGACGCGATGATTGTCTTCGGCCATCTGGCCACGCCCGACGGTCTCGACATCGGGCTGCCGTCGATCGGTGCCACCTGGGGCAACTTCGGCGGCGACCAGCGGATCGCCGATGGCCCCGAGTCCGAGGTGGATGACGATTCGTCTCCGACCACATCGAGCACCTCCACCACTGCGCCGCTGTCGGTCGATGTCGGTCAGGTGCCTGTCGATGAGGTGACCGAGGTCGACGCAGATGCCATCAACGAGCAGAACACCGAGTTCCTCGACAGCCTCATCATCGACGACTCCCGAGTCGCCGACTTCCGCGCCGGAGTCTCGGCGATCACGAAGTCGGACACGCCGCGGCTCCACGTCTCTCACACACTGCTGCCCCACGTCCCGTGGCGGATCCATCCGAGCGGCGACGTCTACGCCGACATTGCACTGCCCGGCTATTTCTCGATGTGGGACGACGACGAGGCCACCGCCCGAGCCGGCCAGCAACGTCACCTGCTACAGCTTCAGTTCAGCGACCGACTCCTCGGCGAATACCTCGATCAGCTCGAACGAGAAGACATATTCGACGATGCCACCGTGATCGTGGTTGCCGACCACGGCATCTCGTTCGTGGCCGGCAGCCGGTCGCGCGGGCCCGGCGCCGAGAACATCGGCGGCACCGCCGGTGTTCCGCTCTTCTACAAGCTCCCCGGCCAGACCGAACCGACGCGTCATCACAATCCGGTCGAGACCATCGACATCCTGCCCACGATCGCTGCGCAGCTGAAGATCGAAGTCCCATGGGCGATCGACGGGGTCGACCTCTTCGGCCCCGAGATCGAACGGGACCGCGCTATCTGGCATCCGTTCTCCTCCGACATCCCCGACCCGTACCAACCGCTGATGGATCAGGTGACCGAGGACCTGCTCGCAACCTTCGGCAACGGCACGACGGGGAGCCTCTACGCGACGGCGGGCCTGCCCGAACTCATCGGCCAACCGGTCACCGACCTCATCGACCAACCCGCCGGATACTGCTGGCTCCGCGAGCGACCCACCGCGGTGCCCGAGGAAGACGGCGAGACGGGGTACGTCTACGGACGGCTCTCCACCTCATCGAGCGAACGCATCCCCCTGGCGCTGACGATCGCCGACACCCTCACCGGCACCAGCGTCAGCCTCGACGACGGGGTGCGCCATCGAGTCTTTGCCTTCGGCGATCCGCAGTACTGGTCTGGCGCAGCGCTCGCCGATATCGGGCTTCACGAGATCGTCGACGGGCGCCTTCGACCGATCGCTGAGTGCTGAGCAGACGGCCGCTATCGATCGAGGAAACCGACGGCTGATTCGCCGGCGAATCGTCCGGTCGAGAAACAGGCTTGGAGCAGGTAGCCACCGGTCGGGGCGTCCCAATCGAGCATCTCACCGGCGAGGAACACGCCAGGCTGCGATCGAATCATCAAACGCTCGTCGAGGCCCGCGAACTCAACGCCGCCGGCGGTGGAGATCGCGCGATCTAGCGGCGCGAGTGCGGTGACGACAACGGGAGCCGTCGCGATGAGCGATGCCATCTCCGCGGGATCATCGGGCAGCCGGTTGCCTGTCGCCTCGCGAAGCAGTCCGATCGCGATCGGTGCCAGACCGACCCGTCGCAGCCAGGTCGACTGCGACTCTTTTGGTCGGCGGCGAGCGAGCCGAGCCGCAAGTCCGGCACCATCGAGGTCGGGCGCGAGATCGAGTTCGATGGTCGTCGGGAACCGATTGTCGGCACCGATCGAACTCGCCAGGGAGTAGACCGGCGTGCCCTCGAGCCCCCGGCCGGTGATCATCAACTCGCCTCGCACCGATCGGCTATCGAACGACACCACGACGTTCTTGATCGGCGACCCCTCGAAGCGGTCGCGAAATACCGGCGACCAGTCGACGTGCACTCCACAGTTCGCGGCGCGCAGAGGGGCGATGCCGACACCCTGCGCCTCGAGCGGCTCCACCCACCCGGCCGGCGACCCGACGCGTGGCCAGCTGGCTCCGCCGAGGGCGAGCACCATCGCATCGGCCGGGAACTCGACATCACCGTCGGTCGTACGGAACTGCACCGCGCCGTCGTCGGACCAGCCCGTGAATTCGTGGCCGGTGCGCATCTCGACACCGAGACCGTCGAGTCGGGCGAGCCACGCCCGCAGAAGCGGTGCCGCACGCTGGGCCTCGGGGAACAGACGTCCGCTCGATCCGACGAACGTCGGCTGGCCGAGGTCCTCGACCCACTGCTGTAGAGCCGCTGGCGGGAACCCGTCGAGCGCTGCGGCGAGCGCCGGCGCCAGTGGGCGATACCGGTCACGCAGGTCTGCGAAGGGCTCCGTGTGGGTGATGTTCAACCCGCTGCGGCCGGCGAGCAACAGCTTTCGCCCCGGCGAGCGATGGAGCTCGAACACCGTGACATCAACCCCGGCCTCCGCCAGAACCTCGGCCGCCATGAGCCCGGCCGGACCACCGCCGACCACCGCAGCCCGGCGGCCAACTGCGTTCATCGAGCGCCGTCGATCCCCAATGCGCGCGCGACGAGCACCATCGGATGCACTGTCTCCACACCCGCAGCGGCCAAATGCATCGCGCAGCCGGGGTTGGCGCTGGCAACCGCATCGGGAGTGGCGCGATCGATCGCGGCCACCTTGCGATCCCGGATGTCGCCTGCGAGTTCCGGTTCGAAGACCGAGTAGGCGCCGCCGGCTCCGCAACACAATCCGTCGTCGTCGAGCTCAGCCAACTCCCGCACGAATGGAGCGAGCACCGTGCGGGTGGCGCCGTGAACCCGTTGCACATGACGCAGGTGACAGGGGTCCTGGACGGCGACCCGCAGATCGAGCGGGGGCACTTCCGGGAGCTTGGTGACGTGATCGGCAAGCCACTCCTGAATGTCGAAGACCCGCGCCGCGAATGCCTCGGCCTCGGGAGTGCCGAGCAGGTGCCCGTAGTCCTTCATCGCCGCGCCGCAGCCGGCCGAGTCGACGAGAATCGGCCGGTCGTCGCCGCTGAGCGCGGCCATCATCTGCGCGGCCAACTTCCTGGTCTGGTCGGTCAGTCCGGCGTGGGCTTGGAGCGCACCGCAGCACGGCGCGACATCGCCGGTCGGGGTCACGCCGAACCCGGCAGCCTCGATCACTCGCTGGCCCGCGATGTGGACGTCGCGCTGCCATGCGTCCATCACACAACCCGTGAACAGGTAGACGTCGGTGCCGGAGGCGGTGTGGCGAGGGCGCCGCACCGGCAGCGATCGGGGAAGGCCGAATCGCGACGGCACGAGCCGCATCCGGTTGGCGATCGCCAGCATGGAGCTCCCGACCCGAAGCGCACGAGGGTGGGCCAGCGGCCGATACATCAGCCGCTGCCACCACGGAGTGATCTGTCGTTCCGCGACGAGCGTTTCACGAGCGCGCTCCATGAGATGGCCGTAGGGCACGCTGCTCGGACACGCAGGCTCGCAGGCCCGACACTGCACGCAGCTCTCGAACGATTCCTTGATCTCGAGCGTGATCGGGGCGTCGAGGTTCTGCACCTCGCGCATGAGCTGGATCCGGCCACGAGGGCTCCGGGTCTCGTCGCCGGTCACGCGATAGGTCGGGCAATGGGGCAGACAGAGTCCGCACTGCACACACGTGTTGAGCTCGTCAGGGACCAGTTTGAGATCCATCAGTGACCAACCTTTCGACCGGGGTTCAGGCGGGCCGACGGATCGAAGTTCTGCTTCACCCTCGCCGACAGCGCCTCGACGCCAGGATCGACTGGGCGCGGCGGCTGCGGGCGATCTGCCCACGCGAGTCCGGCTCCGACCGCCACGAGAACGTCGCCGTCGGTCGAACCCGGAAGCAAGAGCGCGTCGGAGGCGCTCACCGACCACCGGTGATCCGGCGCCGGCGGGGGCCCGTCGACCTCGGAGAATCCACCAAGGCCGCTGAGTCGTCGATGCTCGGCATCGATGTCGGGGCCATGACCTTCGAGATGGACCCACGTGGTCGATCCGTCCCACAGCACCGAAGCCGGCCGGTAGAGCTCACCCACGACCGCGCCGGGATCGATCTCCGATGCGGACAGCCAACGAGACGCCGCAGGAATCGGGTTGGTGCGCAAGATGACCTCGACAAGCAACCCGAGCGTCCCGAGCGACCCGGTCATGAGCTTCGGAAGGTTGTAGCCGGTGACGTTCTTGACGACGGGACCACCCCCGGTCACGAGCTCGCCCTCGGCACTGACATAGCGAACCTGCAGCACTGCGTCACGGAGACGACCACGGGCCGCGACGTCGGCCGGATTCTCACCCACCGCGACCGCACCGCCCACGGTGCCACCCCGCGCCGGCACGGCGGTGCGCTGCCCGTGGGCGGCCAGCTCGGCTTCGAGTTCGGCGACACTCGTGCCGGCGCGTACCTGCACGGTCATCTCCGGTGCGGCGTAGGCGACAATCCCGGCGGGGGCGGTGAGCTCGCGAGCCGCGGGGTCGACGGCACCGCCGACATCCCAACGCGTGCGAGCGCCGACCACTGTCACCGGACCCTCGGCGCCCATCTCTTCGGCGAACCCGAGAAGGACCGGGTCGTCGATGGTGAGCGTGCTCATCCCCACACCTCGGCCGGAACGGCTCGCAGCGCCTGGATGTCGGCGCAGGAGTGCCCCATCGGCAGGACCTTGCCGGGATTGGCGCGACAGAAGGGGTCAAACGATCGTCGCAGCCGGTTTTGGTGGTCGAGGTCGGCATCGGTGAACAGCTCGTTCATGAAGCGCTGCTTCTCCACGCCCACGCCGTGCTCGCCGCTGAGCACTCCCCCGGCGTCCAGCGAGGCCCGCAGGATCTCGGCGCCGGCCGCGTGGACCCGCTCGAGAGTTCCCTCTTCGCGTGCGTCGAACAGCAACAACGGGTGGAGGTTGCCGTCGCCGGCGTGGAAGACGTTCATCACCATCACGCCGTGTCGCTCTGAGATCTCATAGACCTGCTCGAGCACGTCGGCAAGCGCCGAACGTGGCACCACAGTGTCGTGCAGGTAGTAGTCGGGCGCCATCTGGGCAATCGCCCCGAAGGCCGTCTTGCGACCTTTCCAGAGCAGCTCCCGCTCGTGGTCCGACTGGGCCCGGCGGACCTCGGTGGCCCCGTTGGCTCGGCCGATCTCCTCCAGGCGAGCCGCATCGATGTCGACCCCGTCCTCCAGACCTTCGATTTCGGCGAGCAGCACTGCGGCGGCGTCGATCGGATAACCGGCACCGACGAAGTTCTCGACTGCCACCGTGATGCGCTGGTCCATGACCTCGAGGGCAGCGGGCACGATTCCGTCGGCGATGATCGCGCTGACCGTTTCGGCTGCGTCGCGGACCGCGTCGAACGACAGGAGAAGCGTGCGAACCGCGGGCGGGTTCTTCGTGAGCCGAACCGCAATGCGGGTGGCGATCCCGAGCGTGCCTTCCCCACCCACGAACGCGCCGCGAAGGTCGTAGCCGAGTGGCTCGGCATCGAGACCGCCGAGCATGACGGCCGTGCCGTCGGGCAGCACCACCTCGACCGCAAGGATGTGGGCATCGGTGACCCCGTAGGCCAGACAGTGCGGGCCTCCGGAGTTGTTCGCGACATTGCCGCCGAGGGTGCAGACCGCCTGGCTCGACGGATCCGGCGCGAAGTGAAACCCGTGCGGCCGGAGCTCTTTCGAGAGGTCGAGATTGATCACGCCGGGTTCGACCCACGCGACCCGATTGACCGCATCGATCTCGAGAATCCGGTTCATCTTCCCGGTTGACACCACGATCGGCGCGCCCAACGGGATCGCGCCACCCGCCAATCCGGTACCAGCGCCTCGCGGCACCACAGCCGAGTCGTGACGCAGCGCCACCGCCATGATCGCCTGCACCTCTTCAGTCGACGTCGGGAAGCATGTCGGCCCAGCGACTCCACCACCGAAAACCGACGCGTCCTTTGCCATGAGCGCTCGCTCGGCGCCATCGATCCGAACGCGATCGTCGCTGAGCACGGCTCGAAGGTCGGCAACGAGCGGGTCGACGGCGACATCGCGGCGTCGGGTGAGTCGTTCGAGGAGCCCCATCGCCTGTCAGCGTAGAACCTCGTGCGGAGCGCACCGGCACGCGAGGAAGCGAACCTCATCACCTCCGCATCGACATAGGACGTGCGAGCGAGTCATGCTGCAGCGATGAAGCGCTCGCTTCCCCTCAACAAGATCGATCTGATCTCCGGCCCGATCTTCATCATCACGATGATCGCCGAGGCGCGCGCGCTGAAGAATCGTCCACAACGCGAGCCGGGCGACCTCGACGACTGGACGAAGGAAGAGCTATCCGATCCGTCGCTGCCCGCCGATGAACTCATCCCGGTCGGATACGAGAAGCGCGACACCGCAGCGAGCCTCACGATGCTCGTCGGCAATGTCGTCGTGAACGCCGCGTACTACAGCGCTCTCTCGCGGGTCAGCCGCTTCCTTTTCCGCCATCGCGTTGCGAACCTCGGCAAGCGTCGCGGCTCGTGGATCGTTGCGATGGTGATGTGGGACTTCCTCTACTACTGGAGTCATCGCTGGCAGCACGAGAAGCGCATCATGTGGGCCAACCACGTGACCCACCATTCCAGTGAGCACTACAACCTCTCGACGGCGCTGCGTCAGCCGTGGTCCGGCTACCTCACCTCGTGGGTCTTCTTCCCGATGCCGCTGCTCGGAATACCGCTGCACCAGACCGCCCGGGCCGGCCAGCTGAACCTGCTGTATCAGTACTGGATCCACACCGAAGCGATCGACCGCCTCGATCCGGTGAGCGAATCAGTGCTGAACACGCCCTCGCACCATCGGGTGCACCACGGCGCCAACCCGCAGTATCTCGACAAGAACTACGCCGGGATTCTGATCACCTGGGACAAGCTCTTCGGCACCTTCGAACCCGAGGTTCGACGAGTGAAGTACGGGCTCACCAAGAACATCAAGACGTTCAACCCGGCGATGATCGGCTACCACGAGATGATCGACATCGGCCGTGACGTCCGCCAGGCCAAGGGTTGGCGCAACAAGTGGGGCCACGTGTTCAAGCGCCCCGGGTGGCAGCCCGATCAGGCGAACGCGTCGGCGTAGGCGAACACGCCTGGCTGGCCGCCGGTGTGAAGGAAGACGACGTCGCCGTTCGGGTCCATGTCGCTCGATGCGCCAAGAAGGTCGCCGAACGCCTTGGCGGTGTAGACGGGATCGAGCAGAACCCCTTCGGCCTGAGCCAGTGCGAAGATCGCGGCGTGTGACTCGGCGGTCTCGATTCCGTAGCCATCGCCCAGTGCACGCCCCTCGACCTCCCACGTGTGGGGAGCTGGTGCCTCGATTCCGACGAGCGCCGCGGTCTGGTCGATCAACCGACTGATCGATCCTGCGGTGTGCTCCGCGTCGGCGTAGACGGCCACCGACCGAACCACCGCGTCGACCCCGGCGGCGGCGAGGCCGACCGTGAGGCCCGCAGAGGTGCCACCAGTGGACGCGGCCACAACGATGGAGTCCGGTTCGACTCCTTGCTCCTGGAGCTGGGCCGCGAGCTCGATGCCAGCGGCGACATAGCCCAACGCACCGACGGCGCTCGAGCCACCCGGGTCGATGAAGTAACGGCCGGCGTCGGCCTCGGCGAGTTCCCCGGCCCGAATGATCGCCGCGTCGTTGTCGGCCACGAGATGGACCGTGGCACCGAAGAGATCGTCGAGCAGTCGGTTGCCTGAGCGGCGGTAGTTCTCCGTGGGCCGATCGACCGCGTCGGTCAGCACCAGATCGCAGGGAAGGCCGAGGCGAGCGCACGCGGCCGCGGTCTGGCGCGCGTGGTTCGACTGCACCGCACCGAAGGTGACGATGGCCGACGAGCCCTGTGCCTGTGCGTCGCCGAGAAGAAACTCGAGTTTGCGGGTCTTGTTGCCGCCGAACGCGAGGCCGGAGCAGTCGTCCCGCTTGAGCCAGATGCGGGGTCCGCCGAGCTGGCTGCGCAGTCGATCGCATGGTTCGAGGGGCGTTGGCCAGTGCCCAAGGGCGACCCGAGGAAAGTCGTCGAGTGACGTCATGGCCTACGGGGCCACCGGCTCGAGCCGGGTCTGGTCGTCCGCCCCCATGAGTGCGGTGGTCAGCTCATCGAGGGCTGCGTATCGCCGGGCGGGATCCCGGTCGTGCACCGCCAGGTTGCGCAGTTCGTCGGGGTCGTCGCTCAAGTCGTAGAGCTGCTCCTGCCCGAGCACGTCTCGGCTGTATCGATAGCCGGGGGTCACGAGCGTTCGGGTCTTCAGGGGAAGACCCGGCCCCACCATCGATGGCGGGAAATCGTCCTCGACCAGCACGGAGGTGCGCACCGACGCGTCGAGATCGTCGAGCACTGGCACAAGACTGTGTCCCTGCATTCCCTGGTATTCACTGACCCCGCAGAGGTCGAGCAGCGTGTGGGGGAGGTCGATGCTCCCCGCCATGGACGAGGTGCGTCCTGCGGCACGGCCAGGCGCGGAGATCGCCATCGGCACTCGCAGGCAGCCCTGGAAGTGCATGGCCCCCTTCATGATCAGGCCGTGGTCGCCCATCATGTCGCCGTGGTCGCTGGTGAAGACGATCACGGTGTCGTCGGCCACGCCGAGTGCGTCGAGTCGGTCGAGGATCTTTCCGACGCCGTGGTCGATCGCCTCGATCATCCCGTAGGTGGCGGCGATGGCGGCTCGGGCGACCGCCGGTGTCGGCCCGAACGGGCGAACGAATTGATCGGCTTCAACCTGATCCGGATCGAGCGAGCGCAGCACGGTGAGGTGCATCGGCCAGTCGTCGCCGGGATCGGTGAACGTCGCGGGGAGTTCGACGTCGTCGGCGGAGTACCGACTGAACCAAGGCTCAGGCGGAGAGAGCGGGTGGTGGGGGTCAGGAAACGAGGTCCAGGCGAGCCAAGGTTTGCCCGCCGCATGACTCTCGTCGATGAACTCGATCGTCTTCTCGGTGACGAATGTCGTGGAGTAGACCTCGTCGTCGAACGGCGCCGGGTGGAGCTGCCACCAATCCGCCGAACGGCCGGGCACATCGGCATGCGGATCGAATCCGGCGACCAGCTGCTCGTGCGTGGCGCCCTTCTCCCGGGCCCATTGATAGTGGTGACCGCCGGTTCCGGCTCCGTGTCCGATCGACAGCTGGATGTGGCCGAAGCCGTAGAAGTCGTCGGGCTGGACGTGCTCTCCGGCCCAGTAGCGCTCCGGGTGCTCGACCGTGTCCCAGCCCTCGACGAAGGGCGAACTGGCACCGGCGACCATGCCGAAGTCGGCCACCGCTTCGCGGCTGCTGCCGTGTTGGAGGTGGCTCTTTCCCACCAGCGCAGTGGCGTATCCCGCCGTACGGAACTGGCGCACGAACGTGTTCGCGATCGGGCTGAGTGAGCGGTCGTTGAAGATGACGCCGTGAGCAGAGGGCATGCGGCCGGTCATGATCGTCGACCGGTTCGGCATACAGACCGGGTTGGCGACATAGGCCCGGTCGAACACCACGGAGCGAGCGGCGATGCGATCGATGTTCGGCGTCTGCACCACCGGGTGGCCGGCGAAGCCGAGGTAGTCGGCCCGCAGCTGATCGCAGATGATGAAGAGGACGTTGGGTCGCGTCGCCGGCTCGTTCACGTCGGGCGATCTCCCTTGACGGTCACGCGGCGCATATGACGGCGTTGGCCTGCGTAGTCATAGAGCGCGTAGTGCTGCACGCTGCGGTTGTCCCACATCACGAGCGTGCCTGGCTCCCATTGCACGCGGCAGGTGAAGATCTCCTTGGTCGCCTGGCGGATCAGGAAACGCAGAAGGTGAGCCGACTCGTCGCCGTGGAGGCCAGCGATGCTGACCGTGAAGGCACCGTTCACATAGAGCGCCTTCTCGCCCGACTCAGGGTGGGTGCGCACGACGGGATGGGCGACGAAGGCGCTCGCCAGGTCGGCCTCCTTCGTCTTCATGGATTTTTGGAAAGTGGAGCTTCCGCCATCGGCGTATTGCGGCCCCGCCGAGTGGATGCCGACCAACCCGTCGAGCATCTCTTTCATGGTCTCGCTCAGCGCGTCATAGGCCGCGTGCTGATTCGAGAACAGGGTGTCGCCGCCGCCCTGCGGGACGTCGACGGCATAGAGAATCGAGCCGAGATCGGGTTCTTCGAGAAAGGTGACATCGGTGTGCCATCCGCCGCCGAAGTTGAAGACGTCGTCGGGCTCGGTGACGACGTCGATCACCTCCGGGTACTCCGCGTTGCCCTCGACGAACGGATGCGTGTCGAGCTCACCGAATCGACGACCGAAGCTCATCTGCTGCTCCGGCGAGAGCTCTTGATCCCGAAACACCAGGACGTGGTGCTCGACGAACGCGGCGCGGATCGCAGCGATTGTCTCGCTCGAGAGCTCAGCGCCGAGATCGAGACCTCGCACGGTCGCGCCGAGAGCGCCGGCCAATGGGCTGAGATCGAGCTGCGTCATCTTCGAGACGGTAGTCGGCAGGTGCTCGGCTACCATCCGGCCGTGTCTGCTGACGCTGTCTTCCACCGCTTCACCGAGCGCCTCGACGCGCTCGCGACGCATGTGGTCGGGAGTGAGTTTCCCGATGCCCCGACCGAACAGATCGAGCACCTCATCGAGCAGGTCGCCGGGTTCGTCGAGTGGGAGGTGTTCCACGCCGACCCTGCCCGCCCCATGTTTCATCGTCACAACGATCTCGTTCATCAGTGGGGTGGACCCAACGCGGACAACGTCTACCGCCACGCCCGAATCAGCCCGGATCGGCGCTACCGCATCACAGGCCGGATGCACTCGTGCGACCAATGGCTGCTCGCGATCCGCAAGGGCTTCATGCACAACGAGGTCTGGGGCACCGTCGAGCAGCTGACGGCGTCGGATCTCGGCATCGGACCGGGCGACGAGTTCGAACTCACCCTCGGCGGCGAGGACGAAGGCGACCGTCACATCTCTCTCGGCGAGGGTGTGATCATGGCGTCGTTTCGGGAGTACTACTACGACTGGGCCGCCGACGAACCGGCCACGATGATCATCGAATGCCTCGATGATCCCGGCCCCACGCCTGCGGTCACAGTCGACGAGCTCACGCAGCGGCTCGACCGGGCGTATCAGCAGGTCGAAGACTCCATGACCTACTGGAACCGCTACATGGTGGAGAACCGCGACGAGCGCGAACCCAACGTGTTCGCCAGCGGGCTCGCCGTCGCCAAAGGGTTGTCGGCCGCGCGCTACGCGTTCAACTTCTGGGACCTGGCGCCAGACGAAGCGATCTTCGTCGAGGCCGACGTGCCCGCTGCCGACTACTGGGCGCTGCAGCTCTACCGGATGGGCACCTTCGAGCTGACCGACCTCGCCGGCCGAGCGAGCAGCCGCAACCATCGCCAGACACAGCTGTCCGCTGACGGTCGGATCCGCGCCGTCATCTCACCGGTGGATGTCGGCGCAGCCAACTGGCTCGACACCGGCGGACGCGCCACCGGCTTGTGCACCTTCCGGTGGTTCTGGCCCCACGACGATTCGGCGCCCGCCATCGAATCGCGAGTCGTCAAGGTCGGTGAACTCGAATCGCTCATGGGCACCGACACCCCTCGCGTCACCGCCGACGAACGGGCCGCGGAGCTCGCCGCTCGCCGCGCGCACCTGGCGTGGCGTTTCCGCAGCTGAGATGAACCGCGAAGAGCTGGTCGTCGATGCGAGCGGCGCCGATGGGATCGGCCGAGCGCAGATCGACGCATCGTTGGCAGAGGTCGACGAACCACTCGAGCTGCTCATCGACTCGCTGCAGACCGACGCCCGACTCACCGAACTCGGCCATGACTTCACTCGGCGCTGGATGACACGGCTCATCGTCGAACGCGCCCGACTCGACCAGTGGGCGATCGCCGATCCCGCTCTCGACCAAGAGCAGATCGTTGCGCCGCTCATCGTGGCTGGCGCTCCTCGCACCGGCACCACGTTCCTGCATGGACTCCTCACCCAACCCACGGGGCACCGTGCCCCGCAAGGATGGGAGCTGCTCTTCCCCTCACCTCCTCCCGGTCTCGATTCCAGCGACGATGCCCGTCGGCTCTCGGCGGCCGACGACGAGTTGACCTGGCCGCAACGCCAGAGCGAGTCGATGATGTCGATTCATCGCTACGCCGGGAAGATGCACAAGGAGTGCCTGTCGGCGATGTCGTTCGCGTTCCGCAGCGAAGAGTTCGTGAGTCGTTATCGCGTGCCTCGCTACGTCGAGTGGTTGCAGGCCTGCGACATGACACCGGCCTACGGGATCCACCGCCGGGTGCTGCAGGTGCTCCAGCGCCGCCAGCCCACATCGCAGTGGGTTCTCAAGTCACCGGTGCACCTCAACAACTTGCCCACGTTGCTCGCCGTCTATCCCGACGCTCGCGTGGTGATCACCCATCGGGAACCCACGGAAGTCCTCGGCTCGGTGACGAGCCTGATCGCCAACCTTCGTCGCGCCTTCTCTGATGCCGTCGACGAGCGCGAGATCGCCCGCTACCACCTCGACCTCTACGGCCGCTCGCTCGATGCGCTCGTCGACGCCGAACTCCCTGAGGCTCAGGTCATCCACGTCGACCAGCGCTCGCTCATCTCAGAACCACAGACGACCGTCGACGGGATCTGCGACAGTTTCGGCCTGGAGCGGACGACCCTCGATGCGACACCCCCGGCCGAAGCCGGCCACCACGACTACTCCCTCGTCGGCATCGAACAAGATGAGCTCGATGCAACGTTCGCCCGCTACCGCGAACGGTTTCTGTCAGGTTCGTAGCGTCTCGGAATTGCCGTCGACGGCGAGCGCCTGCCCGGAGATCTTTGCCCCGCTCGGGCTCACGAGGAAAGCGATCGTCTGGGCGATCTCTTCCGGTTCGATGAAGGTCTGCATCGACACCTGGCGCACGTAGCCGGCCCTCACCTCATCCGCCGGCTTGCCGCTTGCCGCTGACTCCAGGTCGACGACGTGATCCATCCGAGGGCCGGTGATCGATCCAGGGCAGACGGCGTTGACCCGGATGTTGAACTCGCCGAGCTCCATCGCCATCGTCTTGGTGAGACCGATCACCGCGAACTTCGCCGCGGTGTAGGGCGAGCGGTAGGGGAAGCCCATGAGTCCCGCCGTCGACGAGATGTTGACGATCGAGCCGGCGCGTTGCGCCTTCATCGGCGGGATGGCATGGCGCGAGGTGCGAAACATCGACGAGACGTCGACATCGAGCGTGTGCGTGACCTCGTCGGGGTCCACATCCTCGAGGCGACCACCCGGACCGGCGATGCCGGCCATGTTGATGAGCACATCGATGCCACCCAGCTTCGAGAGGCCAGCGGTCATGAAGGCATCGACCGAGGCGGTGACGCCGACATCAGCCACCTGGCCGTCGACCCCTGGCATCTGCATGACCGACTCGAGCGCCTCGGCGTCCACGTCACACGTCCACACCTGGGCTCCCTCCGCAGCGAAAAGCTCGGCGGTCGCGCGTCCGATTCCGGCGCCACCTGCAGTGACGAAGACCCGAAGACCGTCGAGCGCCAGGTCCATCAGGAGACGACGATCCCGCCGTCGCAGGTGATCACGTCGCCGACGGTGAAAGCCCCAGCTCGCGAGCTGAGGAAGATCGCGAGACCGGCGATGTCCTCAGGAGTGCCGACCCGTCCGCGCGGGTTGGTGCTGCCGACTGCATCCCAGTCGGTGCCGTCCACATCGCCGCCGGTGCCCACTCCGGTGCTGAGCATCCAGGTGGGGAAGGGCCCGGGAGCGATGGCATTGACGATGATGTTGCGGGAGGCGAGTTGCCCGCCGAGCTGGCGGGTGAGCGCGTGCACGGCCGCCTTCGACGGTCCGTAGGAGTACGTCTCGAAGGCGGGTGACTTGATGCCGTCGATCGAACCGATGTTGATGATTCGCGC
>Ga0055584_100001750_pt1 | contig 21305 bp, 20 predicted proteins | sample OSDHelmetaG_FD_58716 | JGI IMG/M metagenome (GOLD analysis project Ga0055584, IMG submission 58716) | Pelagic marine sediment microbial communities from the LTER site Helgoland, North Sea, for post-phytoplankton bloom and carbon turnover... | ecosystem: Environmental > Aquatic > Marine >...
AGTTCAATGATGACTGAAACTAGTCGCGTGATTAGCTTGTAAGTTAAGGAGCACTGGAAATTTGGGAATAAAGAAAATACTTGTCTTAGGAAGAAGAGACCATACTGAAGCCATGCGAGTTGCTGCAGGGTTAACGGTAGCTGGACATGAAATTCGTTTGGTGTTTATGGCTAAGTCTGTCCAAGAAACAGTTGAAAATGAATTGCAAGCCGAACTCCTCGATCTTTCTGACATTGTTCCTGAAACTACAGTACCTTGTATGGCAAAGGATCTAAATTTTCTTAATGCTAAGGATTTAGCAAATGCAATTTTTAATTCAGATAGCATCATTAATGTTTGAGGTGAAGAAAATATGAAAATATTGCAGCTTGATACCAATTTATTCCCAGACTGCGACACTGTAGTTGCTTCTATCGATTTACTTGAAAAAGAACACAAGGTAACAAGAATAGATATAGGAAGAAAAACTCTAGACGATAACGATTGGGATTCGATCGTTACGGCAATTCTCGCAGCCGACCTGACTATTACTGTCTGATAAGCGGGTTTAATAAAAAAACTATAAAAATTTTAACAATTGAGAGGAATCTACAATGAATAAATTATATATTTTAATTATATTATCTTGTTTGTTATTTACAGGTGGTCTAGCTCAGGCGGCGTCACCACTTGTATCAGTGGACTGGGTGAAAAATAATCTTGGAAAAGAAGGTGTTGTTTTTCTTGATGTGCGTGGCCCACTTGCGGGGAAGACTAAGGCAGATTACCTGCGTGGCCATATTCCTGGTGCTGTTTGGACAGACTATTTAATGGGTGGTTGGAGAGTTGCCAATAAAAATAAAATAGTTGGCATGCTACCAACGGTGACCAAACTTGAAAAACTGATTGGAGGTCTTGGAATTGGGAATAATGACCATGTCGTAATTATTCCTGGTGGTGGAAAAGCGCTAGATGTTGGCACAGCAACACGCATATATTGGACGCTCAAGGTTCTAGGCCATGAAGAGGTCTCCATCCTAAATGGTGGCATGGTGGCTTATCTATCAGAAATAGATGCGAAGACTAAGAAGCCTGTAAATCCTCTCCAGAAGGGAATGGTTAAGGTGACCCCTAAGAGCTTTAAGGGTAGTATTCAAAAAGCTATGATTATTAATAAAGAAGAGGTGAGTAAAGCTTCTCAAGCTGGTGGGGTATTAGTTGATAATCGACCTCACAACCAATTCATTGGCATTAATAAACATCCAAAGGCAACCCGTTTTGGAACTATTCCCAATTCTAAGAGTCTTCCTGAGAACTGGCTTACAAAAAATGGTGGTGGAATGTTCAGCAGCCCGGCCAGATTAAATAAATTATATACATACGCAAGCATACCAACAAAAGGCTCGCAGATAAACTTTTGTAACACGGGTCACTGGGCTTCCTTAGGTTGGTTTGTCTCACACGAAATTCTTGGAAACAAAGGCGCAAAAATGTACGATGGTTCTATGGCTGAATGGTCGGCTGATAAAGGTTTGCCGATGAAAGAGACAGCGAAGATAAACTAATAAGTAAGACTTGAGAGCTTTAAGGCATGATCTTTTATAGGATCGTCTGTAGAAATTTGGTGGCTTGGGTAGGGCTTCTTCTTACTTGGGTCACCTTTTCTGCTTCCGTTTCTAATGCAACTGGCGTAGCGGAAAACAGATTAGCAGCCGAAATAGTTGTAATGAAAGGTGACCTAAGGCGAATGGGTGAATTCAGTAGTCTTCCTCTTATCCAAAAAGGTCTCAAGGACAGGCTGCTTGGAGCAAGTGCACCACTTTCATTGTTAATTCGCACAGCACGTGAAAACAATTCCGCTTTGCCATTACCCCCAGAAAATTCTGTAGGTGCACTTCAACGAGCTCTTGTCGATAAAAATTTCAGCGAAGCAGCATTTTGGGTTGATGAATTGTTGAGTGTTTTTCCATTTGAACCAAAAAATATTTTTCCAATTAACAAGACGAAGGGTTCTAGAATAAAAGCTGAGGCTTTGCATGAGAAGTTTTGTTCAGGGTGTCATGCCAATAATGCGGATAGCCATAGTCAGATAAATATTGAGCGCCCAGCTTGGAATTTGTTTCAAATGGCAAAAGAAGTTGGAAAAAATGAATTAGCAGCACGTTTGTTTATTGGTGTTAAGGGTGACTCACTAACAGCAATGGACAATCCGCTTTCCTACACTGAGATATCTCGCTTAATTGGGCTTTATCGAAAAGGACTCAATACCAAAAGTAATCTATCAGATGGCAGTTGATCAAATATGCCCCTCAAAAATATTATTGTACAGTGTTCAATCACATATGAAACTATTGGCAGAGTGAGAGTGTAATGCCACAAAACACCCTTCAAAAAAAGTTAATAGAAGATGCAGTATTTTATCGATACTGCGTAGAAAAAAAACTTATTATAGATCCAGATCCAGTAAAAACTATCGCCCTATCGTATGGGGTTAGTGTTTCCTCTGTTCAGAAATGGGAACAAGATCCAAAATTTAAACACGTTAAATGTTATGACCCAAAGGAGACACCTGACCTATACAGTATTAGATCTCTTTTAGAAATCCATGGCGAGATGTATAGAAAAAATTTCTCACTTAAGAAGAATCTTAATTCGCTTTTAATGAGGGGAGGCCGAAATGACTGATAATCATGGGCGAATCAAGTTCATTACTGCAATGACTGAATTAAACGAAATAAAAGATTATGACCCTGAACTCATTAGAGAGTTGCAAGAGGGTTTTTGTGAGGCTGTAGACGATCATATTATTTGGCTCAGGACCCAAGGGGTCCCTAACCTGTTACTTTCTGACGAGCCAAAGGGTGAGCAACTCGATCCAGAAATGATGATTTGGCTGCAAAATGCGCTCAGGGATGTGCTTGCTGGTCATAAAAGCCCGTTTTTAGAACCGACAAACAAAGGGGGTTCTAAATAACAAAGGCACTTATGGTTCTGAGATTTCCAAAATTATCCTGAAACACTGCCAAGATAATCTCTAAGCTGAAGGCTAGTTAAAAAAGCAGTATTTATTTGATTAATGGTAACTCTTACCCAGGGCTTTGAGTTGCTAGTAATTGAATGGAAGTGGTGTAACGAAACCAGCTACCAACATCATTGGAATGACCTACCAAGTTAAAACCGCGCCACCAGTAAAAAAGACGTCTATCACATTCATAGCAGACTCCATCACAACCATTGATATGAAAGACATTCCAATTACTGTTCGAAAGGCATTTCCTAACCCAACTGTTTGCTGAGAATGACAGTTTCCAGAAGTATCGAAGTGATTAAACTATTGAAGATAGCGAGAGCCATTATAGCAATGACTGACCAATCAATTTCCATAAACTGGAAATAAGTGATCGTCTCAAAGTCGCCTATAGAGCAAACTAAAAGACATCATAATGTTTTTCTAAAGTTGATCGTCCACGTTTTACCGCAAGCCCATGTCATTGGTTTTTGAGTTTTAGTTGCTTTCATCTTGAGCTTCATAATAAATCAAAATAAACTATTCTTATTAATTTTTTCTCCGTTTTAAAGAAACGAATTGGAAGAACTATTCCGCTGGGCATTGGGATTACGTTTCGGAATGCCGACAAATATTTATAGCTAATGGTTACGTGTATTAGGGAGAGTAAATAATGTTTGATTCAATAACCATACCTTTCGAGTCTGTTATGTTATATAATGTAGCGACATTAAGGGATGGTGTAGATTTTGATGAAGTTGAGCTCGCCATTGCAGAAATGTGTTCTCACGTAAAAGAGACTTATCCTGAGTTTATTGCTGGTCAAGTCTTTCAATATGAAGGGTTTGTTTCAGAAGAAGGTACAGTAGGAGAACATGGTAATGAAGGAAATCATATCGCAATTGTTACGTATTGGAAGTCTTTTGAATCACACGAGAAGAGCCACAAAGACGAAAAATTTAAAACGGCCTTCTCAAACCTAATGAAGTATTGTGATGATACAAAAGAATTAGGATACAAACTACTTTGGCAAGGAGATAAATAGTCCCTCAGATAACCTCTTTAAATAAACAAACATGCCACTTGGGTTACCTAGAATGGAAGTGGGTGGTCTAAGGGATCTTTATGATACCTTGCTTGTCAAACGCAATGTGATCTCAGAGGTTTTCCACAGCCGCCGTGAAATCTTTAACTAGCACACTTATGTTAATTAGATGTGGCAGATCTCAGTGTGTGATGATTAAGTGATCTTCGTGCATTGAGCGAGTGGAGCCAGCTATCGCCGATCTTGGACAAGAGATTGCACTTATAACGAATAAGATTGTTTATAAATAAAAGGTTTTCCACTACACAATATGAGATCTTTAATCTAAATTATTCGTTTATTACGGTCCCTTAGCTCAACTGGATAGAGTATCTGACTTCGAATCAGAGGGTTGGGGGTTCGAGTCCCTCAGGGACCGCCAATAAAATAAATGTCTTAGAGGTTATTCTGCTAAGCCTTATGTAATTTAGACACGGCTAGGGGTACCATGTGTGACAAACAAAATTGTAATAGGTTGAGAAATAATTCTTAAATGCTTTAGCCTACAACTTCTGACACCAAAATTGGTACATGCCTGCGAAAGTGTCAGGGTTACACTCTTCGAACTGATGCCAGAGTGCCAGGTTGTAAATATCTGATCTTTCCCCACAAAATTCTCTGAATTGAGAGAGTATAGCCTTATCTTCAAATCCACAGAACTTTAGTCCTAGTTCTTCGAGACAGTCTTGTATCTGTGTGAGATTGAAGCGATGCTCTTGCACATGAAATATTAAGTCTCTAAGTGTGCTTAAGCTAAAAAAATCACCATCAGTTTTAAATCTTTTCATTTCTTCATTATTCGACTCAATCATAGTCCATCTAAACTTTCTCATTTCGTCTTCAGATGTTCCGACACCCTGTAAAGATATCTCTTCTCGAGTTTTTACGAGATGACCTCGAGCTAACTCACTATATAAACCTATCTTCATCAAACCACCGGGCTTCAATAGATTCGTAAGGATTCTCCATCCAGCCATTGGATTATTCATATGATGTAGAACACCCGCACTTTCAATGATGTCAAATTCTCGCTTCAGTTGATCTAGCTTTAGGATATCTGCCTGTAGATGTTCTAGGTTGTTAATACCAAGTTCACTCGTTTCCCTCTTGGCGTAAGCGAGGCTGGCCAGACTCAAATCGATTGCAAGCACTTGGCAGTCGGAGAAAAGACACGCAGTTCCTATCGAATGCTGCCCCGTGCCACATCCTGCAATGAGTATCACCGGAGCAAGTACGTCTTTTATATTTTCAGAGTGGAGTTTTAACTCGATGTCATCACAAACGTTTGCGATTGATACCATTCTTGTGGGTATTGCCAACTTCACCCATCGTGGATAGGGATTCTCTTCGTACTGTTCCCTAACTTTAAGAGAGACCTCATCCGATATTTTTCCCAATATGGGAATATCTTGCGCCATCACTTTCTCAGCAAGCGGTTCTTCAATCAGTCGTGCCTTTACCACAGCAAGTTGATCAAGCACCTTCAAATTCTCGTAAAAATCGTAGTGATGGAGTGGACGATAGGAGGCGAGACACAGCAACTCTATGAGTTGTGGCTGTTCTGATTTTTCTATGGATTGCACAATCTTTTTTTCCAATCCATAAACCAGTTGCACCTCTTCGTCAGTTTCAAAGTAAACATATTCATTAGTAAAACATTGAAGCGATAGTGTAGCTAGAAAATAAATGAGTTCAGGAGATGACTCGATTCTATCCAGGTTCGTGAGAAGGATTCTTCGCGTTGCCACAAAGAGACCCTCTAACTGTAAATCAGGAAGCGGGCATAAGCGCATCAGGTGATGCAGGAGAGGGAGTTTATCCAGCGTCTCTATTGCAGAGGTTGCCTCTTTGAGATCTCTGACGGCATTTTTTTTAGTCAGCAACTCCTTGATTAGAGGATCATGCTTTAAGAGACTTAAAATACTGAAAGCTACATCTGTTGGACGTATGACATTTCCAACCGTGAGTAAATTAATAAATATTGGGTAAAGATTAGGATCTGATGACTTGAACCTTAAATTCCTTATGGTTGTTCCAAAATGCGCAGTAGCTTCAGACAGGTGTGGATTTAAAGTTATTGCTTGAACGTCAGCAGAGATCGCTTCGTCAAGTCTGCCCATTTTTTGGAGTGTGACTCCCAAGTTGTAATGGGCTTCGGCAAAGTCAGGGTTTAATAATATTGCTTGCTTCAAGCTTACTTCAGCCTCGTGTAATCTATCTAATTTTTGCAACGTGACACCCAAGTTGTAGTGAGGTATTGCAAAGTCAGGTTTTAGTATTATCGAATTCTTGCAGCTTGATTCAGCCTCGGCATATTGGCCCAACTCGTTTAGAGTGCTGCCCAAATTACTATATGCTTCGGCAAAGTTAGGTTTTAACACTATCGCTTGCCTCAAGCTTTTTTCAGCCTCATGTAATCTGCCCAATTCTTGCAGTGTGATACCCAAGTTGTAGTGAGCTGATGCATCTTGTGGAGATAATACGACTGCTGTTTGGTTTGCATTTAAAGCTTCAGAATTTCTTCCCGACTGCCCAAATAATGCGCCCAACACTTTCCAGCCAAATTGATGTGTGGGAAATTTTTCAGTTAGGGATTTTGCTAACTTCTCAGCATCACTGAATTGTCCGTTTTGATAGTATTCTAAAAGAGTATTTATTTCTGCATCAGAAGGGCTCATACCATTTAAGTTTTGTTTCTTTGCCTTTTTCTTTTTAGCGAGCTTGCGCTTTTCGGAAAATGTTAATTTTTTTTGCACAACCAATTTACTTTCGTTCACTTGCGTCAGGATATGTCTCCAATCGTTTTGTAGCCATACTGTATACCGGCTGAGAAAATACCGTATTTAAATTTATTAATTTACACTTGGGTCTGCAATACCCTTTGCATAATCGTTTCAATTCAAACCAATCATAATATCTTCTATATTCAAAACAGAACGACTTCACCTTATCTTTTTACTTGATTTTACGAAGTTTAATTCACCCTGATCTTCCCAAATTAATATTCACTTTTCTTCACAGTTCATAAACTTGGCCCCAAGCTTATTATTCTTTATAATTAACAAAACTCAGAAAAATTTAAGGAAGAGGGCGCTCAAATCTATAACGTAGATAAATCGGCATGTTCATAGTCGACTGACTCTTAGTAAACTAAATGATAAGCTCGGGGCAAATTTGCTCCGAGCCTTTCTAGCAAGCGATGTTGATTTAGCTGCTTATTTATACGGCACCGAAAATGTCATAGTAGCCCATAGACTTTCCCATACGGCCCCCTTATTTGTTCGTGGCGTGGCCTCTCGCAAGACCACAGCATCAAGTAAATAGTCAAAGCCGGGCTTGATCGGCACCGAAAATCTTCCATATTCGTCTGTACGCAACATAGATTTTCTCACAAGTTTCTTTGGATCTCTCTCAAAAATTTCAACTTGAGTATTTTTGCGAGGAAGTTGTTGGTATAATAGTTTAGCCGTAAAATCTGTGTTAGTAGAATTAACATAAGGATTAGTTTGAGCCACAAATTCAGTTTCTAGGCCAAAATTTTTATCTTGGCCTTTACTATGTCCAAGTCCGACAAGTGCTTTTGAATATCTACGATAAAGCTCTTTGAATTCCGTTTTTGGCAGGCCTCGTGCGACATGTGATTTTTCAGCGTCTGGGAAATCTTTATGTTTAATAAAATTGGTAAATTCTTCCCATTTGTCGTATGTAATGCTCTCGGGCGTTGATTCATAGACGACTAAGACAAGGCCTTCACTCTCAATTGAGGTCGACATTGCTGGAACGTCGCCTAAGCGCGACTTTACATTGTGACGCTCTCCATTTTGGACCCAGAAAAACTGCTTCACACTCTTGTTAAAGTAGGGCAGATTTAAACCACTGAAGTTTTGTCCATTTCTAAGCTCTATTTCGACATTTCCGACTTCTCGCAGTTGAAATTCTTTGCTATCAAGCCATAATTCATGCGCATGTGCATTGGGCGCACCTAACTTCAGAAATATAATTAGGATGGATATGCGGATAAAGTTTATCATTGATCAGGCTTATAAATTTGTGGTCATGATTAGTATTCTTTTTGTTTCGTCGTTTCAGAGCGTGGCTCATGAAGTAACGCCTAATATTGCTGAAGTCTTCGTTGATAGCAAATTGATTACTGTCAAGCTTCGTTTTAATGTGGAAGCATTCTTGGCACGTATTGATCTCTCAAATGTAGAAAATACAGACGATGCAGAGCAAGCATCAGATTATCAAAGTTTTCGCGACCTCTCAGCGGATGAACTCGCTCAATTTTTTGAGAGTAACTGGAGAAATTTCGCTGTACGCTTGAATTTGCAAAGTAGCACACTTACTCAAACAAGTGTATTGGACTTCATACAGCTTCTGGTTCCAAATGTTGATGATCCAGAGCTGCCTCGTCTAAGCAATTTGACCATTCGCTCGGAGCGTTCAGGTGAAAATGCCATAACTTTTACGCTTGGAAAAGAATTTGGTTACACGATTTTGCGCCAAATGGGGGTAGACGAGGGGCTGACCCAATACCTCGCTCCTGGCCAAACAAGCGATCCCATTCAACAATACATTGGACTGCGCAAATCTGCATTTGACCGGTTTGGCGAATATGTTCCGATAGGCTTTGATCATGTTATTCCACGGGGACTAGATCATATTTTGTTTGTGTTCGGGTTATTTCTTTTATCGCTTAAAATCTCAGTTCTTTTTTGGCAAATTTCAGCTTTCACATTGGCCCATACGGTAACGCTTATTGCAGGCGCATTGGGATTAATCAACGTGCCAGCTTCCATTGTTGAGCCCTTGATTGCCGCATCTATCGTTTTCGTTGCAGTGGAAAATATTTTCTTTTCGAAACTTAATAAGTGGCGTACTTTTCTTGTATTTAGCTTTGGATTATTGCACGGCCTTGGCTTTGCCAGTGTTCTTGCTGAGTTTGGTTTGCCAGAAGGTCAGTCTCTACCAGCATTGATAGGTTTTAACATTGGAGTAGAGATTGGACAACTTAGTGTAATCGTGATTGCCTATTTGTTCTTAGGTTTAACTTTTGGGAAAAAACACTACTACAGGACGGTTATTTCAATTCCAGCATCCTGTATAATTGCAGCAGTTGGCACTTGGTGGGTATTTGAACGCGTCTTTTTGTTTTAGGCTGCTGCAAAAAAAACCGATCCTTTGCTCCATTTCCAATCTTCTCAATTTTTTGGTGCGCTAAAATACTCTCAGTCTTATCCTTCGTGACCTATACTTACCCTTACGCCTCTTATAAGCATGGTAATGATTAAACAGAGTATGCTGAGTGAATAGTCACTATCCAAATTTCTGTACGGTCTGCCGATGATGAGTAGGCCCTGATCTTTGAGAATTGATCATAACAACTGTTGACCGGGGTTTGTCCTCATGAATATCAATCCAACATTCCATAGACTGTCCAGTTGAAATTTCCATGCCTTCGTTGCCTAAGTCATCCCCATTGTAATTGATACCCGTTATTAATCTGAAATTATTCCAGTATGATACATAAAATTTTAATTTTGATGAATCGAATGGTTCCTTTGTCTCTAGCAATTCAAATTTGCAAAAACCTGTATCATTAGATGCTCCATAAACAACATACTCTTCATCCTTCAATTTCATTGTGTTCACATCTGAATCACTAACCATGTCATCTGTCATTTCGATTCTGGCGACCTCTTTTCCTTTCTCAATATAAACATTCTCATCTAATTTAGTAACATCAAGGACAGTAAGTATGTTTGAATTACAAAATATAGCAGAAGACACATGACCAACATTATTTAATTCATACCAAATTGGTAACTGGTACTCTTTAGGAATCGTACCAGATTTGTTAATTTTATCGTGATCTTCATCAAGCATATATTCATCAAATGCATCTGCACCCTTATCCAACCAATATTCTGCTGCTTTCTTTGGTATGGTTCCTATGGTGTGTTTCCCGCCATAAGGACCTACCATCAAATAATAGTTATATTTTGCCATTCGCAATCTCTTTCCTTCATTTAATACCCTCAATATTCCATTTAATGATGCAACGACTTAATCTTTTTTTCTGAAAAAAAAGCAGCTTAAACTTTTATTTTAGTGCATTGTTGAGTTTCATTCTTCAACCCTAATAAGAAATTATTGGAAAGATTAGAGGAAATATCTAATAACTGCGGGCTCTCAGCGCATGCGGCGGCAGACTTTTTGGAAAATTTGGACTAAGTAGCCGACACCAATGATTGGTCTGTAAAAACAGGGATCATCTTCACCGGCTTATTTCATCTTTAGCTTCCAATCCACTTAGCCATTATGTCATTCTTCATCTGTATGATAATTGTAGGTTTTTTTGGGCTTGTAACGGACCACCATCACTGCAAATGCGAGGATTAAGATAGCCCCAGCCTCATAAAGAAGGAAAGACATATCCATCTCTTTACCTTGAAGTACTATTAGTCGTGAAATAGCAGTCATTGCAATAAAAATTGGCAGCGTGATTGGGATCCTGTTGATTATAAAATAGATGCCAATCATGCCAAGCACTTCTGTGTAGATAAATAATAATAGAAGGTCTGCAAGTTGCACAGAAAATGCAAAATAAATTTTTATGACCTCTTCACAGGTTGCTAATATTGTAAGAATGGCAATGATTACGAGAAGAGCCTGTTCTATGATTTTTATCAATTGTGCGATATTTTTTTGCATAAACCCTTTCTCATATCCATGCGATGCATTTAGTAAATTTCTTTTGGAAGTTTTCCAGCGTATCAAAAAAAAACCATTAACTAGGCATTCTTATCAATTGCGATCTCTGCACTATTAGCTTTGAAAACAATAGTGACCAATGGGTATTTAATCAGCAGCAGCCACAGCTTTTCTCTTCCTCAGTCTTTGCTGTTTTTGCGAGCTTTTTTTCAATCCTAAACCGCTCCAGCTGCGCTGCGGTTGCCTCCGCAGCTAATGCCGATTTTTGGAGTTTATGCTCAAAATAGTCGTACAAAGACTCAAACCCGAGTTTAGACGCCTTTTTTTCTTCGTAGGCTCGGCGCCCCTTGAGGTCTTCAATTTGCCGTAAAATTTCATAATTTTTCATAATTTATAATATGTGGACTTAACAATGGAAATCAACCCCAAGAATGCCCTGCCACTTTTGTCAAACAGACTAGCAGTAAACAATACATTTCTATCTACTTAAGGAATGAAAAATGCTACGATGAGCCTCTAACTCAAGAGCCGACTGCGCTCATCACGAGCCATTTTTCATGGCAAGTATTTAGATCCTTATTTTAGTCTACTAGAAAATTGTTTTGTTGTCTGTTTCTCAGCGAATGCCTAAATAGATTTGTTTATCAACTTAGAAGCATATCTTTGGTAAATTAATTTTATTTAGACTAGCAAACGTGGCGTAAATAGAGTTGATTAGATGTTCAGCTAAAAAAATCAATGATAGGCTCATTATTGGTGGTCTAATGAACTGATTTTTTAGGTTTGTATCAGTTGAGCATGGGATAGTATACTCCGCTATCATAAATCATAGAAAAAGCTTCAGATCCCAAAATTTCTTTAGGTGTTTTTTTGAGTGATAACGAATGCTGTTCATCCGATAGGACGGGGGGATCGACATACCCTTTTTCTATAAGAAAATTGGCGATAGCTTGTGCTGCCACGAAATGCCCCAAGGGGTTCCAGTGTCCGTCGCAACGGTAACTAAAATAAGGTGCAGCAAGTTGATGGTGGTTTTTATATTTTTCAAAGGAAACGGCTAGATTGATATAGTCAACCTTGAGTTCTTTTGCGACAGATTCCGCACGTTCAGAAGGGAATTTTGTATCCAGGTCGGGCATTTCCCAAACTCCACTTGAGCTCAACAGCGCTGATCGCAAGTTTGAATCATTAATTTTATTGTCAGGAACTAAGACAAGTATAAATTTTTCACCTCTTTCTTCAACAGAGTGACGAAATCTTTTTATAGATTCGCCAAAAACATTCCATGCTGCACGCCATTCTTTGCTCTCGGCAGTATTCATTATTTCGATGTGACTTCCAAACAAACCGTTGGTTTTTGTGAGGGATGCCAGTGCTTTTCTGGCTTCATAAACAACATGTAAAAGAACTGAAACATGTCCCAAGGCTTCTCCTACTTTCCATAAATAGCCTGAGGGTTTGACAGTTGCCACATAGTCTCTGGGTCTTATCTGACTAAACACGATTTTATCGTTTTCGTCGATGCTGCCACAGCCGTAATCAAATTTATTAGAAAATGGGCAAAAATTCTGTATTACATCGTTACTAAGATAAGCAAAAAAAAGTACAATCTTGGGACGCAAGGAATTGACAAAAAACTCATAAGTTTTTTGGGCGTTTCTTGGTGCGTATGAGTTAACACCTAAGTTCAACACCCTGGCTCCTAAAAGTTCCCCCAAAATGTTTGTGACCACCTGCTTCTCACTCACCTCCCGTCCCACTATCATTGAATCGCCAAATGCAGCAATAGAGAACGACAGTGGAACTGAAGGCCATTCTTTGTCCCGAAAGCCATGCGAATTTATTTTAATGCGCTGGTTATCATAACAAGCTGATTGGCGGCTGGCAGTTTGTGATGGTGCGTAAGCAAAGCCTCGTGTCTCGTCACGAACGTGTTGCAAGGTATCAATCTTTCCGACTGTATCATTTTTCCTGTAATATGTGTACTGAGCATGGAATTTATTTGGGTATAATCGAAGTGCCAATTCCAAAAATAAAGTAGATATTAATAATGATGATATTACCAAAATAATATTTTTCATTAATTCGTTTTCCAAATTTTCAAATTAAATGTTCACTAGTTATTTTAATTGCTTTGGAAAAGTGTTCAGCTGAATCTTCGAACAATAAAAACAAAGTTAAAACGAAGATGATCTAAACACATAACGCATTAACTATGACCAGTAACCTCTACGCAACTAACCAGCCAAAACACCCAAACAATTATAAACATTAAATAAAATACATATCTCATGATACGTTTCTATAAATGAAGAATTAAAGTTTCAAATCCTAGTTTGGCCGCCTTCTTTTCTACGTAGGCTCGGCGCCCCTTAAGGTTTTCGATTTCCTTTAATATTCTCTTATCATCCATGTTCCATGATATCCGTACTGTATCATTAAAATCAACCCTGTGAATGCTGACATACTCAGTGGGACAAGAGTGTAATAATTTCTTATCCTAAGGCAGAGTGAAAGAGTTGTTAGTTTTGTCTAGTCCACTAAAATATAAACATGACTCAAAATAATTTTTTATATCTCATTTCATTCATATAATTTAATAATTGTTATATGTTATGTCTTCAAAAAGCTATTTAGAATAGAAAAATACAAAGGAACCTGGATACTCACGCTTGATAGAATTTTTGAGTTATTACACTCTAAATTCAGAGGGACTATACAATTAAAGCTTCACTCGCCAGAGTATGCCTAAGGGGAAAAAAATGGCACGTTGGTTAGAAATTATTGAAAAAAAAAGAATGACACAGGCAAAAGAAGAATACAGCCGTTTTGGGTTTACTGTGCTTGAGTCTATTTTGTCCAAAGAACACTTGTTCGAACTAAGATCCGTTATTAAAGATTTAAGTGTTAATAACAGCATTGACCTCTATAAAGATCGAAGTGGGTTAGAAAGGAGAATGGAACAATTTACCTTTAAAAATACTGCAACAGAGGAGCTAAATAACGAAATCAGAGAATTACTTCATTTTTTAACAGACAAATCTCAAGTTTTGTTCAAGGATAAGGTTAATTTTAAGCCACCTAAAGGGGAAGGTTTTTTTGCACATTATGATGGAGTATTCCAATTTACAAACTCAAATGGTGATATTAGGAATGGATGGTATGAGTATGGCAATGAGTACAATAACATACTTATAACATTAGACGATTTCACGCGTGATAATGGACCATTGGAGGTAGCAAAAAATCATAGAGGTGATTTTGAAGAGTTATTAAAAAACACAACTTGTGATGGAAGTCCAAATTTAAAAACGGATGTTGAGGACAAGTGTGATTTCACTCCTTTGATTTGTGGAGCAGGTAGTGTAATCGTTTTTAAACACTCATGCCCCCATAGATCCGCAGCAAACAATTCACAACAAGAGAGAGGTTCTTTATATTGGACATATACCCCATCTGAGAATGAAGGCATTTATAGGCAATATTTTAAAGATAAAGCAGATTCACAAAATAAGAATAAATCCTTAACAGGCAATTTAAAATAGTTTGCCCAGCAAAAAGATAATTTTTCATTTTGTTAGAGATAGCAAGGTCAATATGGCTTGCGCCGGCTACTTGTATCTCATATGTTGAGATTTTAACCTGGCGTAGTCATAAATCCTGTTCTAGAAAATAAGAAAAGATGGCCAGTCCAAATATTATTCTATTTACCATTGATGCTTTGCGAGCCTCTCGAACATGTATTGCTGGTTATGAGCGTCCGACAACCCCGACTTTTGAGCGGCTGGCTAAGAATGCGATTGTATGTTCTAACGCTTTTGCACGAGGTGCTTTTTCTCAACCTTCTGTAACTGAGCTGATGACCTCCACTAAGGCCTTCGATTACGGAGGATATGATAATATTACATCTGGGAGGCCGCCAACTTTATTCGACTATTTTCATGGCCACGGATACCACACAGTTAATCTGGCAACAGAAACTTGGATTACACGATACAATGGTTTCAAAAAATCCGTTGATGAAGAAGTCATGCTCTATGGGCTTTACGCTTTTCCTGGTAATGCCAGTATTCGAATACGAAATGTACTAAATCAATTTGAGAAAAACGAAATAAGTCAAGAAAATATGCTGCATGATGTTGTCCCTGAACTTCAAAAGTGCTTCGATGATACAGAAGATTATTGTCAACATCAGATGCAAAATTGGGGTAAACTTAGTACAGACTTTCCTTACTCACCTCTAGTACAGTCTGGCTACGATTATAAAAAAATCATCTCTCTGGTAGCAAAGCATCGACGCAAACTTGATGCAGACAATATGGCCTATATTTACAAATACTTATTTCCAGCTCGTGCAATAAAAGACACACGGCCATATTGGCTGGTGAAGGAATGGTATTATATGCGTAAGCCACTCACGTTGGTGCGCCAATTGTTGCAAGTAATTGCTTCAAAATTTTTTCTTTCAGTAAACCCACGTGTCGGAAGAAGACTTAAGCATAGCATTAAGAATTACCCCGATGCTCATTCAATAGCTAACAATCTTATATCCAAAGTAAAAAACCTGACAACAGGCGAATTAGAAAAAAAGCCTTTTTTTATATGGACACATTTACAGGACTGCCATTCGCCCTATGTTTCTGGGAGTGGCGCTAGGTGGCATAAAGATACATTAAAGTATCTGAAGGAACTGGGATACACCGATGAAATAGATCCAACTGCAACGTTTCGACTAGTTCCAAAGGATAAAAAAGACGCGAAAGATTTTTCTGCCCTTTACGATGCAGCGGTTAGGTCAACTGACGATGCGATAGGAAGAGTAGTTGACTACCTTGAAGAGATAAATGAGCTCGAAAATACGATTATTTGTATACATGCAGATCATGGCGAGGAATTGGGTGATCATGGTGATTGGGGACATTTTTTTAGGTTGTATGATCACAATACTCACATTCCGCTGATACTGTATAGGCATGGTATGAAGGCCAAAAGGGTATCAGGTTTTAGCTCACTTCTTGATGTTGCACCGAGCCTTGCATTTGAAGCAGGACTTGAGCCTCATCCAGACTGGCAGGGGCAAAAACTTCAAGATTCTAACGCAGGTCAACGTGCATTCGAAGTCCTTGAAACGTTTTTTGGTGGAAGTTGTCTATTTGACCACCGTCCTCTTTACATGGCTGCGAGAAATCACGAATATATGTACATGTGGAATGAATATCCGGATCCTGGAGATTTTTTCCATCCGGAACAACACGAATTATATGATTTAAATAAAGATCCAGAACAACAAAATAATATTTATCGACCAGATCACCCTGTTATTGAAAGTTTGCAAAGAATGATTGCAGAGCGTCTAGCTGAAATTCCTGAAATTTCCAACCAGCGGATCATTGATGCCTTTGCAAGTGTCGGTGCTAAAGTTGTCTTGGAATATAGAGATCCAGATTTAGAAACTGTCAAAAGTTCATGAGACCTGTCGGTATTTTTTCAGTTGGTAAGGTTGCTGGCCAGGACGTAAGGCTAGAGGCATCTCTGATTTCACAAATACCTACTGCTATCCGTTCTGGACTGAGAGTCTCCGGGGATTTGTCGGGTTGATCAAAAATGTGGATACAAAACACCGGCGCGGTGTTCTCGCTGGTGGCGGCTTCGCTCATTTTATTCATGACGGCCTGAACGATAGTCTGTTCGTGCTACTGCCGCTATGGGCCTCCGGTTTCGGCCTCAGTCACGCTCAGGTGGGATTCTTAAGAATGTGCATTTCCGGTAGCCTTGCCTTGTTCCAAGTGCCGGCGGGGTTCCTAGCCGAACGGTTTGGGGAACGTGCCGTATTGGCGGCAGGGACGGTACTAGCCGGATGCGGATTCTCATTGCTTGGTCTGACGGGTGGTTTCTCTAGCCTCGCGGTTGTACTGTTCATCGCTGGCGCAGGCTGTGCGGTCCAACATCCTCTGGCTTCGTCAGTGATCTCGACGGCTTATGACGCCGGGGGGCGGAGGACCGCACTTGGTATGTATAATTTCTCCGGCGACCTTGGAAAGATGGTGGTGCCTTTCACGGTGGCGGCGATTGCCGGCGCCTATGGCTGGAAGACGGGGACGTTTGCATTCGGTTTGATTGGAATCCTGGCGGGTGCCATCATTTATTTCGTATTGAGTCATTTCCAATCGGGGAACCGGTCTCTCCATACGGATATAATTCACGGTGCTGGACAACCCATGAGAGGATGGGGTATCCGAAATCGCAGAGGATTTACAATCCTCTCAACCATAGGCGTCATTGACAGTTCGTCACGTCTGGCTTTTATGACCTTCTTGCCATTCCTATTAATGGAAAAAGGCATGGAGGTAACCGGGGTCGGCTTTGCTCTGGTTTTGATCTTTGCTGGTGGTGCGGCGGGCAAGTTAATCTGTGGTTTTGCTGCTGACAGGCTTGGCATTCTCAGCACCGTCGTCATTACCGAACTGGCCACGGGAGGGTTGATGCTGAGTCTGATTGCTGCCGAATTGGACGTTGCCATGGTGACCTTGCCAATTCTCGGCATTGCGTTGAATGGCACCTCATCTGTGCTCTATGGCACGATAGGGGACTTCGTGGAACCGGAACGCCAGGCCCGGGCTTTTGGAATTTTCTATACCTTGGGTGTTGGGTCTGGGGCTTTGGCGCCACTCGCTTATGGTGCTGTCAGCGATTTATGGGGCCTTAGCATTGCGCTGACGTCTCTGGCCGCAACTGTATTCCTTACCTTGCCGCTCTGTGTAGCCTTACGCCCGGTGCTACGTGCTACGAAATCAGTCGAAATACAGCGCTTTGATCTTTCATCATAAAACCTCAGCAGACCGACTTCATTTTTTTGATAATTTTGGTGATATGCTTATTGTTGATCCATATCAAGATCTTTATTCACTGGGAAGTTTTAGGCACAACATTTCAGTGCTCTGTTTGTCTCCTTGGCATAGCCTGATTTATATTTGTTTGGGTGTTGCGCAGGCTTCAACGAAGAAGGCTTCCAACTCACGGACAACTTCCATTCTCTCAAACAATTTGTAACTGTTTGCGTTAATGTCTTCTTGCATGCGGTTTTTAAAATCTTTGTCATGGGCCAGCTTGAAGGCCAAAGTGATGTATTCAACTGCGCTAGCTGCAATAAGGTCACTTAAGCCCATCTGTTTGTAACAACCAGCGGTAACTCGGCTTCGCATAAAGTCCCCCGGCCATGTGACGATCGGGGCCCCCATGGCAAAGGCCTCCTGAGATGAGTTGCCACCAGAAAATGTTGGAATATCCAGCAAAGCATCGGCTAACATGAGAAGCGAGAGGAACTTTTTATTATTCATGCGGGGGACAAAAATTACCCGGTCCACTACATCAGGGTGGGAGCGGCCTATGCGCTGGCTCATCAAATTATTCCAATAGCCACCCTTACCATCATCAATAAGCACCAGATAGCCATCAGGGTCGGTCTTCAGCAACTCACCAATTATGGCATCAAAGCAGGGATGAAACTTAAAAAGGGTTTGCGGGCAAACGTATAGGGTGCCCTTCTCAGCGACACCAAAATCGACACGCTGATGAATTTTTTCAGGTGCTTGTGGGCGTACATAGTAAGTCGGCAACAATGACAACTTAATTAGCCGTTCTGTGTAGTGGTCTTCTGAGCCTGTTTTTTCCAGCAAATTTGAAGAAATAAAGTAATCAATGTTAGTAATACCTGTGGTGTCCGGGTGTCCCCAAGTAATGGCCTGAACCGGTGCTAGGCGGGCAAATGATAGAAAATAGGTATAAGGGTCCATGCCAATATCCGGATAAAACAGGATGTCCAGTTCCTCCTCGCCAATTACAGTGCGGTCCGTCTTCAGGGTTTTATATAGTTGGACAACCTTGTCGGCGGCACCTTCAAGTGCCTCGGACATTTCGTCCCTGATGCCGGGAAGCCTAAAGACAATGACTTCAAAAAGATCATGAGAGATATTTTCTATTATCCCACGCATCAGTTTGCCAATAGTATGTTCCCAGAAATAGGCGGATAGGAAGCCTATTCGCAATCGCCTTTCTTGCCCGCTGTGAGTGCTTTCACAGTGTTTTGCCTCATAGGTTAGATGCGGGCATGCTTGGCTAAACAGTTTGGTGATCTCTTCCATAATATTTTTGTTGTCCTGATTGTGATAGGACAAGTAAAAATTGGCAGCCCCAACAATTGTCGGGTCTTCCAGTACCAAATTTTGCTTTTGAAGTTTTTGAATGTCTTGGACAAGATTCTTTCGGCGGCTCATTATATCTTCTTCTGAATAAGGAATTACAGGTAAAAGAGTTGCCTTGCGAATGCGCCAGACAGCTGCTTCTGGCTTATGAGACAGCGCCTTGGCAAATTGCTCAACGGCGCCATCAACATGGCCTTGTTCCTGAAGCGCATTGCCTAGATTATAATAGCCTTCAGCGTAACTAGGATTAATGGCAAGTGAATTGCGATAACTTTCGACTGCCCCGTTCAAGTTATTTTGCTCTCTCAGGATGTTGCCAAGATTGTTGTGTGCCTCAGCATAATCCGGGTCAAGCACCAGAGCATTGCGGTAGCAATCCGCCGCCTCATCTAAATAGTTTTGTTCTTTTAGGATGTTGCCAAGATTGATGTGGGCTTCCATGTAATCCGGCTTGAGGGTAATGGCTTTTTGGAAACTAGCAATGGCCTCAACTACATTGTTCTGCTCTTTAAGCGCATTACCAAGACTGTAATGCGCTTCTGCATAATCCGGGTTGAGGGTGATAGCGCGTTGGTAGGATTGTATTGCATCCCCGGGCCTGCCTTGGCTTCCATAGAGAACACCCAGATTATAATGTCCCATAACAAACTTGCGGTCCGCTTTCAAAGCCTGCTGATAGGCGACTATAGCCTCTTCAATCTTTCCTTGTTGAGCCAGTTGCTCTGCAAGAATTCCGTGATGGTTGACTTTTAGGCCTGATTTTTTGGCGGCTTTTGCTTTTTGGCGACGTTCTTTTCTATTCATATCTCGTAATTCTTAAAACTTTAAAAATAATAGATTTTTATTTATTTCGGCTGTTTTCCATCGTCTTGAGTCTAGTCTTAAAACCAAAATCCTTGTAGATGGAAAGCAAGTCTGTTTTCCTTCGTTTTGAGTTTGGTTGAACCTTTTGGATTAGGTCAAAGAACTTTGAAGAAGGCATCTCACCAAGTCCATAATATCCTTTTGGTTTTCCAGTTTCATAAACGCTCTCTCGTTCTTCGTTAGTAGCAAACTGATCATAGGTAAGATCATATATCTCTTGGGAAAGGTTGTCTCTCAACCACCAGTGACCTTCACCATCCGAGTCCTCACCTCTCATTGGCTCTAAGGTTTCTGTGTCCATCAAATATAACAAGACAAAAGTAGCTGGGACACAAAAACCAAAGAAAGGGTACTTCCAACGAGGGTGATTGTTGGGATATTTCTTTTTAATCTCTTTGGAAATGAAATCGTCAGTTAGATTTGATCTTATTGACTTTGATGCTTTGTATAGCTGGTCAGGTGTGTACGGATACCTCTCAAACTCCAACACGTCATACTTACCTGATAATCCTCTCAGATTATTACACTTTCGAAAGATACGGTTATTTTCATCAACAATAGTCATCCACTTGGTATGTCGAGATTTAGCCATTAAGTAGCATCCATAAATTTATAGATTTTTGATACACCAACCGTAAGATTACTATCTATCTTCCTGATGCGAACACCTTGCTGATATATTCTGAGAGACAACGTCCAAGTTTCGGTTGGTTTCAAGTGACCATCCAAATACCGATAATAGAGAAAACCAACGTGTTTTCGTATTTTTCAAAATCCAAGAAGCAGGTGTTTCAATCATCACATAAAAATTCCTTAGTACATTCAACAAAACTTGTAGCTGAGAACATCAGAGTGAATACGTGCGTGAATATGGTGAGTAGTGTTTTCATTCTTCAATGTTAATAAGAAAATGTTGTAAGGGGTAGGGGAAACTTCTCGTTTCAGTGCTCTTCTTATCCCTTTGACAGTCCTAAAATAATTTAGGTAGTTTAACAGAAAGCTAGCCCCACGGGCCACGTTTTCGTCTGACAGATGGTACAGATCCGGAGCGTCGGCGAAGCGAGACTTGCTGTGCTGTTCCCAATCCTGCTGCTGAAATTTTTGGTGCATTAAAAAAAACATGCTGTTTTTTGAAAAAAGGTATCAGTACGGCACCAGCTACCGCACCACCCGCATGAGCCCAATATGCCACTCCATCAGGTGCACTTAGCAATCCCGAAACTTGTCCAAACGCCCAGAGCCCGAAGATGATAAACGCTGGAATATTCACCGTCCTGAAGAAAAAAATTATAACGATCAGGCATCTAAAGTTAGCATGTGGGAACAGCATTACATATGCCAATATCATGCCACTGACAGCACCGGAAAAGCCAACCAAAGGGACTTTTGATGACGGATCTGTTAGACCATGAGCAAGATTTCCTGCCACACCACACAATACAACAAATAAGAAAAA
>Ga0055584_100001751_pt1 | contig 21301 bp, 15 predicted proteins | sample OSDHelmetaG_FD_58716 | JGI IMG/M metagenome (GOLD analysis project Ga0055584, IMG submission 58716) | Pelagic marine sediment microbial communities from the LTER site Helgoland, North Sea, for post-phytoplankton bloom and carbon turnover... | ecosystem: Environmental > Aquatic > Marine >...
GGTTGTTGGGCAGGTGAGAATACATTGTCCCACGCGATTTGTGACCGCCGTTTCCAATCCCTTTTTGTCAAACGCAAATGCGAGAACCGAGACACCCGGACGCCCGTCGGGAGTTTCTTCCGTCGAAAGTTCGCGTTCGAGCGCTGTTTCCAGATCGCAGGCGATCACCGACGTTGCATTGCCGCAAAATTCCTGTGCTGCCTGTCTTGCCCAAGCCGCACTGTAAGCCGTAATAATGAGCCGTGTTCCCGTCATCGGAAAAGCTTCGGCGAATGTGTCCACGACGAAAACGCCGTTCAAATCGAGTTGAGTCTCAGCAGAAAGATCGGTCGTCATAATTCCGGGTAGACTTCGTGGCTTCAAGTGGGATGATTGATTATGTATCGATGATTGTAATCACGTCCTGCGCGAAGTGCGAATGCAAAGCGGGGATTCGTAGAATTGACCGCGGATCTACCAATATTGATGAGGCTGAAATCATGACAGAACTCGAACAGAAAACCGTCATTGTTGTAGGAGCGAGTCGTTCACGCGACAAATTTGGAAATAAGGCGGTGCGAGCCTATCAATCGCAGGGGCACCGAGTCATTCCCATCAATCCCAGTGCCGAGGAAATCGAAGGTCTCAAGGCGTATTCCTCATTATCAGAGGTCTCAGTGGAGACCGTGGATCAAATCACAGTGTATGTTCCTCCCGAGGAAGGGATAAAATTATTGACAGAGATGGTTCGATTACAGCCGAGGGAAGTTTGGTTCAATCCGGGGAGTGAATCTCCCGAACTGCTGAAAAAAGCCCAAGAATTGGGACTCCCCGTGATTCAGGCGTGCAGTATTCTGGGGATTGGAAGTTCACCGGGAGAGTTTTGATTCGAGCGAGAGTCGGGGACTCGGCGTTGCATCCGACCTGCGGGCTGTTTAGGGTAGGTATCGTGATGCACGTCTCCACTGCTCCTGCGACTTCCGACCGGCCTTATTGTCCATGATCCTGACCGGCAACGAGATCAAAAAAAACCTGGGCTCGAACATTGTTATCGAGCCTTATGATGAGTCATTGCTCAATCCCAATAGCTATGACTTACGTTTGCACAACGAATTGCTCGTTTACGAGGAAATTGTCCTCGATATGAAACGACCGAATCGTTTTCGTCGCTACACAATCCCGGATGAGGGATTTGTGATGCAACCAAATACACTCTATCTAGCTCGGACTCTCGAACGGACGGAAACGCATAATTTCGTTCCCATGTTAGAAGGTCGTTCGTCTGTTGGCCGATTAGGGTTATTCGTGCATGTGACGGCAGGGTTCGGCGATATCGGATTCAAAGGATATTGGACACTCGAAATGACGGCGATTCAGCCGGTCAAAATCTATCCCGGTGTCCCCATCTGTCAGATCATGTACCACACGGTCTGTGGTGAAGTGAACGAATACAAAAGTCCCAAGTATCAGGATAACAACGACATCCAGCCCAGCATGTTGTTCAAGGATTTTACCGAAAAATCCGATCCGCAATTACGTCTCTCTTTCGGGCAGGAAGTTGCCGAATAAGACGCCGATTTTCCACGTCAGTTCTCTCACATGAGACGGTGACATTGGCTATAATTCCTGCTTCCCGCCGAGCTTGTTGATTTTCGGCGGTCTTCACGAAATTCAATGACGCGATTTTATCCCAGAGGAATGCAGGTTCATGTCCGAACATTACATAATGACGATTGAAGAACTGACCAAGATCTACGAGCAGAAGGAAGTTCTCTCCAACATCTGGTTGTCATTTTACCCCGGAGCCAAAATCGGAGTTCTCGGCTACAACGGTTCGGGAAAATCGACTCTGCTGCGGATCATGGCCGGCAAAGATAAAGATTTCATGGGGACCGTTCGCCCCAAAAAGGGAACCAAGATTGCCTATTTCGAGCAAGAGCCACACCTTGAGCCTGATCAAACGGTAGAAGACTGTTTGAATGACGCGGTTGCCGAGTCCCGCGCAATCCTCGAACGCTACAACGAAATCAATATGAAGTTTGCCGAGGAACTCACTCCCGAAGAGATGGAGAAGGTCCTCGAAGAACAAGCCGAGGTGCAGGATAAAATTGATGCGGGCAATTTATGGGAATTGGATCGGGAATTAGAAATCGCCAGCGATGCGATGCGACTCCCTCCCAAAGATGCCGTCATCGGAAATCTCTCCGGGGGAGAAAAACGCCGTGTCGCTTTGTGCCAGTTGTTGTTGCAAAACCCCGATGTCCTGTTGCTCGACGAACCGACCAACCACCTCGATGCCGAATCGATCGGCTGGCTGGAACGGTTTCTGGAATCATTCCCGGGAACCGTTGTTGCCGTGACACACGACCGGTACTTCCTCGACAATGTCGCAGGTTGGATTCTCGAACTCGACCGGGGACACGGCTATCCCTATCAAGGAAACTATTCCGCCTGGCTCGAACAGAAACAGGAGCGTTTGAAGCAGGAAGAAAAACGAGAAACGCAACGTCAGAAGGAATTGAAGCGAGAACTCGAATGGTCACGCCTCTCACCCAAAGCACGTTCGACCAAAAACAAAGCGAGACTCCAACGCTACGAAGAGTTGGCGTCACAAGAGTACGATATCCGAGACGGAGCCGCCGACATTCAAATTCCCGTGGCACAATCACTCGGTGATCTCGTCGTGCGGGCGGAAGGGCTGACGAAATCGTACGGCGATCAATTGATCTTCGAGAATCTGGAATTCGATCTCCCTCGCGGAGGGATTGTCGGAATCATTGGACCAAACGGTGCCGGTAAAACGACCCTCCTCAAGTTGATCACCGGTCAGGATGAACCCGATTCGGGAGAACTCAAGATTGGTAGCACCGTGCAATTGTCGTATGTCGATCAGAATCGTGATGATCTCGACCCCGATAAATCGGTCTACGAAGAAATCTCTGGCGGGCTCGACATGCTCGAAGTCGGCAAGACAAAGATTCACGCCCGGGCCTATTGCGGACGTTTCAACTTCAAAGGGGGCGACCAACAGAAGAAAGTTGGCCAACTCTCAGGGGGAGAACGAAACCGTGTGCATATGGCCAAGCTGCTGCGTTCAGGTGGCAACTTGCTCCTCCTCGACGAACCGACCAACGATCTTGATGTCGAGACACTTCGTTCATTGGAAGAGGGATTGTTGAGCTTCGGTGGATGTGCGGTTGTCGTCTCCCACGATCGCTGGTTCCTCGACCGTATCGCCACACATATCCTCGCCTTTGAGGGAAACAGTCAGGCGTATTGGTTCGAGGGGAACTACAAAATGTACGAATCGAGCCGTAAAGAGCGACTCGGTGAAGACGCCGACCAACCAACCCGCTTGCAATTCAAACCGCTCAAACGCTGATTATAAGGTCAGGAGCGAGGAGAATGTGCACATAAATATCGTATTCCTTTTTGCTCCATACACGACATAATAATCCTTGATCTGACCTCTGTGAGTGTGCTACACCTTGGCGTCAATGCTTAATGCTTTGGATTTACGTTTTTTTAATAATTTACCTTATCAATTCCTTTGTAAAATTTTGGAGAGTGATTTCATGGTTACGAAACTGTAAAAAAAGGTTTTACGCTGATTGAGCTGTTGGTGGTGATTGCCATCATTGCAGTTTTGGTCGCATTGTTGCTGCCCGCCGTACAACAGGCGAGAGAAGCCGCACGACGTTCATCATGCAAGAACAACTTGAAGCAACTTGGCCTCGCCATGCATAACTATCACGACACACATACGGTGTTGCCGATGGGGTTCACCAATGATTATGGTGAAGCTCGGTCTATACGAGGGACCGCCTATTTTCATCAGACAAACGCAAATGATCAGCACAAAGCACAGTGGAACTGGAGTGCTTACATTCTTCCCTTTGTTGATCAGGCTCCCGCCTATCAGGCATTAGGAGTCAGCAACTATTACGCAGCTCAAGCTCTCGACATTGCATCAGTTCAACAAATTGTCGCGACTCCAGTGACTTCCTTTCGATGCCCTTCTGATAATGGTAAAGCCGTCAACCTGAACGGTGAATACCGCCCTGAAGCACTCAATGGAACGCGATATGACATCGCCATGTCGAACTACGCTGCTGTCTCTGACGACAATAGCGGTAGTGGAGGATTGAATTTAGACCTTGATGCACGCAACTGTACTGGCGTCTTTTACAACGACAGTGATACGCGTTTTCGCGACGTGACGGATGGCTTGTCGAACTGTCTGATCATTGGTGAAAAGGCGTGGGAAACTAGCAACACGCGATGTAATGAAAATCAGACAGCTGGTGGAGCGACCATGTACATGTCAGGAGCCTCTAACCAGTTGTCGCAACAAAACCGCGCTGCTGGATCAGCTTTGGGACTTGCCGGTAAAGGCATCAATGTGGATTCAACTCAGGCTTGCGGTAATCTCTGGGATATCAAATCCCTCTTCAGTTCTCGCCATACCGGAGGAGCTCAATTCGTGCTGGGTGATGGAGGTGTTCGATTCATCAGCGAGAACATTGACTTGACCACTTACCGGAGATTAGCTCACAAGGATGATGGAAATCCCGTCGGAGAGTTCTGATAACACGGTATTGATTTATCCAAAATGAAGAGCCGTTGCGATCATGTGCAATTGGCTCTTTTTTATTCATACTTAATCTTTTGATTTGAGGAACACAGATTCATGTCCATCAAGCTCGTAAGTGGCATCCCGGTTCTTATTGTTGCATTGGTACTTCTCAGTGGGTGTGGCGGTGGCGATTCGTTTGATCGAGTCCCTTTGGCAGGAACGATCACCGTTGATGGAAATGACAAACCTTCTGGAGGTATTACGGCAACTGCCGATTTGAAATCTTCGGGAGACGATGCCCCTGAGCTTCCAAACGCCTATGCAACAATTGTAGATGGAAAATATGAATTCAACGAAGACTCTCAACCTGGCGTCGGTGCCTATATCTTTGAGATCAGCATTTTTGTGCCGGAGGAGGGAGCAGCAAATGAAACTTCGACTAACCCTGAATATGCGAATGAAACGGGAAGTAATTCCGTCTTGTACAAAAAAAAGGTCCAGGTTCCTGAAGGGGGGAGCGACTCATTTTCAATCGAGCTGACAAAAAATGAGCAGACCGGTCAGGATGATGACCCTCGAGGACCATCCGGAGAGCGCGAGAGATAGTCTTTATGTCCATTGCTTTTTATGATTGGGCCCTTAATGCCTCAGGAAGTTTCCGAGAATTCTTCGGGCAAATTTGATTCTGAGACAGTTGTGTCTGAATCGAAAGAGGCGTCAAAATTTCCCTGGCCGCGAAAGCTTGTTTACGGCTGTGTTTTCGGGGCCTTCGTGATTTGCTTGCTCGAAATCACCTTGCTCGTTTGTGGGGTGCGTTCCATTGCGGAAGACTCCGATCCTCTGCAAGGTTTCAGTAGTCGTTATCAGCTCTATCGGCCATCCGTGAAGGATGCCAACGTCTTAACCACAGTACCTCAGCGACTCGGGCATTTTAATCCTCAAAGTTTTACGGCTCAGAAAGAACCAAACGCCTTTCGGATCTTTACGTTGGGGGGATCCACAACGTATGGCCGACCCTATGATGATCAAACATCATTCTCTGGTTTTTTGCGTGCGGCATTGCCGGAGATGGATCCCTCCCGCAAGTGGGAAGTGATCAATGCTGGCGGGATTAGCTACGCGAGTCCAAGAATCGCGATTTTGATGCAAGAGCTGTCTCAATATCAACCCGATCTTTTCATTATCTATACTGGGCACAATGAGTTTCTTGAAGATCAAACATACTCCTCTTTGACTGAAATTCCGGAAGCCCTTCGAGTCTCTGCGGGAGTTGCTTCGCATCTCAGGATCTATTCTGTCCTTCATCGAGTCTTTCATGCCGACGAGCAGCCATCGGCGATTGACGATTCTATGGACCTTTCAGAAGTAAACACTCGTCTCGATCGATCGATCGGCCCGAATGCTTATCACAGAGACAAGCCGTGGCAAAAACAGATTATTACTCAGTTTCATGAGAATCTGGAAACAATAGTCACATTGGCAACCAAGTGTGGGGCTCAAATTCTGTTGGTCACCCCCGCTTCAAACCTCCGAGACTTCAAGCCGTTCAAGAGCGAAAATAATCACGATCTTCATGGCGAAGAATTGAAATACTTTCGACAATTCGTAGTCGAAGCAAATACGCATTATGAAGAAGGTTCATTCGCCCTCGCTCTTCAAAGCGCTCAGAAGGCGTTAGAGATTGACGATCTTCACGCAGGTGCTCAATTTCTACGGGGCGAAATTCTCCTCTCGCTCGATCGTGTGAGAGAAGCACAAGAGGCCTTCAATCTCGCACTGGAAGAAGATGTCTGCCCACTTCGCGCGAATAGAGATATTGTCAAAACGATTCACGATGTTGCAGACGAACATGAAGTACCCCTTCTCGATTTCTCTGAAAAAATCATCTCACTGTCGGAAAATCAAATTCCTGGAGAAGATTGGTTTCTGGATCACGTTCATCCCACAATTGCGGGGAACCGGTTATTAGCTCAGATGATTTGCGAAAAAATGATTCAAATCGACATTGTTAACCCTCGAACCGGTTGGAATGACTCTGAATATGAAAAAGTGGCATTAAATCTTGTATCCAAAATCGATCCGCATCAACACGCAATGGCCTTGAGAAATCTTGCCAAAGTCTTGGGGTGGGCAGGCAAGAATCAGGAAGCCGCAAATCTCGTCGCCAGAGCAATCAAATTATTACCCAATGATGCTGAGACTCACACGATGGCTGGAACAGCCGCAATGCAAAATAATCAGATAGACTCGGCAAGAACTCACTTTGAAATGGCTCTTGAAATCGATCCTGCCAACGCACGTGCTTTGATTGGTTTGGGAGACGTCCTCAGTCGAGAGGGAAATCACGAGATTGCGTTGAAGCATTTTTCAAAGGCGACTGAGATTGATCCCAGTCTTGTCCCGGCCTGGTTCAACATGGGCAATTCATTTCGTCATCTCGGTCAGTTCAATGATGCCTTGGATGCCTATCGAAAAGCTCTCGAACTCGAACCCAACCAGCCGGATGCTCAAAAGAATCTGGGGCTAACTTTGGTGATGCAGGGTAAAATTGCGGAGGCGGTCTCTCATTTCGAGACGGCATTGCTACTAGATCCCGATTCCGCAGAACGGCATGCGGATCTCGGACTCGTTTTGATTGATGCCGGGAACTCCAAGAGGGCATCCGCTGAATTCCAAACCGCGTTGACAATTGATCCCAATACCGTTCCCGCACTGATTGGAACGGCGTTACTCAGCGAACAAGCGGGAAACCTGTCTCAAGCTGCTGATTCACTGAGAAAAGCTCTGACAATCGACCCTGAGAATACCAACGTCCGCAGTTTTCTTGAACGAATTACGAATTAATTCATTCATGTCGATTCGATTCTGAATCGACAAAATCATCATCTGAGTAAAAAATGTTTTTCTTATCTCCCGGACAAGTTTAACATGGGAGAATAGCATCTTTTTAGTATGCTTCCCACCACCACATACTCAGTCTGTCAATCTGTCATGATTCGCTCCCTTTCTGTGATATTTGTACTCGCACATCTTTTTTCCTTCGCCTCGGTCGATGCGGATGAAAAACTCTCATATGCCCGCGATGTACGACCGATCCTGTCCAAAAATTGTTTTCAATGTCACGGACCGGACGACAAAACCCGCGAAGCTGGCTTGAGACTCGATCAGGCAGACTCTGCATACTCGGGTAGTGATCGCGATCCGGCGATTGTTCCCGGCAAACCGGCTGAAAGTGAGTTGTTGGCGAGAATCGTCTCCGACGATGAGTTTCTCAAAATGCCGCCCCCCGAGTCAAAACGAACTATCACTCCCAAGCAGGTTGAAGTCCTGAAAAAGTGGATTGCTCAAGGAGCACACTACGAACGGCATTGGTCCTTCATTGCACCTGAACGACCATCCGTTCCACTTGCTGAGAAGATGAATAATCCCATCGATGGATTTATCCGCGCAAAGCTGCAAGACGTCGGATTGACGCCGAATCCTTCCGCCGATCGTTACACGTTGATTCGTCGTGCCTCTCTCGATTTGATCGGCTTACCGCCGACTCCCGCGCAGGCCGATGCGTTTGTGAATGATGATCGACCCGACGCCTACGAACGATTGGTCGATGAGTTGTTGTCGTCACCCCATTATGGAGAACGATGGGCGCGACGTTGGCTCGACTTGGCTCGGTATTCGGACACAAACGGTTACGAGAAAGACCGACCTCGTTCGATGTTTGCCTACCGAGACTCGGTGATTGATGCCATCAACGCCGGCATGCCTTTCGATCAATTCACGATTGAGCAACTTGCCGGAGATATGTTGCCCGATGCGACGCAGTCTCAAAAGATTGCCACCGGCTTTCATCGGAATACGATGGTGAACGAAGAAGGTGGAGTTGACCCTCAAGAGTTTCGTTTCCATGCGATGGTAGATCGAGTCGGCACGACGGGAACCACCTGGTTGGGGTTAACCATCGCCTGCGCACAATGCCACACTCATAAATACGACCCCATCACGCAGACCGAGTATTACTCGATGATGGCGTTTCTGAATAATGCAGACGAACCCCGCATGAAGGTCATCGATCCAGAGACGACGGATCAACGAAAGAAAATTGAGCAGCAGATATCAGAGTATCGGAAACAACTCGCAGAGAAGTTCCCGCTCCCTCCCGAAGATCAACGAGGAAAATATCTCACGCCCAGAGAAAATCGTGCCAAGTATCAGCACCAGAAATTTCGAGAGTGGCTCGATCAACAGCAAAAAACCTATGTGAAGTGGCAGGCTGTGAAGCCTGACGAAGTGACCACCAATACTCCCAACATCACCATTCTCGATGACAAATCGGTGTTGGTCTCGGGCGATCAAACCAAGAACGACATCTTCACTGTCTTGATGACGACCGACAGGAAACAGATCACCGCGATACGTCTGGAAGCATTACCTCACGAATCGCTCCCATTCGGCGGTCCCGGAAGAGCCACGATCCATGCCGGTGTCGAGAAGGGAGGAGAGTTCTTCCTTTCCGGGATTCAATTTGAAGTCAGGGAGGGAAGTGACGAAGAATGGAAACCGGTCAAGCCGGCTTCTGCAAAAGCGAGTTTTGCTCGCGACAATCGTTTGGCGGAACATTCCATTGACGGAAAGTCGGACACGGGTTGGTCGGTCAATCCGCGAATCGGTGAACGACATCAGGCCATTTATCAATTTGCAGAGCCGATTGAAAACATCACCGGGAAACTCCAGTTTCGTATTCGTTTGGAGCATGAATCGTTTCATCCTGCCGGGCTGGGACGATTTCGGATCTCGGTGACCGATCAAGCAGGAGAGTTGTCTCCATTCGATCGACCTCTGAAAATTGAACAGATTTTGAAAAAGCGTGCGAACTTAAGAACCGCGAGTGAGACACATGCGTTAATGCAGCGTTTTCTCGAAACCACACCACTCCTGAAAAAAGAGCAGGACCATCTGGCCAATTTGAAAAAACAACTTCCTGAGTACCCGACAACGCTTGTGATGCAGGAACGTCCCCAGCAATTCCCCCGGACAACTCACCGTCATCATCGAGGAGAGTTTTTGAGCCCGAAGGAAGAATTGAATCCCACAACTCCCGATGTCTTGCACGATTTACCAGAAAAGACCACACGAAACCGACTCACATTCGCGCGCTGGCTCGTGGACAGAGACAATCCACTCACAGCCAGAGTCGTCATGAACAGACAATGGGAAGCGTTTTTCGGACGAGGAATTGTCAGAACAACCGAGGATTTTGGTTTGCAGGGAGAGTTACCCACGCATCCTCAATTGCTCGACTGGCTGGCGGTTGAGTTCATGGAGACTGGTTGGCGCATGAAAGAGATGCATCGACTGATTGTGATGTCGGAAACTTATCGTCAATCGGCGGTGATTTCAGAACAGTCCGCAAATCTCGATCCTGAAAATCGATATCTGTCGCATGCTCCTCGTGTGAGACTCGAAGCAGAAATCATTCGAGATAACGCGCTGGCTGCCTCTACTCTTCTAAGCACCAAGATCGGTGGTCCGAGTGTCTTTCCCCCTCAACCTCCGGGGATCACCGAAGCCGCATATGGTCGCTTGAACTGGAAGGTCAGCACGGGAGAAGATCGCTACCGCCGGGGGCTTTACACGTTCAACAAGCGAACCGCCCCGTATGCCATGTTTTCCACGTTTGATGCTCCCAGCGGAGAAGCATGCCTGTCGCGTCGCGATCCCTCCAACACCCCTTTGCAGGCTCTCACAATGCTCAACAGCGAGGTTTTGATAGAAGCGGCCCAACAGATGGCTCTACAATCAGTTCGTGAGTTCCCTCAAGATGTCCGCCAGCAAATTCGCGGGATGTTTCGGAAAATATTGATTCGCCAACCAACCGATGAAGAAATCTCTTTGCTGACCAAGTTTTATCAATCACAACGCGAGCAGTTTTCGACTCACCCTCAAAACGCTCACCTGATTGCAGGAGCCGGAATCATCAAACGCTGGGACTTTAACGAAGGCAACGAGGGCTGGTCTGCCATCAATCAAGCTTCCCTCAGTCACAATCAAAATCGAATTGTGGTCCAGTCCACTGGCAACGATCCTTTCCTGCGGACATCCCTAGCCGGAACCGCGGGGCAATTGACGGTAAGAATACGTCTGAACTCAGAGCATGCAGGGACTTGTCAGGTTTTCTGGACAAGTTCCAACTCCCCCGACGAATCTGCTCAGCATTCAGCGAGTCTTGAAGTCGAGCAGGGCTGGAAAGAGTACCAGACCAACATCAATGCCGATGGGCCGTTAACAGGTCTTCGTTTTGACCCCGTTGCTCAGCCAGGCAAAACAGAAATCGACTGGGTCGAGGTGTCTGTCGGCAATACCCGTCAACCGGTCCCCGCAAATGTTGATGTGGTCGAGTGGGCAACTTTGACATTGGTCGCGCGATCATTATTAAATCTCGATGAAGCGATCACCAAACCGTAATTTTTGACACAGAACTTACACATTCAAGATTCTGATCCAATGACCAAACATTTTCTGCATCCCCTACTTGCTCAAACACGGCGTCAATTCTTCTCCGATTGTGGAGTGGGAGTTGGCAAAATTGCTTTGGCCTCTTTGCTCGCCAACCAGGTGGGAACGCACTCGTTAAGTGCGCAAGATGCGACCTTGAAACCGCAAAAACCTCACTTTGAACCAAAAGTGAAGCGAGTCATCTATCTGTTTATGGCGGGAGCACCCAGCCAGTTGGATCTGTTCGACTACAAACCGAAACTGGCCGAACTGGAAGGAAAACCGATCCCTCCCGAAGTGGTGAAAAGTCAAAGATATGCGTTCATTCGCCCCGATAGCACCTTGTTAGGCCCGCGATACAAATTTGCCAAGCATGGTGATTCGGGAGCCGAGATCTCATCCATCATGCCGCATCTGTCAGAAATTGCGGATGAGATCGCCATCGTGAAATCGATGACGACCGATCAATTCAATCATGCCCCGGCACAATTGTTCCTGAACAGTGGAAGTCCGATTCCGGGTCGTCCTTCGATGGGTTCCTGGGTGACATATGGTTTGGGAAGTGAAGCCAACGACCTTCCCGGTTTTGTCGTTCTCTCGACGGGGGGAGGAACAAGCGGCGGTGCTGCCAACTGGACTAATGGATTTCTTCCCGGAAGTTACGCGGGAGTTCCTTTTCGGTCGCAAGGCGATCCAATCTTGAATGTCTCAAACCCGGCCGGCTTGACCACCGACCAACAACGTGATTCGCTCGACCTGATTCGAGAATTGAATCAGAACCAGTATCAGAAGTTTCATGATCCTCAAATCGCCACCCGCATCAATGCCTACGAGATGGCGTATCGCATGCAGGCACGTGCTCCCGAGCTCATGGACTTAGGTTCGGAAACCAAAGAAACTCTGGAATCGTACGGCGCGGTGCCGGGGAAATCTTCGTTTGCGAATAACTGTCTATTGGCGCGAAGGTTAGTCGAGCGTGGTGTTCGGTTTATCAACGTGTATCACAAAGGTTGGGATCATCATAGTAATGTGGAAGGTGGCTTGAAGGGGCAATGCGGTCAGACAGATCGTGCTTCCGCCGCGCTCGTCAAAGATCTCAAAGAAAGGGGACTCCTGGAAGACACACTCGTGATCTGGGGAGGAGAGTTCGGGCGTACGCCGATGGTGGAGTCCTCAGCTTCATTAGGACGAAAGCTGGGTCGCGATCATCATCCACAATCGTATGCCATGTGGTTTGCCGGTGGCGGCATCAAAACCGGACAAACCATCGGACAAACCGATGAACTCGGCTTTCACATTACCGAGGATCGGGTTCACGTCCACGATTTACAGGCCACCATCTTGCATCTGCTGGGCCTCGATCACGAACGTCTGACATACACCTATCAAGGGCGGCAATTCCGTTTGACCGATGTTCACGGCCATCTCGTGAAAAAGCTGCTTTCTTAGTTTTCAAACCGAAAATGCCAAAAAATCACGCACTCTTCGCAAGCGATTCAAGATCATAATTCGTAGGATAATTGACCGGTCGATACTACTCGCTGCGGAGTGCATAGATGCTACCCAGGTATTTTTCAATAATTGGTCTTTTGTTACTTCCTCTAATGGTCCTTCCTCTCGGGTGTGACTCCCAGGAAGAGGAGACTCAACCCGAAGAAGTGATTGTTTCTTTCGCCGACGATGTGGTCACCATTCTCATTCCCAAAGATTTGGAAGAGACCACGAATTGGGATGCCGTTCTGGATTGGTCTCAGCAAACAAGGGGAACGGTGGAAGTCGTCAGTTATGACAGGATTGATGAACTCCTCTCGCAATTTGAACAGGAACCTCCCGATAAAAATACAATCCTGTTTTTTCCGCGAACAAGTTTTTCCGAAGTGGGAATTCGGGGATTGTTTCAGGAGATTCCAGAAACATTACTGGGACCGGATGATTTGAATTGGAAAGATCTGTATGACTCTCTGCGAGCTTCAGTCACCGAATGGAACGATGATCCGTCCGTCATTCCGATCCGCGAACCGATGTTGTTGCTGTATTACCGTTCGGACCTATTGGAAGCTGCCGGCAAAGAACCTCCCCGAACCTGGGAAGAGTATCAGGAGCTGTTGGTCTCCTTAGAGGACTGGGCTCCCGGAATGTCGGCGGTTGAGCCTTGGAGAGAAGACTTTCGATCCATGATGTTTTTGACACACGCGCTCCCTTACGTCAAAACTCGTGGGAATTACTCCGCATTTTTCGATTACAAAAGCGGCGAGCCGATGATTGGTTCACCCGGATATGTGAGAGGTCTTCAAGAGTGTCAGGAAGTTCTCTCTTTACTCGATCCACGATCAGCAGAGATGAATTCTCTACAGACGTTAGCGGAAATTCGGGAAGGACGTGCCGCTCTTGCGATTGGGGATGCCTTCCTTCGTCCGCAGGTCATGTCCTCTGAAAAAGAGAGCCGATTAGAAGCACTCCCAATTGCGGTTTGCTCGATTCCCGGTGCTTCGTCTGTTTTTGATCCCGGACGTTCGGCCTGGCAAGATTTGAATGGCAAAGTGAATCACGTCACGCTGACAGGTTGGGAAGGACTTTCCGTGGGCGTATTGGAAGCCGATGGAACTGAAAGCAATCAGGCTGCCTGGAACTTGATGCGTTCGCTGATGGTCCAATACCTCGAAAACTGTTTTCTACCCGGCTATCGGACTTCGACCAGGCTCTCGACCTCCAGCAAAATCTGGTCACCGTCATTTCCGCAACTCAACGAACGGTCACACGTGGAGGCAACTCGTGCGAGCCTGCGTGAAGCAGAGGTCGTTCCGGCACTGATCATTGCCCATCGAGATCGGTTTCTACAATCGCTCACTGAAAGTGTGAATCGAGTGCTGTTCGAGAAAACAGAAGAACCAGCCAAAGCATTACAGGACCTGGCCCATCAGTGGGATAATTTGATGGAGGAACTGGGAAAAGAAAAAGTTCGGCTTTCTTATGCCGCCGGTTTGGGAGTCCGTGCCCAAAAAGCGGATCTGGCTCCTCGAAGCCCTTGATCGAGTCTTTGCCGCGCATCAAAAAACCGCCAGATAAACATCGGGCGGTGATTGATTTGTGATGGCTCAGCACGTCTCTCTATTTACAGAGACTAGGAAGCTGCAGAGATCAGGAAGCGAAGGCTTTCTTGATTGCTGCAGAAAGTCGTGATTTGGTGCGAGCTGCCGCATTCTTGTGAATCAAGTTTTGGCTGGCCGCTTGATCGAGCTTTTTGGTCACGAAACGAAATGCTTCCGTGGCTTTTTCCTGATCACCCGCTTCAATGGCTTCGCGAACGCGTTTAAGATAGGTTCGCAATGCGGATCGTTTCATGCGGTTACGATCACGTCGTTTGAAGCTTTTTCGGAGAGCTTTTTTCGCGTTGGCTGTATTCGGCATAGCGTCGTTTTACTCAAAAATTGAAGTTCATTAGGTATCGTTTTGCCGGGGGAACCTTCCACCGACAGGTCATACAAAGTAGAAAAACACCCTGTAATTGTCCAGTCAACCGGCAATTGGCGATGAAAAAATGCTGGTTTTCACCCGGTTTTAGCGGTTTCGTCTACTCTTCGCCCTGAATTTTTTCCAATCTCTGGAGGGCATCACGATACTCATAGTTCAGGCTGATGACTTCATTGTAATGTTCCTCGGCTTTGGGGAAGTCTTTTTTAGCCTCAAAGAGCTGGCCCAATAGGTAGTGAGCATCGCAATAAAGGTCGGGCTGGTCGTGAGTATCTATGGCCGGTATTGCTTTGAGCAGACTGGTGACTGCCAAATTTTGTTTTTTGACGGCGACGAAGCATTTTCCCAGTAAAACGCCCACTTCGGCAGTCAAACGATTATCGGCAGACGCTTTTTGAAGCAGCGGGATCGCTTTTTCGTGCTGTTTGACTTGGCACAGTCGTTTCGCAAGTTCGTACTTCAGTTTGCTGTCACGTGGATAAGTTTCCACCCGACCGCTGAGAACAGAGATCTCCTGTTTCATCAGTTCGATCTGAAGTGCTTTGGCGTTTTCCTTGGCAATTTCATCTTCGGGATCGGCTGCCGCCGCCGACCTCGCTAACTCATAATTGTGACGATTCAAGTCGAGGCTGACATCTTCGTAGAGTTCGCGAACTTTCGGATCTCCACTCACCTGCATCGCTTCTTTCAAAGTTTCCGCGGCTTCCTTCAACTGCTTGTTGCCACGATAATGTGTGGCCAGTTTCAGATAGGGCTCGACGGCTTCGGGATTTTTACGGATGGCACGTTTGAGGTCGGCTTCCACCGACATACCAGGACCGACTTCCTGTTGTCCTGATTTGGCCGCTCCGGGATCGAAATCATCGTACGCCGATTTCTGCGGCTGCTTGACGTTCTCGGTGCTGTCTGCATCTTCGTAACCGCCCCGATCCATAACGGTCTCGGCATGCAACTGGGTCACTTTCGAACGAGCACTCGAATCCATGGGGTCGAGCTTATGGATTCGTTCCCAGATCGTGATTGCCTCTTTGTACTTGGCTTGTATCTCGAGAGACTCAGCCAGTTTTTTCAGTAGATCAATGTTATCCTTATCCTGCTCCACGGCCCAGTGATAGTTGATGGCGGCCATATTATGAAAACCGCGTTCAAAGCAGGAACGTGCCACTTCCGCCAACAGGCCCGCATCCCACGGGTTCAGATTGAGTCCCTGTTCGGCGATGTTGTCTGTCTCGGCCCATTCTTCTTTGGAAGAGGCTTTCTTGGCTTTGCTGCGCAAACTGCGCACCGTAAGCGATTTCGTGCCCTTTCCGTTGTTGCCGTGCTTTTGGCGTTGAGCGAGCCGAAGGTGGAGTCGGAATTCCTGATTATCGGGAACGAGTTTCACCGCATTTTGCCACATCTCGACGGCGTAATCCCAGTTCTGCTTTGATTCAGCCTGGGTAGCACGCGTGAAAAACTGGCGAGCGATTTTGCGTTTTTCTTCTTCAGAGGCCAATCGACTTCCCTTATTTTCTGGTAGGAGGGTAAGGCTAAGTGATGCAGTTGATTAGAGCACAAACCCAAGGTGCATGCGATGATAAATCGTATCAGACAAAGCTCTTCAGGAAAAGACGCAGTCTGAAGTTCACTCGATACAATGCTTGCATTTTGCCATTGACCTCTCCAATAATTCACATTTGAAATCCGTCATACTCACCCTCCTTTCGGTGTTTCTCAGCGTGAAAGCAAATTCCATGAAATCGCCCGTAAATTCGAGACTCCTGGTTGGAATATTGATCATACTGATGGGCAGTTTGCAGTCACTTATGGCACAAACACCCATCGATACCTTGGACCAAACCAAAGCGGGAGAAGATTTTTCCTATCAAGGCGAGTACAGCGGTAAAATACAAACAGATGACGGACCGATGACCGTGGGGCTCCAGGTGATTGCTCAAGGAAAAGGAAGCTTTGAACTCAAAGCCTATCCGGGCGGGCTTCCCGGTGAGGGATGGGAAGGCGAAGAAATCATCACCGCTTCGGGAGTCCTTCAGGATGGAGAAGTTCTGATCATTGCCGAACTTGGGACCGCTCTTCTCTCGAAGGGCAAAGCAACCATCTCCAACAATGATGGAGAGCAGATCGGTACGCTACCGCGAGTCATTCGGAAATCTGCCACGTTGGGAAAGAAGCCTCCCGAAGAGGCAATCGTTCTGTTTGATGGCAGTTCGGTGGATCAATTTCAAAACGGAAAAGTCTCTCCCGAAGGTTGGTTGATTCAGGGGACAAAATCAAAACTCAATATGGGTAGCTTCCAGCTTCACATTGAATTTCTACTTCCCTTCAAGCCAGAAGCACGTGGACAAGGACGAGGGAATAGTGGCTGTTACATGCAGTCACGTTACGAGGTGCAAGTTCTCGATTCGTTCGGTCTGGAAGGAAAGAACAACGAATGTGGGGGGATCTATTCCATCAAAGCCCCCAATCTGAATATGTGCTTCCCGCCACTCTCATGGCAAACCTATGACATCAATTTCACTGCCGCCAAGTTTGACGATGCCGGAAAGAAAACAACCAACGCCCGCATGACGGTCCGTCATAACGGTGTTCTAATCCACGATGAGGTGGAGCTCCCCAATTCAACGACGGCCAGTCCGATGAAGGAAGGCCCCGAAGCAGGTCCGCTTTATCTTCAGGACCACGGCAATCAGATACGCTACCGAAATATCTGGGTCGTTCCCCAATAGTCTGATGAGAAACAGAATTAAGCTTCGAGTGCTTGTTTGAGATCGGCGATCAAGTCATCAGGGTTTTCGATTCCCACCGACAACCGGATGGTTTGCGTAGTGATTCCCGCGGTCCGTCGCGCACTTTCTTCCATCGACAGGTGAGTCATGCAGTCGGGAGAACAGATCAACGACTCAACACCTCCCAATGATTCCGCCAGCAGAAACAATTTGGTTTGCGTACAGAGCCGTTCGGTATCGCTTTTGTCTCCTTTGACTTCAAAACTGAGCATCCCCCCAAAACCAAACTGTTGCTGTTTGGCTAATTCGTATTGAGGGTGCGACTCCAAACCGGGATAATAGACATGATCCACATGAGAGTGACTTTCCAGAAAACGTGCGACCGCCATCGCACCTTTCTGGTGGGCTTCCATACGTGGCCCCAATGTTTTGATACCTCGAAGGACCAACCAGGCATCAAAAGGTGAGTTCCCCATTCCCAATGCATTCACCAAGTAGTGAACTCTTTCGGCGTGTTCTTCTGACTTCGTAATGATGCAACCACCAACAACATCACTATGACCATTGAGGTACTTGGTCGTTGAGTGCATGACGATGTCGACACCCAATTCCAGCGGGCGTTGTAAGTAAGGTGACAGGAATGTGTTATCGGCGACTGTGACAAGATCGTGAGATTTTGCGATCTTTACGACGGCTGCAATATCCACCAATCGCATCAAGGGGTTCGACGGAGTTTCAATCCAGATCGCTTTCGTGGCATCAGTCACTGCGGCTTCGACATTCGCGGGATCGGCCATATCGACGAAGCTGAATTTGAAACCCATCTTGGTAAAGATGTCGTCAAACAATCGATATGTTCCGCCGTAGATGTCGTGTCCGGTGATAATGTGATCACCCGGCTGAAACATATGCATGATCGTCGTGACGGCTGACATACCGGTGGAAGTGGCCCGGCAGGAAATTCCCCCTTCGAGCGCGGCAATATTATCTTCCATGGCACGACGAGTGGGATTTCCACTGCGTGTGTAATCAAAGCCTTTATTCGTCTCCAGATCTTCCCAATAGAAGGTCGAAGAGGGATAAATCGGCGTGGTGCAACTGTTGAAAGTCGTATCAATATCCACACCGGCGTGGACACAACGGGTTTCAAAACCCATCTGTTCGTAATGATTATTTTCGGAATCAGCCATCAAACATCGTCCTCAAAGGTGCTGTCAAACATGTCGAAGGAAGCATATTACGGCATCGAAGAGGGGTAGACAATGATTCCAGTCTCTTCCAGACCTGCGAATGGACATGCAAAACTTCGTTACGTTCGCGAAAAAGTCATGAAGGTACCAATTTCCGGTTGGAGATGGTGTCCAGATCGACGATGATGAAGAGGACCTGTTGGCATTGATGGATACTATTCGCTGAGATCGAGATTGAACATATGCATACCGTTGGATACCCCAGAGATCCTTCTCAAGAACAAAATGTACCCGTGGACGCTTTGGAGGCATTTGTCAAAAACCTCCTTGTCAAAAATCGGATGTTTGCCGCGGATGCCGAGATCGCCGCCAAACGTATGATTGAAGCCGATCTGCGGGGCATTGTCTCGCACGGCTCTCGCACACTTGTGAGATATCTGCCTGCGATGGATGTCGCAGATATTGATCCCCGCGCCGAAATCTTGACCGAGGTGGATACGCCCGCACTGGCAGTCATCAACGGTAGTCAGGGAATAGGGCATGTTGCCGGCACCAAAGCGATGCAACTTGCCATCGATAAAGCAAAGGCCGTGGGAACCGGAACGGTCGTGGTTAAAAATAGTCACCATTATGGCGCTTGCGGTGTTTACGCGCTGCTCGCTGCGAAGGCTGGCATGATTGGGTACACGGTCACATCGTCCGGGCAACCGAACGTGATTGCCCCCGGTACGATGTCAGGTGGTGAAACCAATCATGGAATGGCATGGGCTTGTCCGAATCCGGAAGGAGCTCCCCTTGTTCTCGACATGGCGATTGCCGAAAGCTCGTGGGGAAAAATTCATACGTTGGCCGAATACGGGATTCCGATCCCCGATCATTGGGCGTTTGATGCGTCAGGGAATCCAACAACCGACGGTCATCAAGCGACGTTGCTCAATCCAATCGCTGGCGCAAAAGGATTTGGGCTCGGCCTCTTTTCCTCCATTCTCACCGGAGGATTGGGCGGTCGGAAATTGGCGATTGAAAAAACACGGTCCGTCACCTCGGAAGGGGGAGAGCACTTCTTCTACGTGATCGATCTCGAACAATTTGTTTCGCGTGATAAATTTACTCAACGACTCTCTGCCGCAATTGAAAAAATTCACGAGTTACCCCCTTTAGAAGAAGGCACAAGCGTCACTCTACCGGGGGAATTGGAATGGAAGTTGGCCGAATCGGCCAAAACAGAAGGTCTTTCTCTACACAAGCAACACGTTGCCGATCTCGAAAAACTCGGGCAAGATCACAAAGTCGATATTCCGTGGAGCTGACATGATGTACCGAGATACCCTCCGATACACCACACCTCTCTCTCGCAGAGAGTTTGTTCTCGGTTCCGTCGCCGCTCTTTCCTCGACATCTCTTCTGCATCTGGCGTCAGCCCAAGAGGACGCCGACCTTCCTTCAAAATCTCTCGAACGGGTGAAGTTTCAAACGGACAAAAATGAACGTGTGGAGGAAGGTCGCATTGTGATCGAGGCTCAGGATGGGGGCCTCATCTTTGAAGGACGCGACAGCCGATTATGGACAATCCTCCCCGAACATCTCGTCGAACGAAAAGCCGTTGACGGACTGAAGTTTGTGCCTTATTCGGCACGTCAGCTGGGAGACCGCATGAAGCTTGAGTTTGGTGACGGCTACGCTTCTTGGGAATACGGCCCCTTGGTGATCTGCACCAATGCCGGAAAAAATTACGCCGATTGGTGTGGTCAACTGTTTTCCCGCTTGCACAGCAGTTTCGAGAAATTCTGGAGGCGCGACAATTTGCCCCTCAGAGAGCCCGAGTTTCCGTTACCCGTGTGTCTGTTTGCCAAGCAAAGGCAGTTCGTCAACTACGCACTCTCGGATGCCGATGCGGCGACCGCTGCATCATTTGGATACTATTCTGTCAAAACCAATCGAACCGCCATGTTTGATATCACCGCGGATGAAAGTGGAGCCGCCCGAAGTATCACCGACGTCAATCGAAGAATGTCGAAGTCGCTTTCCAATGTGGCCACGATGGTTCACGAAGCGACTCACCAGTTTGCCTTCAATGGCGGGCTTCATCAGCGTTACGCCGACAATCCGTTATGGCTGATGGAAGGGATGGCGATGTTCTTCGAAGTTCCCGATTTGAGAAACAAGACGGGATGGGCGTCTGTTGGCCAACCGAACAAAATGCGTGTCGCCGTCTTCGCAGATTGGTTCAAGAGCGGTCAGCGTCCCGTCGATTCGCTGAAGTCATTAATTCGCGATGACACGCGATTCCTGGATGCGGAGACTGCCGGACCCGCATATGCCGAGGCTTGGTCGCTCACTTACTACATGATCAAGCTGCGGAGAGACGAATACACAGCCTATCTGAAGCATGTGGCCGAAAAACCGATGTTGAAATACCTGACTCCCGAAGAACGCATCGCCGAATTTGAAGAATTCTTTGGTGACGATTGGGAGAAACTCGATGCCGACATGGTCACTCTGCTAAAGCGGATACGCCGTTGAGATCGCGACGATCACTCACTCAAAAGGACCGCGTGACTGTTCTTCATAGTTGATCGAGTTGGGAAGCGATGGTGCCGTCTGTTGTCGAGCGGGAGCCTGGTATCCGGTCGGTTGTGTTGGTTGACGATAGCCGGCGTCGGTATGGTTTGCATATTGGCTTCGATTTCCACCACGTAAACTGCTCAATAGCTCCGTTGCTTCAGTGTACTTGGGATTCAAATTCAAAGCTTGGGTCGCAAAGTGGTCTGCCGTTCGTAAATCGCCTTTACGTTTGAGGACAACCGCCAGGTTGTAACAGGCTTCTGAATCACCGAGCACTTTACGAAAGTCATCTAACGCTTCGG
>Ga0055584_100001752_pt1 | contig 21301 bp, 27 predicted proteins | sample OSDHelmetaG_FD_58716 | JGI IMG/M metagenome (GOLD analysis project Ga0055584, IMG submission 58716) | Pelagic marine sediment microbial communities from the LTER site Helgoland, North Sea, for post-phytoplankton bloom and carbon turnover... | ecosystem: Environmental > Aquatic > Marine >...
ACCAATTGTGTACTATATTGCTCATTATAAAAAAGCAAGTAGTTACATTTACTAGCACTATTAAAGTGCGTATTACAGCAATTACGTTATCATATTGCTCTGTTGTCTCATCATTAAATGAGCCCACTGTATATTTCCAAATTTGCCAGCACTCAGTTGTCTTTCGAGATGTCATACCAAACCCCGTCCCTGCCTAACTTTTCCCAGCAATAGTTCATTTCATCTTTTGACAGCACATACTTATATCTATTATCAAGTATCCACCCGTCTACAGAAGCAACTAGATGCCCCCCGCCTTTCTCTGTTCTGCAGAAGATAAGGTCTGTATCTATGTCCCACTGTGTCTCTAGTGTTTCCTTACACCAAAGAGCAAAGTCTTCACAATCTCCTTCTAAAGAGGCTACCCAATGCTCTCTTAGCCCGTACTGCTCTTTATCTGGTATGTAAATATGCTCTGCATGAGCCTGTGCTAATACCCCTACTAGTATCTTTTTTAAATCTTCTCTCAACAATCTACTCCTCTTTTACGAGCTTCTACACACCCACGAGGTGGCTCCACTTCGTCTCCCAGAATAAAAGGTTCTGGATCTGTCGTTTGACACGCGGAAAGCACAAGACCTAGTCCAATGCCTATAAGTATCATTAATTTTAATGTTTTATCCTTCACAAGCTAAACACCCCTCATCATCCATAGATTCAAAAATTCTTTGTCTAAGAACTTCATCAGATACAGTTTCTGCTCTTCGATATGCTTCGCTTCGTAGATAGTAAAGGGTTTTTACTTTCTTCTTCCAAGCCATCATATGTATAGAATGAAGTTCTGCTTTTGAGACATTAGCGGGGAAAAACACATTTAAAGACTGACTTTGACAGACATACTCCTGCCGATCCGCTGCCATTTCAATAATCCATCGCTGGTCTATTTCTACAGCTGTCTTAAACACTTCTTTTGTCCAGTCGTCAAGAAAATCAAGGTGTTGAACAGATCCACCATTTGTCGTAATATCTTTCCAAACTTCTTCTGTATCCATGTCAATTTCTTGCAACATAGCTTCTAAGTATTCGTTTTTCTGTAGACTAGTACCTGACTTAGTTTTTTGAGCAAATGCATTAGCCCTGTAAGGCTCAATACTAGGGCTAGTGTTGCCACAGATAATGCTACTAGAGGCATTAGGAGCAATAGCCAAAAGATGACTATTACGTATCCCATGACCTTCCGCATCGGGGGCATCGCCTCGCTCACTCGCAAGCCGCTTTGTAGCAGCCACAGCGTGCTCTTTAATATGCCTAAAAATACGAAGATTGCGACCTTTTGCCATAGGGCTTTCAAAAGCAATATTGATTCTTTGTAAATACGCATGGAATCCCATAGCTCCTAGTCCGATGGACCGTTCGTTCACCGCACTCCTTATAGCCTTTTCTAACTCGGGCGGTGCATTGTTAATAAAATATTCTAATACATTGTCTAGCATTTCAACAAGATCACTAATAAACATAGGGTCTTGTGACCATGTATCAAATTCCTCTAAATTTACGCTTGATAGACAGCATACTGCTGTTCTTTCTTCGTTTGTTGCGAGAGTAATCTCAGAACAAAGGTTAGAGTGATGAACTTTAAGGCCCATCTCTTTCTGAAAATCAGGCAAGCTATCTTGTACGGTATCTCCGAACATAATATAAGGTTCGCCTGTCTCCACTCTGTTCTGTATTAGTTTTACCCACAGTGTTTTTGCTGAAACTGTTTTCTTTACTTGCTTCGAGTGAGGATCAATAAGATCCCAGCTATCGTCGAACCCTTCTATTTTAGTAGCGGCTTCTATTAGCTCCATAAATTTATTGCTAACAACGATACCATGATGCAAATTAGTAGACTTTCTATTAATGTCGCCGCCTGTAGGCTTACGAACATCGAGAAATTCTTCGACCTCTGGGTGAGATATGTCCAAATATGCCGCATAACTACCTCTTCGTGTTATTCCTTGTGAGAACGCTAACATTTCTGCATCTACAACCTTCAAAAAAGGAATTACTCCGGTACTTTCTGATCCCCGAGAAGTTTTACTTCCTACAGACCTAAGATTTGACCAGTTTCCTCCAATTCCTCCCCCAACGGAAGATAGAAAGGCGTTTTCCGTATAATGGTCTGTGATACCAGTCCTAGAATCATCGACATAGTTGAGAAAGCAGGATATAGGTAAACCTCTATCTGTTCCACCGTTCGATAATACTGGTGTGGAAAACATAAACCATAAGTTACTAGCGTAGTCGTACAATCTTTGTGCGTGTTCTTCGTTTGAAGCAAATGCTTTCGCCGCACGTGCGAAAGCGTGCTGAGGGGATGTTTCTCCCTCTATTAAATATCTATCTTTCAGAGTTTTAAAACTGAACTCTGATAGCAGTTTGTCTCTACTGAGATCTACCTTAACTTCCATTCAAATAACCCTCTATTTCACCGTCTACTTCTTGTAGAGAGTGTCCTGGATGTTGAATTGCTTCTTCGCAATACCCCAACAAATCCATTAATTCATAATTTAACAATAATCTTTCTTTGTTTGCATTGAGATTCTGAATAAACTTATAACTTCCGGGTATCGGAATGTTATCATAAATATCAAAAGCAGTTTTATACTGATTTAATAAATCAGTAGCTCTCTTCGGGCCAATAGAAGGGATACCTTCTACATTATCTCCTTTATCTCCAGTCAAAACTTTAAAACTAATATAGTCTTCTATTGGAAAATCGAAAAACTCGTCCCAATTATATAAAGTTGTTTCCTTCCGAGTAACTGTAGAAAATCTTGAGACATATTCATTTATCATTAAGTCCCAGTCTCTATCACTAGATATTAGCCAAATATTTTCTATACCAAATTTTTCTCGGTGTTTGCATATATAAGCAGCTATATCGTCTGCCTCTACCTTTGCGCGTCTAAGAACCAAATATTCTTTAGATAAAGCCTCTAGAGTTTGTTCATATTCTTCAAAGAACTTCCTCATTTCTTCTTTTTCTTTTTCTGTTTGGTCCTTATATTTCTCTGCTCTATTTGCTTTGTATTCTGAGCATAAATCTAACCTGTAAGAGCTTTTACCTTGGTCAGCTGTGATTATAATGTTGCCACAATCATAAGACTGAGCTAAACTCTCCACGGTTCTTAGATACTCATATTCAAAGTCTGTCTTGCCTTGGTGTTTCCATCTAAAAGCTAAATTCATAGAGTCGACAACTAGAACATTGTTATTGTCTTTCCCTATTATTTTATTACTAAAGTTCATATATCCACTCCTGGGTCTCATTATCTAACCACTCTTCGGCTAACATAACGTAGCAATCAAGCCATGATATATAAGTATATCTAGTATTTTCTGGCTTCTCGGGAGCAACCACAAAAACTTTAGATCGAGTGTATTTAAAAAACAACAGAGGAGATAAATCTCTTGCAGTTGCTTGTTCTACTATCTTAGTCCACCATCCGATCAAATGATTAGTCTTATTAGTAAAGATTTTATCTGACATTGGACTTTTATCATAGTTTTTAACTTCTATGCAGAAGTGATTTCTTTTATTAGGTACATATAGATCGCCTTTAAGGTAAGAAAGAGCACCAGAGCTAGGTACTCGTTCAAACTTATGACCTGTTTTTTCTCGAAGCAAGTCTCTTACTGCGTATTCTCCTCGTGCACCTTTAGCTCTAGAATCAACCATTTACTAACCTACTAATATTATCATACTTCTGAACTTCGAGCTTTTCTAGTAAGGGATGAGACCATCCATGGCTTACTAAATAAGTATTAAGTTCTTCTTCTAATAATACCTCTACTAATTTTTCTCTGCCTTGATCATCCAACACAGTAATAACTTCATCAAGAAACAACACATTTATTTGACTTGATGATAAACTATTCATAATCTTACGAATACCCAGCAGAGTAGCTGTATTTACTCGTGCTAGTTCCCCAGAAGAAAGTGCTAGAATATCTACTGTATTACCGTTATCAGTTATCTCAACATTTAACTTATCATTTGATACTGTAAAATTGAGTGTGAACCTTCCATCGGAAAGTTCCGCTAAGTAATCGCCAGTTACTACTTCTAGTTCTTTTACTAGATTTTCTATCTTGTAAGCGATAAGTCCATTTGTACTAAATGCTTTTTTAAGAATTTCCAAATTGCTTCTTAGAGCATCTGCTTTTACGAAGGAATCTTGGATAGCTGCCAGTTGCTCTTCAAACTCTTTTGTTTGTTCACTAATAACATTAATCTTAGCATTATGTGCCACAGACGCCTGATTTAACTTAACAATAGCATTTATCTGTTCCTGCTTTTCTCTAGCTTTATCTTGCAAAGTTGTTAGTTTTGACTGTAACTCATACTCATCTAACAGTTCTGACCCTATTTGTCTATCTATTTGACTAAACAGTCTTTCCCATTCTTTAATAGTATTTGTACTGTTAGTAAATACAGCATTATCTTCTCTAATAGAAGTGATATTCTTTCCTAGCTTGTCCCTCTGCACTTGCCATGTATAAATATCAGCTTTATGTTTTGTGATATGAGAATCCTTGAAGCCTTCTTGTACCTCTTGCCCACAGGAAGGGCACTCATTTCCTAGACTAAGAAACTTGTTTATCGCATCTTTTGCGATATTAATCTGCGCATTTAGAGAGCCAACCTCGCTTTGTAAAGAATCATAGCTTTGTAACTCTTTATCAGCTACGTTTTCTCTAGCCTTATCCACGTCAATACTTTTTAGCATTTCTTTGTATTTATTATTGGTGGAAATTTTTCTATTTGAAGTCGAAATATTTTTAATTTCAGCTATAAGATGACTGATTTCATCCTGTTCTTCTTCCGACATTTTAGGTAAATCTTCGATACCCTTTGGGGTAGTATCGGTCAGTCGGTTATTTTGCAACCATTTTTCAATGGTATTTACCTTACCTTCAATCCTTGCGTACTCAGCATCTACTTCTCGTGAAACACCTTTAAACAAATCAAAAATATGTATGTACTTCTCTAAGCCCAGCAAATCTATAAGAAATTTCTTTCTGTTAGAATCTGTTGCTGTTAAGAAGTTTAAACTGGCATTTGTATTTTGATATACAATCTGCGAAAATGTTTTAAAGTCAATTCCTAAAATTTCTTCTATAGTCTTGTAAGTATTGGTCGCTGTATGACTACTTATATCTTCTGCATTTTTCAATAGTTTTACTTTGATAGATGCTTTCCGATGCAAATCAATCTCATAGCGATCAGTATTCTTATAAAATGTTAGGTTTATGGAGTACCCATCATTAAACATTCTATTCGGTATATCTACTTTCTTAATACCTTTAGAATTTTTATTAAACAATACTTCTTCAAGAATTAACGGGATGGACGATTTGCCCACCCCGTTAGTCCCCAAGATTTGAGTAATTTTTTGGTCAGACAAGTCTACAGAGTTATCTGCTCCATAAGAGAAGCAGTTACTCCATTTCAAGGTCTTTAGTGTAATCATTAAATATCCCTATAACGTCTGGTATTTTACTCTCTGGTATCTCTAGAATATAAGTTAGATATTCTACTAACTCCTGTCCTATAGTCATCTCTTTATTAAGTAAGAGTGCTGCCTCAGAACTTCTTTTTACTACTTTCTTATCAAGTAATTCAGTAGCTTTAACATTTGCCAAATCTCCTAAATCTCCCTCTAGCTCGTAGATTATATGGTCATAGTCTCCTGCTATCATTTCATCAGGAGAACTAATAGTTTTCCTGAGTAATTGGGGAAGATCGAAAGGTTCCCACTGCCATCCCCAAGTATGGGGATTTATCAGTATGTATCCAGTAGTTACTTTACTTCTATGAAAAGAAGTAGTCATAGGACTACCTGGATAAACAATGTTTCTTTGAGTATTAGTATGAGAATGAAGATCTCCTGCAAATACTACAGGAAAATCTTCAAATCTCGTTAAGTCAACCTCTGCTGTCACGTGAGGAGGTATTTCACCCCTAACATGAGTAAACAAAGGATTACTAAAATCAAACTTTTCTACAGATTCTTTTCTATGCAAATCTGCGTACGGAAGAATTCCGAAACCATAGTCTTCATCTACGTAAGAAACGTCTATGATATGTACTAAAGGATTTATATCCCTCGATACCTGTTTAAGACTAGTAAAGAAGGTTTTATTCTTCTTTGTAGCTTCGTGATTACCATCATAAATTATAGTAGGGATTTTTACGTCCCTAATAAACTTAAAGTAAATTTCTAGCTCTTCCATATTAGGTAGGCGATCAAATAAATCGCCCCCTATGATGTGCATATTGCACATTTTTTCAAGACCTCTAATCTGCTCAAAGAACATATTATAGCGATTACGTGCCCAGTTTATAGGTACGTTCTTTTGTCCTAACTTAATGTGCCAGTCTGCTGTGAACAGTATCATGATACATCGAACATCGCGTCAACAGTGTCATCAGTATTTTCTTCTGGCTTAGCACCAGTAGTAATACGCTCAAGCAGTTCTTTCTGAGCATCTTCACTTGGTCGTGGTAGAAGCTCGTCAATAGGAGTTGCAGCACCCATAGCCTCTTTCTGAGCATCAGTCATAGGCTTAGTATTCTTGAAGCACTTAATTTGGTCGAGAGTGTACTCTACGTTGTATACGTGAGGACCGTTCTTCTTTCGCTCAAAATGTACTTCCCAGCCAGCATCGGGATCACAAGGATCGCCCAATTCTTTTGCTGCCTGAAGGATCTGCTCCATCAACTTCTTCTTTAGATTCAATACTTTAACATTGCCGTCTTGCAAGTCAATACATTGAATAGAGTAAGACCAACTAGCTTGAAGATCAGGGTAGTATACTTTTACCCAATCTTTCTCGTTAGTGTCTCGACGCTCAGTTTCTCTGCTAAAAGACAGATCTTCCATTGGAAGGTTCTTGTCGTTCTCGCCCTTTACCCAGTAGATATAGCGAGGAAGCAAATCACCAAAGATACGAACAGAATTAGAACCATTCTTGTACGTGTACTGGTCGATTTGTCGTCGTTTTGCTGATCCTGCTGCATTAGTAAATTTAATTCCCATAGTTTGTTTTCCTTAGTATTTAGTTTCTTCCCAACAGAAGAAGATTTGATCGTCAACTATTGTAAGTAACTCATTGCTTTTTAATAACTCCAAGTCAACTGGACTTTCAATTGTCCTTAGAGTCGCTCGTTTAGTGGTCTTATATTCCGCCAGATTACGAAAACTTGCAAGCGCCACGTACTGTGCAAGCTCGTGTACTCCTATGTCCCTCCTGGCGGTTATTACGGGCATAGGATTTAAGAGGTAAGAATTTCCCGACCAATCTATTTGAGATAGCCTTTTAATTTTATGGTCATAGTTATTTAACGGAAGCGGTTTAAGTGTCAAGTAGGCAATAATATTTATAATATTACTACTACTACCACCTGATGTCTGATAAACCTTTGTCCAATCGAATATAATCATATATTATACTACAAATACCTTGTGTTGTCAAGAATTATTTTTCACATCTCAACCTGATTCATTGTGTAACCCTCTTGGAGATATACCCCTGCTCTCAGTTGAGCTTGTCTTTCAGCAGTTTTGCCCTTCAGATTTATATCTACAATTACTGGATCTATTTTACCTTCAAATTTGCGTATAACTCTCCCTATTAATTGCGTAAGAAGAGGTGCATTACTAACAGGCGTAGCTAGTATTAGGCAACTTAAATTATTAACACTTATTCCTTCTGAAAAAATACTTTGAGTGCCTAGAAGTATATCACTTTTACCGTCTAGGATTCTTTGTATCTTTTTATCTCTTTCATCTAAATCGGTAGCTCCGGTAACAAGCTCAGAGACATCTCCAAGGGTTCGATGTAGTCTATTTAAAAAATTAACCCTATCCGAAACTAAAAGTATTTTGTGTCCTTTCTTTCTATAAGCGGCAGCTAGTATACCTACTAACTTACCGTAATCTTCTTGGTTTACAAGATCATTTATCCTGTTAGCCCAAGGAATTCTTGCTCCGTCCATGAATCTTATAGTAGTCTTTATAAGGTCTACTGAAGGCATCATAAAGTTTTCTTTTGGCGGAGTATACTTTGTTTGTCCAAAATAGTCGGGCAGAAGTATATGCCTACCATCTTTTCTCTCCACAGTACCCGATAGACCTATTTTATACCGAGCATAACTAGAATCTATTAACCTGTTAAAAGTATTTGCTGGTATATGGTGACACTCATCTACAATAAGAGTTCCAAAGGTCTTAGCAATTTTTTCTTTATTCTTATACAGTGTTTGTACGTTTCCTATTACGATAGGGCTTTCCGTATCAAACTGTCCGCTTCCGATTCGTCCGGCCGATATTCCGAAGACTTTTTGTACTTCTTTTTCCCACTGCGTTCGGAGTGCCACTGTATGAGTAATAACCAAAGTCTTCTGACCAAGTTTAGCTGCGATTGCCAAAGCCGTGAACGTCTTACCCCATGACACAAACGCGTTAATAATAGCATTATCTTCGATATCATCGTATACCTCCTCTTGGCTTGCTCTTAAATCAAATTTAAATTTAGGAAAGTCTACAGGAACTATATTTCTCTGGTCTACTTTCTCGTAATTATCTGGTATAAGATCTGATCGTCCAATAGGAATAGAGTATAGATTAGAACGAATTTTCCTTATGTTTTTAATAACAGTAGGAGGCATATCCCTTCTATACGGGTCTATTCTATATGTTAGAGCTTTTTCCATGAGCATAAGATGGTCAGGGTTTTCTGGCTCTAAATAAATTCTATTGGAGATCAGAGCTTTTTTCATTCAGACATGTCCCAGTCGTCATACTGGTTTATAGATTCTAGTATATCTACTTGATGGGCTACTTTCAGCAATTCCTCTTCAACAGCTTGAACAATATCAGTATGCTCGGGAATACTCTGAGGATTTTCTAGCATTGTTTTAATGTTTACATTGTGTCGATTAATAGCCGCAAGTGCAGATGTTTTAACTGCTGAAAGTATCATGCTTGCTCTCCAAATAAAGTCTTGTAAATATTCATAACTCCTCCTTGTACTTAGTTATTAAGTAACTTTTAACTAGATCGCTTCTAACAATGTCTTGTATTCCAAACTCAACAAAGTCAAACTCGTCCATTTTCTTTAGTATTTTCATAAACCTATTAATACCACTATCTTTCAGATCAGACTGAAAAAAATCTCCGCAAAATATAACTCTACAATTTTGGCCAATTCTAGTCATAACACTGTCTAGTTCATGAAATGTCATATTTTGACACTCATCTATTATTACTACGCTATTGCTAATGGTAATACCCCTAACATGTGAGGTGGTAATAAAGTTTACAACTCCTTTTGTTTTTAATTGATCGTAGGGGTTGTCTCCCCTTCCAAATAGCTCACAAAATATACTCTCATAAGGTTGTTCGTATACTTTTGCTTTTTCTCGCTCTGTACCAGGTAAGAAACCCATTTCTCGGGTAGGTACCACACTTCTTATTACTGTAACTTTTTTGTACTTACCTTTCTCTATGTCATCAAGAGCTAGGTAAAGAGATATAAAAGTCTTGCCGGTTCCGGCACACCCATGAAGCATCATATGCTTACTAGATTCCCATACTTCAAGCTGGGATTTGGTGAGTGGTTCCATCTCTTGTAATACAAAATTATTTTTCTGGAGTACATCGCTTCGTCTGCGACCCATTAAATCTTCCTTTTAAAAGTGTCTATTTCGTCTTCTGAAAGACTATACAACTTCCAGGGCAGTGATTTATAACACAAAATCTGTGCCCATTCTTCCGCATGAGGATATCTTTTTAGTATATAAGGGCTATTTACACCCTTACAAAATATAACACTATAGGTATCCTTTGCGAATTTTTTATTGATTTTATAAGATTTTATTTCACAAAACAATGTTTTTTCATACTCAAATAGTATTCCATTACTATCAATAAACTGATGGTCTTTTGCCTTTATTAATTCTATAAAATCAAAATATGCCTTTGAAAGGCGTTTTTTCTTATGTGGGGTATGCAACCTTCTGAGACCAAGAGTATCAAAAGGTTGATTCCTGTCGTCTAGTACAAGTTCATTATGAAATACTAGACCATCTTCTGTCCATGAGTCTTCCAAATTTGCTACAGCATATACTGGAAACTCAATTCTATTCAATACAGCCCTATAGGTTAGCGTACTTAGCATCAAACTTACCCATAGAATAGTCATCGCCTATTTCAAAATCACAGCCTACTGGACATCCTTCAATCATAATACCTCTATCTTTTTGAATACAAGTCTTCAGCAGAAGGCAGTAGTCGTCAATTTCATCAAGAGGCACTTCGGCAAGAACCGAGTCGTGCACTAATGCAAAAATACGAGACTTCATACCACGTTTACGTATATGCTGCTCTGCGTCTACTGCTCCAAGAAGATTAATGTCAGAGGCACTTGATTGAACAAGAAAATTGAGTCCTGACCTTACGGCTCCTGCCTGTGCTCCAAGCATAGCTTTCTCATCATCACTAATCATCCAGTTCTTCTTCTTTCGAATATCTCTTATCTGCTGAGTTTCTATGCCGTCACGAAGTCTACGCTTTCTACCATAAAGAGAGTACAACTCACCATATCGAGCAATGTGTGCTTTTTGATCTTCAATCCAATCACTAAGACCTGGGAAGGCGGCGAAGTAATCACGAATAACAATCTGAGCTTCTTTCATAGACATAGTACCACCGTCTTTTGTGACCTGCTCAGAGATCTTCTTTGGACCAGCACCGTACATAATACCGAAAGTTACAGCTTTTGCTGCTTGTCTCTTCTCCGAGAACTTTTCAGCAACTTCACTTACACCGCAGGGCAAGTTAAATACTTTGTGTGCGATTGTACTATGAAAGTTTCCTCCGGACTTAAACACTTCTTGCAACTCCACATCATTACTTAAGACAGCCGCTACATAAACTTCGGCAGTTGTTAAGTCCATCGCTACAATCTTGTGTCCGGGGGCTGCTTTTATACATCCCTTGATGATAGGATCATCTCGTGGAATCTGTTGCATGTTAAGTTTCCCACTACTAGATAGTCGTCCAGAAGTAGTACCATGCAAGTTAAAGTTAGTACGGAGTCGTCCGTCTTTGTCAAGCTGAGGAATAATCTTATCAAGATAAGTATTCTTAATCTTTCCCTTCTTTCTCACGTTGAGAATATGTGCAGGCACTTCGTGTAATGACGAGAGGATTTCTAGTACTTCCGCATTTGTAGAGAACTCACCCTTTGCTGTTTTAATTCCAGTTGGAGGAAGTTCACAGTAATCAAAGAGTACTTTTCGGAGTTGCACTACACTATTGGGATTAAAAGTTTTACCAGAATCTTCTTCAAACGCACGAATCGCCTCATTTTCCGCGAGAATCGCGGCTGCTTGGGAGATCTGCTCGCTCATCAAACCTTGACCATTGACAAGCCTATCCATGTCGAAAGGAACCCCGTTATCTTGAATATTCATCAAGAATCTACAAGCAGGTATCAGAATATTCTGATACAAGTTTGATAGACAGGGGTTTCCTTTCTTCAATACGGCCGCAAGTTGCTCGTATACTTGAAAAGTTACTAGTGCATCAATAGCTGCATAAGTTTTCATGATGTCAAAAGGAATCCATTCCCACTTGAAATCATCTTTTAGTACGCCGTGTTCTTTCCTATATTGATCCATCCAATCATACATTGGTTTCTCATAGTCACCATAAGGAGTAAGTTGCATAGCAAGTTGCTTTAGTCCATGAGTGCCAGGTCTCTCTTCCATCACATAGTGCATCAACATCGTATCTTCAAAGTTCGGAAACTCGAAGTTGAAGTGATACTCAAAGAATGGAATATCAAACTTAGCATTATGAAATATAACTCGCTTCACATTGAATAGCCTCTGTAGAAGAGCTTCAGTCTCTTCTGAGAAGCAGTCAGTATCAATATATACAGCAGTCTTACCATCGTAACATATACTAATTCCTAGCATATATCCGTTTCGAGGGTACAGAGCCGTTGTTTCACTATCAAGAGCAACATAATCACAATCATGCGCTATTGCGGCACGAATGAAGTTGTTTGCTTCTTCAGTGTCTTGAATACCTACTGCTACTGATTCATCTACAGTTGCAATTTGCTTAGAACCAGAGACATAGGCATTGATATTATCCTCTGTCTTTTTCCATACAGCTTTCGCCTCTGGACGGAACTTCGCCATAGCAGGACTAATTGCTGGTAAGAACTTGTCTTCCAGAACAGTACCACTATATTCGGTAATCTTTGTAGCTTTCGTAAAGTGCTTGAGCGCTTCCGAACCTATTAGGACCACCCACTCATAAGCATCCGTGTCGATATTAATATCAACATCACTCTTGAGTATTTTTTCCTTGCCTCTATCTGAGCAAAGAGCAAAGGTATCGAATTCAAAGTTAAAGTGCCTTGAATAATCATACCCCATCGAAACTTTTTCTATAACCGCAACATTAGCCATAAAGCCTTCTCCACAATCCTTCTACTTGTTGTCTGTTTAAATCACCAGGATCTCCCTTTGTAAGTTTAATATCTCTCACAGGAAAATCCCCACATATTTCCTTTACCTTCTCTACTCCTTTTCTTCCAGCATCGTCACCATCAAAGGCTACATCAATGCCAGTTACTCCAGAGATTTTAAGTAATCCTAACTTCTCTTCCGAAAAGTTATTTACACCAAAGATACATATTGCATTTGTCATACCTTTGTCATGTAGATTTAGCATATCAAATATACCTTCTACTAACATAATTTTACCTCGAACTGGTTCTGCCATAGGAAACATTGGTGGCTTTGAACCGCTCGGAGTAAACATATACTTTTGAGGTAGAGTACCTGTCTCATCTCTACCTTGAAAACAAACTATTCTACCACTAGCATCTTTAATAGGAAAGTTCACTCTCCCGTTGAAGTCTGAATGAATATGATAGAACGCACCAAACTTCTCATATGTACTTGCTGAAATCCCTCTCCAGTCTCGAAGGAAAGGTGTAGTATTATCAGGCATCGCAAGACCAACTCCAGCACTACGAATATCGTCCATCTTTCTCTTTAATCTTTCTCTTTTCAAGCCTACTTCGCTTGCTTCTACTCCGTAAAACTTAAATATGTTGCCCTTGTAACCACAAGAGAAACAATTAAATATACCCAACACTCTATCTATACGCATAGAAGGATTACGATCCTCGTGATTGGGGTTTAAACAAGGTATAGTCAAATCCTTTCCAGAAACACGAAAAGGTATTTTTCTTTCTTGTAAAATGTCTTCTACTGCGCTCATTGTTGGAATACCGTTACTGTATATCTTCCTTTACTATTTCCAGTAAACTTTACTTCGTCCACTTCGTGTATCATGCAAGAAGGAAATATTACTGTTCTATTGTCTTTAAATTCTACTATTTTCTCTTCCTCTAGGATTAAATTACCTCCAGTAAAGAGAGGCTCTTGATCTCGTGTAAGCCAAGTAAGCCAAGTAATTTTTGCTTCATCAAAATGAGCCCCATAGCTGTCACCATCAGCATAGTGAGAGTACATTACATTCCCCCTATCTTTGCGGATATACCGCCAAAACCAATGGTCACTAGCTATGAGTTCATCCTGGGCTGCCCAGTATGGTCGAAGTGGTAATTTAGAAGTATTAGTGGGAGCAATAACACCAGCCCAAGCCCCACTATTGTTTCTTAATAACCTGCCATTTTCCGCCGCTGATCCAGTAACCTCAGTGTCTTTTGCAAGATCATGCTGTGCTATTAGACTCAGTGTGAACCACCTCTCTGCGGCGGCAAAGAAATCGTCAATAATGACGAGTGGCATACCGTTTACATACTCTATTTTCATGCTATAAACATCGTTATCGAGTACCTATTACCCGCTAATACAGGAGTCACTTCATGTATGATGACCCCTGGAATAATTACAACACGGTTGTGTTTAAAATTAATTTTATGAGACTTCTCTAACACTAGGTCTCCACCTAGGACATAGTCGTCAGCAAAAAAGCATAGTATAGTAAGCATAGAGTGATCAAAATGAGGTTCATAATAATCCCCTTCTGAATACTTAGCTGCTATTACTGACATAACATTTTTAGAATTAAAGTATCTCCAAGCCCAGTGTCCTTCGCCTACATCACCATTTAAAATGCTCTGTTGAATTCCCACTAAAGGATTAGTGGGAAAAGTAAAGGTGGCGTCTGGATAAAGCAACCCAAGATTGCAAGACATACCCTTCTTTTGACCAACTTGAGCAGCACCATGATCTTCTGTAGTAGACACTTGCCAGTCACAGTTATGTAGAATTGTTTTAATCATTCCCAACTCTTGAGGGTTGAAAACATTATCAAAAGTTAAGTAAGGAGCCTCTAGATTGCCCTGTTCCATGGAACATCCTCCTCTTCGTCCTCAACCTCAACCTCTTCTACTACAGCTGACTCGGGGCCAACACGCAGAGAAGTCCAATCCATTCTAGAAGTAAAATTAACTTCTTCACTATTACGCATCTTCGCACAGTTAAACGTCATAATATTCTGTTCTTTACTGTGCGGATCAAGCGTGAATGCCGCATCTGCCGCATCCAAAATACCCTTAGCAAATCTTGCCTCTCCCGTTGCGTCAATTTGGTAAGGGGATACCATTAAAACATTATACTCCTGAGCATATGTTTTCAGAGCTTTACTAACCTCGATTTGCTCAGTCCAATCGTATTGTCCCATACGATTACTAGCAACACTTCCTCTTTTCACCTGGTTGATATAATCAACAATCACTACGCTTGGATTAAGACGATTAATCTTTTTATCCAGTTCTGTACGAATATTCGCAAGACTAAGAGAAGGATTGTATATAACATCCAACTGAACTTCACGAAGAGGATTCTCAGAAAGATCGCTCTGTAATTTTCTGAAGTCTCGATGGGAAAGATAGTTGTGTAGATTCCTCTCTCCGTCTTCAAAACGAGAAGACCACCACTGAGCAACTAACTGCCATTCAGAAATGGATAAGTTTCCATTCCGTAAAGCGGCGGCGGGTACTCCGGTTGCTATAGAGCAACATCTCTGCAGGATGGCTTGACTGTCCATCTCGATAGTAAAATACATAACAGATTGATTATTCGCAAATGCATTCACAGCCATATTAGCACAAGTAATAGACTTACCTCCGCCACGCCTACCACCAATGAGAATTAAATCACTGGGGGCAAACTTCTGTGTCTCATCATAATCAGAATTCAAACCCAAAGCGACATTTCGCAGTAGGTCATCTTGAGAACTAATAAGTTCAATCTTTTGCATATTCTCGGAACGAGGTCGGGTTTCGACTTTCTCTTCCATATGCAATACAATTTCTTGTAGGGATTCAATACTCTCTACGGCTGACTCCATAGCAATAGTATTATCAAGATATTTATCAAGCTGTCGCATAATCTCTATCTGCGCGTACTCATTCTTTAAGTACTCCAACAGGGTGGCGGAATCTACGTCTTCTACAAGCTCTACTCTTTCAAGTGCAGAGAATTTGTCACGAAGGTGACCATCTCTAACGGAAAGACTAAGCGCTTCAAAGGAGGGGAGAGAGTTGTGATCTTGAACATATTTGTTCAAAACCTTCCACATTGCTGCGTATTCAGCGGGAAAGTAGTGCTGCTCGCATTCTGACCACACATCCATATCGCTGAACGCGATTACAGATTTAAGCAGAATACTAGACAGGTTCACTTATAGGTTCCTCGTACAAACTACGGAGCAAGAAAAAGCAGGAGAAGACTTATGACAGTCTTCCCCCGCCCTTGGTGCAAACAAATTAATTAAGCAGTTGCTTTCTTACTAGCCTTAGGGTAGTTAGAAGCAGTCAAACCGCGACGAGTGAGCATGGTTTTAACACCACGAGCAGTCTTGCCGATTGACTCTGCAATTTCTTCTACGGTCATAGAAGCGACATCAATGCCTTCCAGTGGATCTACTCGAGTAGAACCTTTGCTCTCGCGCTGAGCAGGAATAGCTTCGATGGCTTGCGTACGTAGGAGACTTAGTGCCTTACCACGAATCTGATTTACAGAACGGTCTAGAGCGTCTGCAATGTCTTCGAGGAATGCGCCACTAGTGGCCATAGATACGAAGGTTGCTTCTTCAGACTCAGAGAAAGTACGCTGAGCTTCTACCTTAGGGGTAGGCTTAACGTGCTGAGTCAGTTGCATAGAAAGCAACTTGCCCTGAATTTGCTTGGAAGAGAACGCACCGTCTTCGAAGGCTTCTGCGATTTGTCCATAAGTGAACCCACCGCTGTTGTCTTCTACGAAGGTACGCAGAGTGTTTTCTTGATCGTCAGAGAAAACACGAGCGGTAGCAGCAGCTGAAGATTGTACTTCATACTCCATCTTGCGGAGTTTTGCTGCTGCTGATTTTGGAGAAGTGTCGAGTTGATCGGCGGCTTCTACAACTGTTGCGTAAGAGACGGGTGATTCGTCGCCTACAAAAGATACGAGTGCGGCTGTGCGCTCCTCAGTCCATTTTGGCTGTGCCATAGTAATTAAACTCCTAAAAGTTCGTTAAGATTAGTAATAATAGAGACACCTGCGTCTCTAGCTTTTTTAGTTTTAGCGGACTCTATTCCGCTTTCGTTGACAAGGATAGTAACGTCTTTCGTAAGACTAGATTTAATACTATACCCCTGAGCAACTAATAGCTTCTCTGCTTCAGATTTAGTCTTTACAGAAACCAATTTGCCTGTAATGCAAACTATACCCATAGATGACGTACTGGCTGCATCAGCAACTGTTGCAGAAAAACTAAAGGGTAGATTTGCTACTAGAGGATACTCGTTTGCAAACCAATCCATTAAGTTGGATGTAGCTTTTGGGCCTAAACCCGCCAGCTCACAGATCTCTACTGATAGTTCGGATAAGTGATTCAACACTCGACACAGTTTATCAGTTGCGGATCTTCCGATTAACGGAATAGAAAATCCAGGTAGCACATTCTGTAGTGCGGCTTTCTTGGAATCTTCAATTTCATTGTACAGCTTATCCGCCAGCTTGGTAGAGCCAAGTCCAACATAGATATCTGACAAGCTCAAGTTATAAATATCAATAATGTTAGTTAGGTTCAGCTTCGCTACGGCTGCTGGACCCAGCCCTTTAATCTTTAGCGTCTTCGCAAAATGGATAACCTTAGCCTGCTTTACTTCACCACAGTCTAAACTGCGGCAGTAAAGAAGATCACCTTCCCATACCAACTCTGAGGAGCAGGAGGGGCAATGTGACGGGGCTAAGATTTCCAAAATTTGTAACTCCACTGAAAGAACAATTATTATAAGTGATTCGAGCTGAAAAGTCAAGAACTATTTTTCCGATGGTGAGTAATTTATCTATACTCAACCCATCCTGTAAGAATGTATTTCACCCCACTCAAGGGAGGGTTTCCTCGATGAGTATGGGTATATCCGGCTGGAAATATACAAAGACTCCCTTGCTTAGCAGGAACTCGAGTATTTACATATAAGTACTCGGTTTCACCACCTTCTTTGACTGTGTTCAAGTATACAGTATAGACAGCAAGCCTCTTGGCCCTATCAATATTGTCTTGCTCACAGTGCCATACGTGATACCCACCACCAGGCAAAGTCTTCTGCACCTTATAAGTGAATATAGTGTGCTGTCCTACATCAAATAGTACGTTGTATTCATTGGAATAATGGTTAGAATAATAATCCCAGAATACATTATTAAATTCTTCTAAATACTTGTTAGCATTATCCATTGAGAAATGGTTTTGGCTACAAGCGGCCGGATCAACAAAAGCAGCACCATCACGTCTGTTAGCAGAATTCTGGTGTTGTATTTTTTGTTGCCTCTCAACATGGTCATAGTAGTTTATAAGATCTTTGCAGAACTTAGGGCTTAGAGCCTTTTCATAAACTCTAATGAAAGTGTCTTGATTATTATTCATTAATAACGCCTCTTAGAAGGTATACTTTGAACTATTTCTTTACGTATTTGGAAGCACTCAGTATGCCCTCCAAACTTTTGAGTTGGCTTGTATCTATACTCAGCAAACTCGGCATGAAGAGCCTGTTCTAGGCTCCAAACATTGTAAAGTGTGTCGTGATACGTTTTCTGAATTCGTATATCGTATCCGGTGAAGCCTCTACTGCGCTTGAGAACATCTTTCCAATTCTTGCCAGAGGCAATTCCAATTTTCAGACACTCTCTAGTATTAGTTTTTAAATTGACTAACACTACGCAGTAAAGAACCCCGTCCCTGTCCTTTTCATCAGGGTGGTTATTAAAGTACGTTAAGTTATATACTCCGCTCACTTGAGAGGAAATTGTATAACATTATCTGCTACTTCTCGATCTTCAATAATCTCCTTATCAACAATGATAACTAGATTACCTTCGACCTCCGCAGGGTCAGCTCTGGCTAGATGGTCGGCATCTTCTATTAAAAGATCCAGATTATCTCTCCAAGAGACGAGCATTTTATGCTGAACTTCGGGAGTTAAGCCCCAAAAGTAGTCGTACAAGCCTATAGCTGCAAGCCAACTTTCGGAGTTTGACATAACTCCACCAACCATAAATATATTTTGATCTTCAAAATCCATTATACTCTCCTGACTATCCTAGGAATTATTTCGCCTGAGCGAATTATCTCAACATTGCAACCAATCTCTAATTGTAATTCCTCAATATAACGAATGTTATGGAGGGTAGCTCGGGACACCGTAGCGTCCCCAACTTTTACAGGTTCAAGTATGGCCACGGGAGAGATTACTCCTGATTTACCTACTTGCCACGTTACGTCCAACAACTGTGTTACCACACCTTCTGGACGTTCTTTTAGTGCAAATGCACCTCGGGGATGGTGGGACGTGTAACCCGCCTCTTCATATTTAACACGATCATTCGTGCGAAATACTACCCCGTCTTGAGGATACCCAGTCCAATTTGACTGAATGACCGTATCAAAGCCAGCTTTCGCTAGTCCTTCCAAGTCATCAGTCCAGTACTGGTTAATAGCTGGCTGAACATCGTATGCCACGAATCGTACTTCTCTTTCGAGAAAGTCCTCTAGCGACTTTAAGTTCAGCGCACCAGACGCATAGTTCCTAGAATTAGGAATAGTGTCCGGAGCTACTACTTCCCCAGTTATCTGTACTGCACCCACAGATGGCATATCTTCTGGAACAAGGTGTCGCATCTTGTCAGTTATATCGCGGCCTCGCCTTCCATCACCCCGTGTTAGGGCAAGGATAAGTTCTCCGTTATAGTAACTAAGGGATACGGCAGCACCGTCCAGTTTAGGACTAACGACAGTTTCGTGTCCACTATGATCGTAGGGAGGATGCTCGTCACCGACAAATACCTTTTTCAAAGAATACATAGGAAACAAATGAGCGAACTCAAAGTCTCCTTCGTACCCTACAGGATTATAGTTGCACTCTGCACACAGAATATCAAATTCTGCGTCAGACATGAACGGAATCCCTTGGTAGTAGGCGGTTGAAGCGGCATCAAGAAGTTTTTTCATCTAATTTCTCTCACTCAAGAAACAATATTATAAGAGGTTTGAGTTAAAAAGTCAAGAATTATTTTTGGTATATGTCACAAATTGTTTCAGCGAAATATTCCTCAATAACAGACTTGCTTTCGGCAAGCGAAAGAATTTCTGACATACCTCTAAAACACTCCTTTGAAGTGTCTATTTCTAGAGGTAAGTGAGTTCCTTTGTTTGTTGGTTTCCATTCTTCATCAAAGTCTAAATAATACTCCCTGAAATGTAAATATTCTTCTCCGTTAAACTCAGAGACAGTCATTCTTACTTGACGGTCTTTGTTAGAGTATAGAATTTTTGAATAAATCTCCATCAGTCGTCATTCCTCAGTATATTAGCTAAGGGTGTGACCGAGGTTACATTCTCAGGTTTCATCAGACGATAAGAATCCGTATCCCAACAAAACATTAGGAGACTGTTTTCATCTTCTTTTGCTCGATTGCTCTTGTCCTTAATGTAAGGGGTAGAGAAATCTAGAGTACAGATATTGTACTTTACTTTCTTAGACTTAGGACTTCGATAGGTAATAATACCATCTCCGGCCTTTTCTAATTGCTTTCTCAGCTCTTCTTTTTTCACTTTTACTCCTGAAGCCTTGAAAGAAACCTCTTTCTTCGCAACCCAGGAGGGCAGGTAATAAAAAGCCCCCGATGCAGACAGGCTACATCGAGGGGGTTGGCTTTAAGCTACTTACGCGTTGAGCGCAGTAATAATGCCAGTAAAGTACTGTGCTGCTTTGCCTGTCAACTTGTTAACGATGTCTTCGTCAACAGCCTGACCTGCATCAGTCAGTGCATCAGTAAGTGCTTTTGCTGCTGCAACTTTTGATACTCGCGTACCACCACCAGCTTTAGGGGCAGATGCTGCGGCGGCTTTCTTTACATATACGCCAGCTTTGGTTAAAATCATACGAACACCGTTAGGTGATTCTTCTAACTCATCAGCGATCTCTTTTACGATCTCCATTGAGTTCTCGGGAGTAGGCTCAGCCTCTTCATACATTGATACTGCTTGTGCCTTTTTGTCGTCATCCCACGCCATTTTTCTTCTCCGTTTAGGGTTTCCTTTATAGCCCGGACAGTTGCCCGTAGCCTCTAATTGTTGTTGGTAAAATCTATCGCCCAAAGTGATCTTCTACTACGGCGACGTAAAGTTGAAGAATTAGACCACAAGTGCCTAAAACTCCTACCGTAACTAATAATTCTTGCATTGGTTTCTCCTCAATTTCAATATAGATATTATAGATGCTGCGAGGTAAAATGTCAAGATTTATTTTCCTCTAGTCCTCAAAATTATTTATGATAGCGAGTACTACTTTATTAAAATAAACTTCTGAGTAAAATACAAATACTGCGAAAAAGATAGGCGCAAAAAGAAACGATGCAACCGAAGTAAATACTAAGTATACAGTCGCTCCTATAAAGCCCATCTTCACTCCCGATACTCTCATTGCAGATACGTTTAATAAAAAAATGCAACACATCGTTGCTAGACAGAACAGCGCATACAGCGCTGCGAGATCATACGTTGTTGAGGTCAATTCCATACTCCTTTAAATGCTCAAGTTTTCCAAGGTCATAAGCAATAGAGGAGGCGTAGAATCCGCCTTTAATAGTGCTTTCTCCATCTTCATTAATGTATATGTCATAACACGGGGATGCGTATTTTGGTAAGTATTTCTCATCGGGTAGACGTTTAAC